>LFRM01153723.1_pt1 | contig 13090 bp, 10 predicted proteins | sample 618341 | NCBI WGS metagenome assembly LFRM01 (sample SAMN03654438, study PRJNA283298) | anaerobic digester metagenome | isolation source: pool of bioreactors CSTR01a, CSTR02a, and CSTR03a thermophilic anaerobic... | place: Denmark: Kgs. Lyngby | collected 2014-05-21
TTAGGTCTTGTACCGCTTTTTTCGATCAATATCTGATTTTTCTGGTATTCAAGCTGTTCCTTAAGTTTTTTAAGGTCAGACCTGTTTGCCTGTGCAATTTCAAGTGAGTTCTGTCTGGTACCTTCTGCTTCGGGCACGCTGAGCTTACCTGTTACCTCGCGCCTTTTTTCAGGGGGGATACCCATGTAGTTCATAAGAGAAATGTGGGCCGATTCATAAAGCCCTTTCGCAGTACTCAAGTTGGCCGTGTTGGTCGCGAGCAGCTGTCCGGCCCTTATTACCTCAAGGCTGTTTGCAAGGCCGAGCTCCCTCATCTTCCGGACCTCTTTCAGGTGTTGCCCGGATGTGTTTACAGCGGACTCTTCAGCCTTTATCCTTTCGAGCTTGAGAAGAACATTGTAAAATCTGGCGTAGAGTTCTCCGGCAGCATTGTTTTCTCCGTTGGTTATGATCATCTCGGCGATGTTTTTAATTTGTTTTGACTGATTTCTTATCGCTGAATTTTTGCCTCCTGAGTAAATGACCTGTTCAAGGCTCGCTCTGGCCACGCTATTGTCGTTCCTTTCTCCGTCATTGGTAGTACTTTCCTTCTGTCTGTCCAGATAAGCGTTGGCGGAGAGGCTGGGAAGCAGAGTTCCGTCAGCCTGGATCTGAAAGGCGTAAGCTTTTATCGTTTCCTGCCTCAGAGACCTAAGACCTGAATTATTTGCCATGGATAGTTCAATAGCCTCATATATGTCGATACTACCATTCTCTGCACAGCTGACTTCAGCTCCGCATAGCAGCGCAAAGGTTAGAGCCATAATGATCATAGTTGTCTTTTTTTTCATGTTTTTTTGTCACGCCTCCCTATTTAGAGTTAAGCGTCCTCGACAGAGCAGATCTATTGAAGCGTCTGTAAGCACGGTATCTGTTAATTGCTGCGACGACCTTGTCTTTTGTGTCGTCGAGCAGAAGGTATACTACGGGAATAACTATGAGTGTCAGCATCGTGGAGGTAAAAAGGCCTCCTATAACTGCCACCGACATAGGCTGGCGCGTCTCTCCGCCTTCACTTAGAGCAAGTGCCACGGGAAGGGATCCGAACATCGTTGACAAAGTTGTCATAAGGATCGCTCTCAGACGGAGGGGGCCTGCTTCGAGTACAGCTTCTATCTTGTTCATTCCTTTCGCCCTAAGCTGATTTATAAAATCGACCAGCAGTATCGCATTATTTACTACAACTCCCACGAGCAGGATTATACCCATGAAGCTCATAACGCTTAATCTCAGACCTGCCAGTGCCAGCAGGCCAAAGGATCCTGCGGTCATAAGCGGAAGCGAGAACATTACTGTGAAGGGATGGATAAAAGACTCAAACTGTATGGCCATTACCATATATACAAGGATTATGGCAAAGATAAGAGCAATAGACATATAGTGGAAACTTTCTTTCATGTACTCCGAATCTCCGGCGGGGATGATGTTGAAGGTGCCGTCCTGCGGAGCATATTTACTGAAAACTTCCTCCATGACCAAGATCCCTTCACCCGGAGAAATACCTTCGACATTAGCGCCGAGCTGCAGCGATCTCTGCCTGTTGTATCGTTTTATGACGTTCGGCGACATGCCTACAGAGCTTGTTATAAGTCCTTCTGCCCTTATTATCTGCCCGCCGTTTGTTTTTACGAGTATATTTTTCAGTTTTTCAGGATCGTTTCTTCCGCTTTCTTCAGCTCTGACACGGATGTCATACCTGTACCCATCCTGATTGAAAGATCCTGCCTTGTTTCCCCCGAACCAGGCGAGAAGTTCGTCAGAGAGATCTCTTATGTTGATGTTCAGGTCATCTGCAAGTGCGCGGTTCAGCGCGAGATTGATCCTTGGCTTGTTCATCTGAAGGTCTGTCGTGATGTCAACAAGTCCCCTTCCGTTTTCTGCCAGGTCCTTTTTTATAAGATCTCCAATTTCTGCAAGAGCTTCACTCGTAGATCCCTGGATGACAAGCGTGATGTCAGATCCTCCCCAGGTCCCCATTTTGATATCAACATCACGGAATACGGAGAGACTGGTTCGCAACTGTCTCATTATGACAGAGGCAGCAGGCCTGCTACCTCTGTCTATCAGCTCCATATTGATGGATGCCTTATAGACTTCTTCACCGCCGCCGCTTCCCAAGATCCCGTATGTGTAAGCGACTCTCTCATCTGCCTGTATCATATCGACCATATCTTTGACAACGCTTTCAGTCATTTCAAGCGATGAATCAGCGGGAAGCTCGATCTGGACCCTGAGTCGTCCCTGGTCCTCACTCGGGAAAAATTCTGTGCCGAGAGTCGATGCGAATCCTATACCGAGGAGGAAAAGTGCAAGCGCCGCAATAAGCACAGATTTTCGGTGCGTTACTGCATATTTTAAAACCACACTGTATCTTTCTTCTATCCACATAAAAGGTTTTTCCATTTTTTTCTGCAGGGGGCCTTCTATCTTCTTTCCAAGGATCCTAGAGCAGAGGAAGGGAGTAAGCGTAAGTGATATTATCAGGGATATTCCTATCGTTGTTGCAACTGTAATACCAAACGAGTTGAAAAAACGTCCCATTATGCCGCCCATGAAAGCAACCGGAACAAAGACAGCCAGAGTGGTCGCCGCTCCCGCAAGTACTGCGAACGCAACTTCTCCGCCTCCGTCCTGCGCCGCTCTGTATGGGGTCTTGCCCATATCGCGGTGCCTTGTTATGTTTTCCATAACTACAGTGGTAGCATCGACGACCATCCCGACTGCCAGAGAGAGACCCATCATGGACATGTTGTTTATCGTGATGCCCATCCAGTAAAGCACAGAGAGGCTTCCCAGAAGACAGACAGGTATTGTTATGACAGCGACGATCGTTGCTCTTATTGTTTTCAGGAAGATGAACATTATTATAGATGTGAGTATTATCGAGGCTACGATATCCCAGAAAACGCCGTTCATCGATCGCATGATGAATTTGGCGTTGTCCTGCATTACTGCCAGACTTGTTCCGGGAGGAGCTGTTCTATTAAGCTCTTTTATCCTCTCATTGACCATTCGAGAGAGGAGGACCTCGTTGGAGCCTTTCTGTTTTCGTATTTGTATCATTATAGTGGGCCTGCCCTCGTAAATTGCCCCGCTTCGTTTGTCCTGAAGTCCGTCTTCTATTCTTGCGACGTCCCTCAGCCTTATTACAGCTCCGTTCCTTGAGGCGACCGGAAGATATTCAAGTTCTGCTACAGAGGAATATTCTCCTTCAAGCCTGATCCCGTATTCTTTGGTCGCGGTCTCTATCCTTCCCGCAGGAAGCTCAACATGCTTGGTGTATATGGCAGATTTTATTTCTTTTGCTGTGATGCCATAGGCTTCCAGGCTGTCGGTGTTTATCCATATTCTTATCTCTCTGTCGCGGAAACCGGCAAGCTGGACACCGCCGACGCCTTTAACTGTCTGCAGGCGTTCCGTTACCACCTTGTCGACGTATCGTGCAAGCGTCTTCATGTCCGTACTGCCATCGTTTTTGACTGCCACGTTCATTATCGGCCTGTCAGCCGGATCATATTTATCTACCTGCGGGGTATCAGCGTCATCAGGAAGACGACCGGCGGCCATGCTGACTTTGCCCCGCACGTCAGCTGCGGCATCGTCCACGTTCCTGTCCAGGTCGAATTCTATGACTATGATAGAGCGTCCCTCATAGCTGCTGGAACTCATATTTTTGATGCCCTCTATAGTGTTTATCCGTGCTTCGAGGACGTCTGTAACATCGTTGTCGATTATCGCAGGGCTGGCGCCCTCCATTATCGTCCTGACGACAACGATGGGGAATTCAACGTTAGGCATTCGTTCTACGCCCATATTCATGTATGAATAAGTGCCGAATACTACCAGAGCTATTGTGCAGATGAGGACCGTGACAGGTCTTCGTAGAGAAACCTCAATAATTTTCATAAATATATTTCATCCTTATGTAAAAATTTCATTAGACAGAACATTGATACTATAACCCAAAAATATGTGATTGAAGCTGCCGGGAAGAACATCCGCCGGGGGAGTCGGTCGGGGAGTCAGTTGCGAATCAATTGCAAATCAATTGTTAAACCTCAAAAACGTGCCTCCTTGTCATCCCCGACAGAACAATTGTAAATGCGGTCAAACTATAGTCTATAAAACTTTTGCTGAGCAGTTGCTGAGCAATGGCTGAGCGGTTGCTGAGCAGTTGTAAATGCGGTCAAACTATAGTCAAAGGTTGTCAAACAGTCGTTAGAATCTGTCCTTATCCGTCATCCCCGCATGTTTTTGAGCGGGGATCCAGGTCTGGGTTTTAAAGTTTTTAACACTGTCATAGCGTAAATTTAGAGCCACTCGATCCCCGATTGAACCACTCGGGAAAGACGGCGGGAATGTTGGATCTTTTATATATCAAGGTTTTTGACTTCCCGGGCGTGAGCTTCGATGAATTTCCTTCGTGGTTCAACGTTGTCGCCCATAAGTATTCCAAAGAGCTCATCCGCTTCTACCATATCCTGTACTTCCACTCTGTTGACGATCCTGTTTTCAGGATTCATGGTGGTATCCCAGAGCTGTTCTGCGTTCATTTCGCCAAGTCCTTTGTAACGCTGGATATCAATTTTTTTCCCTGCAGCGGCAGCCTGAATATTTTTCATGTCTTTTTCTGAGAAGCAGTAGGAGATCTCTTTACCGACCTGTACCCTGTAAAGAGTTGGCTGTGCAACATACAGATAACCTTTGTCGATTACCTGCGGCATGTACCTGAAGAAAAATGTGAGCAGAAGGGTTCGGATATGGGCTCCGTCAATATCGGCGTCGGCCATTATGAATATTTTGTGGTAGCGGAGCTTCTCCTCGTTGAAGTCGTCACCGACCCCGGCACCCAGGGCGAGTATTATATTTCTTATGGTCTCGCTTCCCAGTATCTTTTCCAGACGGGCCTTTTCAACATTCAGGATCTTTCCTCTGAGGGGGAGAATGGCCTGGAACTCACGGTTTCTTCCCTGTTTGGCACTGCCTCCGGCGCTGTCTCCTTCAACTATATACAACTCGCAGTCGGCCGCATTTCTGTTGGAACAGTCTGAAAGTTTGCCGGGCAGGGTCAGCCCGTTCATGACAGACTTTCTCCGTACTAGATCTCTTGCCTTTTTGGCTGCCTCTCTTGCCTGCCTTGCTCTCAGTGCGCTCTCCACTATGGGTTTAAGTATTTCCGGTCTTTCTTCGAGGACGTCTTTAAGACCTTCGTAGACGAGCGAGTCAACGATCCCTTTTACGTCACTGTTGCCCAGTTTGGTCTTTGTCTGGCCTTCGAACTGCGGTTCCATGACTTTTACAGATATTACAGCCGTAAGGCCTTCCTTCAGGTCGTCCCCGGTAAGGTTTGCGTCTTTTTCTTTGAGTATTTTTAATTTTCTTGCCTCGTCGTTTACTGCCCGTGTAAGAGCTGTCCTGAATCCGGCGACGTGTGTTCCGCCCTCGATCGTATTTATAAGGTTTACAAAACCATAGAGCCGCTCCATATAGGTGTCGTTGTACTGTATGGCGACCTCTATCTCTGTTTTATCTTTATCCCCGAATATTACGATAGGTTCTTTAAAAAGGACCTCTTTTCCTTTGTTAAGGTACCCGACAAAGGAAGATATCCCACCGGGATAGTTGTAAGTGCGTTCCTGTGGTTTCTCGGGCCTTTTGTCGGCGAAGTCGATAGTTAAATGCGAGTTCAGGAATGCAAGTTCACGCAGCCTTGATTTAAGAACATCTGCCTGGAATTCAATTGAGGAAAAAATTTCTTCGTCCGGCATGAATTGGACACGTGTGCCTCTCATGTCGGTATCACCCATGATGCAAAGAGGCATCATCGGAAATCCCCGCTCATAGCGCTGATGATGTTCCTTGCCGTCCCTCCAGATGGTTAGTTCGAGCCATTCGGAAAGGGCGTTGACTACTGATACCCCTACTCCATGGAGTCCGCCTGAGACCTGGTATGCGCTTTTGTCGAACTTGCCGCCGGCGTGCAATATGGTCATTACCACTTCTGCTGCCGATTTTCCTGACTCGTGAGCTTCTGTTGGTATTCCACGGCCGTTGTCGACTACTGTCACGCTTCCGTCTTCGTTTATCGTTACGCTGATAGTGTCGCAGGAACCCGCAAGGGATTCGTCTATCGAATTGTCTACTACCTCATATACCAGGTGGTGCAAACCTCGTGTCCCCTGATCACCGATATACATCGCGGGTCGTTTTCTTACGGCCACGAGACCTTCAAGCACTTGAATATCCTTTGCTGAGTAATCGGAACCATTTGTCAGCATTGAGTTGTTGGGAATGCACATATTATCCATTTATTGATGAACTCCTTCCATTGATCGTCCTTTTGTCGAGGAAATCAAGCTTCCGCTTTTTTAGGGTAGGCGGGGTAAACCCGGTTTTGATGACAGATCCGTCTCTTTTGAGTATCTCTGTCCCATTTCCTGTTCTGTAGATGGCTACAGTGTTTGCAAGGCATATAATGTTTTCGCCCTCAAGAGGAATAAACAATGACCAGGTCCCCAATCTGTAATTTTTAACCTTATAATTATACCATCTCATTGCTCAATGTTTCTTCGTGACATTGAAAGTGGAAAGAGTGGTATTGTAAAAATGGATGAACTTTATATTATGACGAATTCGCCCGGAGAAATCTCCGGATGGGTCAGGCCCGTCGTTCTGGAGCTTGCTTCAAAAAGCTTCCCTGCGAAGGTCTCTCTTGTTGTCCTGCCCTGTCAGTACGCGAGCGGAATGGAGGCAGAGTTCGGAAAAGAGATCGAAGGAATAGACTCAGTTTGTACTTTTAAAGAGTTATGGAAAACTTCCGGAGTGATTAAGGGGACAAAAAAGCTGGTCCTGCAGCTTGGAGGAGATCCTTTCTTCGGTGCCATACTTTCGGCGAAACTAAGATGTGTGTGGATGATATATACGGCAAGACCGAGATGGAAATCACGAGTCGATCATTATTTTGTGCCGGATGCAGCCGCTGAAAAAAGATTCGTTGCCCAGGGAGTCAAAAGAGATCGGATGACCAGGGTCGGGAACCTGATATTTGACAGCGCACCGAAATGTGAAGATCCGGATGAGGCAAGGAGGATCATGGGCCTTTCCGATGGAGAAGAAGCGGTCTCTTTTTTGCCGGGCAGCAGACCCTTTGAATATCGGGAAGGATTCCCCTTTTTTTCGTGCGCTGCGATGGAATTTTTGAGAAAACACCCCAACTACCATGCTTTTTTGCCCGTGGCACCAACCGTAGATGAGAATCTGCTTATCGAAGGTCTTGGTGATGCGGGGCTGACTTGGAGGGGAGAGTCAGTTGCGGAGGAAATATTATGGGATGGGCCGGGGAGAATAAGGCTTATACGCGACAACAATTTTGAGGCTATTAAAGCCTCCAGACTGGCCGTTGCTTTTCCCGGCACAAACAACCTGCAGATCACGTCGCTCTGTGTTCCTCTCCTTACAGTGGTCCCTTTGAACCAGGTTGAGAACATCCCACTTGACGGGATACCCGGGATGATCCCGATGTCTGTTCCCGGCGCGAGAAGACTCAAGAAAAAACTGGTCTACTGGTATAGCGGCAGACTTAAATATGCTTCACTTCCCAACAGAATGACAGGGAAGGAGACCGTGCCGGAACACAGGGGAGTGATGACGCCGTCAATGGTGGCGGGGCTTGTTGAAGAACTTATATCTGATCCGGAAAGATTGATCGAGATAGTGAAGGGATACTCGGATATTGTTCTTGAAAGGGGTGCGGCATCAAAGATAGCAGGGAAGGTTTACAACTATTTTTCGTCAGTAAGCTGAGGTGGATCTTCCGGACAGTCCTTTTCAGATTTCAGCCCGGTCTTTTCTTCCTCTTCCTCTTCTTCCAGGTCGTCAAGGTATATCCTCCATATTTTGAGGGCAAGCAGAGCTGAAATGATGCCTCCGCCAAGACCGGCGGCTATCACAAGTGGTTTGCCCCGATCAAAAATATAGCCTCCAAGGCCGCCCAGGGCATAGCCAAAGGCAATTATCGTTCCGAATGAAAGAAAAAGGACCAAAAGTCGTTTCCACATGGGACAATTCTATTCATTAAGCGATTTATGTCAAACTTGCCATCATATAAATATATGCTAAGATGAGAAGTTGTTGAGCTAAGGAATAGTGTTTCATTTTGAAGATAGAGGTTTCAGGGGGAAAATTAGTGATACATCATTCAATCTACAATACTTCATCAGATTTCGTGTACCTTCAACTTCGGGCCAGGATCGTAAACAAACAGCTAAAACCCGGGGAAAGGCTTCCCGAAGTTAGGATCTCCAATGAGATGGGTGTCAGCCGGACTCCTGTAAGGGAGGCCCTGAGACGTCTTGGAAGCGAGGGACTTGTAAAGATCATCCCCAACAGCGGTGCAAGGGTCGCTGCTCCAAGCGCAGCTGAGGTAGAGGGAGCTTACGATGTACGGGAATACCTTGAGGCCCTGAGCGTCCAGCTTGCCTGCAGGAAGGGCATCGACAGGCGAACGGCGGAACGATTCGAAGAAGTACTTAAACATGAGGGATCAGCCTTCCTTGCCCGGGACATAGAGGCAAGCCTTGAAGCAAACAATAATTTTCACAGGCTTATAGCTGACGCAAGCAAAAACATCGTCCTTATTGAATACGTTGAAAATATAATCCTTCGAACAAATGTATATATTCTTTTCTACGATCCATTCACAGAGGAAAAAAACTACAGCACAGAGGAACACAAAAGAATATTGGCGTCGATCATGTCCGGTGACGAGAAGTCCGCGGACAGATTAATGAGGGACCACCTCCGTCACTCTCATGCGGTACTTGAAAAACCTCACGAAAGAAGAAATATTTTGGCAAACATAAATGGTCTTGCTCAGCAGAATAAAGCATTTTCAACATAGGGAGGAATTGGGTTATGACAGGACAGAAAAAAATACCGTCCTTTGATCTAACAAGAAATTACAACAGGGTGAAAGAAGAGGTCAAAGTTGCCCTGGATAGAGTACTTGAGACACAGCACTTCATTCTGGGCCCTGAAGTTGAATGCCTGGAAAGGGAGATAGCCGCGTATCTGGATGTTGAAAGCGCGATAGGATGCGCATCAGGTACGGACGCTTTGGTGCTGGCTATAATGTCGTTGGACCTCAAAGAGGGGGACGAGGTCATAACTACTCCTTTCACCTTCTTTGCCACGGCAAGTTGTATAACAAGAAACGGTGCAAAACCTGTTTTCGCTGATGTTGACCCTGACACTTACAATCTCTCCATGGAGTCCGTTATGGAAAAGATAACACCCAGGACAAAAGCAGTCCTCCCGGTACATCTTTTTGGACAGATATGCAAGCTGGAACTTATAAAGGACGAACTCAGACAAAAAGGAATAGCCCTTATAGAGGACTGTGCCCAGGCAATAGGAGCTCACAGGATAATTGACAAGAAGATCTGCAGGGCGGGGTCTATAGGAGATTTGGGATGCTTCTCATTCTTCCCGACTAAAAACCTTGGTTGCTACGGTGACGGCGGCATGGTCTCCATACCCCACGGCATGGAAGGCACAGACCGCATAAAGAGCCTGAGGGTACACGGTTCGGGCAAAACATATTTCCACGATGAAGTTGGAATAAACAGCCGTCTTGATGCTGTCCAGGCAGCTATACTCAGAGTGAGGCTCCGCCATCTTGAGGAGTGGAACGAAGAACGCAGGATAGTGGCAGAAAGATACATGATCCTCTTCAAAGAAAAGGGGCTTCTTGACAAGGTGACGCCCCCTGTGGAAGAGGACGGCAACAGGCATGTATATCACCAGTATGTAGTGAAGGCGGAAAGAAGAGATGAGCTCCAGGCATATCTCGAAGAGTGCGGTGTCGCAACAAGAGTCTACTACCCGCTGCCCCTCCACCTCCAGCACTGTTTCTCATACCTTGGATATAAAGAGGGGGACTTCCCCGTTTCAGAAATGCTGACAGACTCTGTTCTTGCGCTTCCGATTTTCCCGGAACTCCTGCCTGAAGAGCAGGAGAGGGTAGTGGAGGAGATTGCGGGATTTTACGGAAGACACAATTAGTCTGACTAATATAGACTAATATAGTTTATTCAACGGAGGTGTTGTAAATGATGTTCCCGTATTTAGATTCGACAATAGTCCTTTTGATCCCGGCGATGTTATTTTCACTCTGGGCTCAGTTTAAAGTAAAGAGAGCTTTTTCAAAATACAGTGAAGTCAGGGCTAAGAGCGGTGTGACCGCTGACCAGGTATCCAGAACCCTTTTAGATAAATTTGGACTTGGTAATGTTAGAGTGGAGAGTATACATGGCCATCTTACAGACCACTATGACCCAAGGAACAAAGTGCTTCGCCTTTCAGAGACAGTGGCGGGGAATTCAAGCATCGCCGCGATAGGTGTTGCAGCACATGAGGTAGGACATGCGATCCAGGACAAAGAGGGCTATACTTTTCTTCGCGTCAGAAATTCGATAGTCCCCGTTGTTAATATCGGTTCAATGATGTCCATGCCCCTTTTCTTCATAGGGCTGATAATGGGCAGCACGCCACTGCTCAACATTGGGATACTGCTCTTCTGCGGAGTCCTTGTATTTCACCTTGTGACCCTTCCCGTGGAGTTCGATGCAAGCGCCAGGGCCCTCAAGCTTCTTTCAGAGACAGGCCTTCTTGCAGGGAATGAAGTGGGCGGAGCTAAAGCTGTTCTTGACGCGGCTGCGTTGACTTATGTGGCTGCTCTTGTGATGACTGTACTTCAGCTCGTCAGGCTGCTGGCTCTCAGAGGAATGCGCAGAGACTAGGAAAATAGTGTAAAATGTTAGGAGGTGGCATATGGCTGCCTCCTTTTTTGTTATATTTAAAGCGTTCCATGAAAAAAGCGGTATTCCGCGCACAGAGGTGATCAGCTCCGATGAGAGGTATTGAAGCGGCACTCCAGGTATATGGCGAAGTGAACGAAGGTGCCTTCGCATCTGAAGCGCTCAGGAAGTTATACACGGACATTGCTCCTTCTGACAGGGTGCTTGCTGCGACCCTTGTTTACTGTTCACTTAGAAGAGAGGGGCTCTGGAAGCATCTGCTGATGAAATACTGCAGACGCAGTACAAAAGACATGTCGGCACTTACGCACAACGCCCTTATCATTGGAATAGCAGGGATCGTTGAACTTAAATATTTCGCACTTCCTGTTCTCATCAACGGCCTTGTACAGTCAATAAAATCAAAGGGTGAGGATCACGATATCGGACTTGTCAATGCAGTCCTCCACACAGTGGCAGATGAAGTTAAGCCATACCTTGCAGAGCTGAAAAAAAGCAGTGCGCTCAGGGACCACGCCCTTTACTGGGGGATCCCCGGATGGGCGGCTGCTCAGTGGTCCAAGGACATGTCGATATCGGAAGCAAAGCATCTTGTAAAGTTAGGCGGAATGAGGACATATCTCTCTCTCAGGCTCTCAAACGGGATAGATAGAGAAGAATGGCTACAGGAGTACAGGGCCACAGGTAAAAAAGCCTGGGCATCTCCCTTTCTTAAGAGGTCGATCCGCACCCCTGCGAATCCTTACCCGCCTGAGATCCCCGGATTTTCAGAGGGCAGGGTAACACCGCAGAGTGAGTCATCAATGTTTGTTGCTGAGGCATTTTTAAGGCGCTGGAAGGGTGAACCTCTGCTTGACATGTGTTGTGGACGGGGCATCAAGACAGGTCAGCTTGCAGATATGATGCCGGAAGCAAAAATAGAGGCATGGGATATATCAGAGGGCAGGATAAAGTCCGCCGAGTACGAAATGATAAGAATGTCCATCGGAGATAGAGTCAGTTTTTACTGTGGGGATTCCCTCAGTCTTGAACCGAAAACAGAGCCAAAGGCGATACTCCTGGATGCTCCATGTACCGGAAGCGGGACCTGGGGAAGGCATCCTGACAGTAAATGGAGGATAACTCCCGATATGGTTTTGGATACGGCTGATCTTCAGAAAAGACTCCTTGACAGGGCCGTATCTCTCGTTGCCCCGGGAGGCGTTGTGGCATACAGCACATGTAGCATGTTCAGAGAAGAGAATGAGAAGGTAGTTGCTGCGGTAATGGCTCAGCACCCTGAGCTTACTGAAGTTCCTGTGGAAAGAAGCCATAAGCTCATGTCAAAGGGCAAACCGTACGGCACTGTGATCTGGCCCGGTCTTCCATGGATCGACGGTTTCTATCTGGCGCTTCTTGTAAAGCGTAAATAGAGGGGAAGGGGAACGTTTTTATGGGTAAAGTTCATCGCTGGGGTATGGTAATAGCATTTATCGTGATCATGACCAGTGCATATTTCGGGATAAAGACAGTTTTTATAGAGGACAAAATTGCCACCGTGCCAAACATGGTAGGTCAGCAGCTCGTAGATGCAGTAGAAGCACTTCAGAAAGAAAGTCTTCTTGCCAAAGTTGATCAGGTCGATTCGCCTGAAAAGGCAGACACGGTGATCTCACAGAACCTCCCCGCAGGTGAAAAAGTATCAAAGGGAAAAGTAGTCATTGTAAGGGTCAGCAAAGGTGGGTCCATACTTCCTGTCCCGGATGTAAGGGGATTGAAATTTGAGGAAGGCGTAAAAAGATTAAGCGAAGCAGGTTTTAAAGTGGATAAAATAACAAGGGTCACAGATAAACTTAAACCCGCCGGATCGATAATAGCTCAGAACCCTGCTGCGCCCCAGCAGGTCGCGGCGAACTGCATGGTCAGCCTTCTTGTCAGTTCAGGCGGGAGCAGCGGCGGTGCATTTGTAAGCGTACCCGACCTAAAGGGCCAGGAAGTCGATGTGGTGTCCCAGGTGCTCGAACAGATAGGACTCACAGTTGGAAGCAAGACAGAGACTCCTTCAGCAGAGGTCCCTGCAGGTACGGTACTTAGAACCAATCCCAAGAACGGAGCTAACGTCCCTGCCGGAACGCTGATAAACCTCACGACAGCAAGAGCTTTAAAACCGGGTGAGGCCTCCACTGAAACACCGCCCGCCGATGAACAGGATCCTCAGAAGGCCGCTGTCGTCAAGACAGTTGTGATACAAAACA
>LFRM01002223.1_pt2 | contig 13089 bp, 10 predicted proteins | sample 618341 | NCBI WGS metagenome assembly LFRM01 (sample SAMN03654438, study PRJNA283298) | anaerobic digester metagenome | isolation source: pool of bioreactors CSTR01a, CSTR02a, and CSTR03a thermophilic anaerobic... | place: Denmark: Kgs. Lyngby | collected 2014-05-21
GGTCGCCCGGGTTATGAAGAAAAGAAGGCGGAACTGGATGCGCGTCCAAAGAAGAAGAAAGAATACATTATTTGAAAAGTAATAAATTACCAAACCCGTTGACAAGCTATTTTCTGCTTGTTATACTGAACATGTTACAACTAATTTTCTAGTGTAGCCTGGCTGTCGTTTGTACAAAGGAGGCTGATTTTTAATGAAGGTTGGTCAGTTTAGCGATACTTTTCTTCCGGTAGTGGATGGCGTCGGGCGGGTGGTAAGTAATTACGCTAAGATAATGGGCGAACTGTGTGACGCTTGCTATGTGGTTACCCCAAAGCAGAAGAATTATAACCAAGAAATATCAACCTATGAAATTTTAGAGTATAGTGGTATTGCTGTTCCTAAGATGCACCAATATCGTGTAGGTATTCCTGCGCTTGATGCTCGCTACCAAAGTCGCATCGCCAAAGTTCGGCTGGATATTATACATGCCCACAGTCCTTTTGTGGCCGGACGTGAAGCGTATAGGATTTCACGCCAGCAGGGGATACCATTGGTAGCTACTTTTCATTCCAAATATTATGACGACTTTTATCAGATTTCACATAGTAAAACCCTTTCCAAGCTGGGTAACAAATTCGTAATGGATTTCTTCTCTAAGTGTGATCAGGTTTGGGCTGTAAGCAAATCTACTGCTGAAGTATTGCGTAGCTATGGATACAAAGGCTCAATCGAAGTTATAGAAAATGGAACTGATCTCAAGGAACCGGATTTGGAAGCAATTAAGATGGTAGAGAAGCTCTATAACATAGAGCTAGAACCGGTGTTGCTTTTTGTAGGACAGATGAACTGGAAAAAAAACATCCGGCGAGTTTTGGAAGCAGTTGAAACACTTGTCAAACAGGGAAGAAAACTTCGACTGATGATGGCAGGGCAAGGTCCTTCAGAACGTGAAATTCACGAACTGACTACTTCGTTGGGACTGGACAATATAGTTACATATACTGGGCACATCAATGATGCAAGAGTACTCGATGGATTGTATGCTCGTGCGGATTTATTTGTGTTTCCTTCACTATATGACAATGCACCTATGGTAGTACGTGAAGCAGCAGCAATAGGTACTCCATCATTACTGGCTACTGGTTCAAATGCTGCTGAGGTGGTACAGGATGGGAAAAACGGTCTTCTAGCTAGCAATACCAACTTCGACATGGCAGAGCGTATAGCGTGGGCGCTGGATCATCCTAATGAACTTAAAGAAATTGGATATGCTGCGAAACAGACAATCCCAAAACCATGGAAAGACATTGTGGCTGATGTGCTAGAACGCTACGAGGATCTGATCCACACAAGCAAAAGCATAGGGCTTCGTAAGTCACAAATGTAAAAAACGCCATTAACACAATGGTCAATGGCGTCGCATTTAACGTTGTTTAGAGAACTAAAACGCTTAGTAATTCATTTACAGATTAATTCACCCAAGGTAGATACATCTGTTTGAGTAAGTTCTTTGCATAGCAAGCCGCGAATATACCCTTTATCTATGGTAGTAGAGTGGACGTAGAACCCTAAGCCATAATAAAAACGTATCTGAGTAGTCATTTTAGTAGCTGTATGGAGAAAAATCATATCTACATCCTTATTACGTAGAGCTTCTTCAACAGCCTCCATTAATGCCCTTCCCACACCGCTTTTCTGAATATCCAGCTTGACTCCAAAACGGCTTATATAAGCAGAATTGTCGGGCTGAATTTCGTATCGAATAGAGCCTACAGGAACGCCATCCAGTATGGCTATTAGGATAGTTTTACTATCCATCTCGTGTAAGATGGTTTCTTCATTCTCCTTGAGAGCTGATACGGTTTCAGGCAGGCCTAAGTCAGCAGCATATTTTTCAAAAGCTTCCTTAGTTATTTGGTGGATGGCAGTAATATCTTCCTGCCCAGCTTTTCGAATTATTAGAGCCATTTATTGCACCTCTTTCACTTTATTAACAAGGCTATTACTGCTTTTTGAACATGCAGACGATTTTCTGCTTCGTCAAACACAACGGAGTTAGGTCCATCGATTATTTCCGTAGTTACTTCTTCGCCGCGATGGGCTGGAAGGCAATGCTCAAAAATAGCATCTGGTTTGGCATAGGAGAACAATTCACAGTTTACCTGATAAGGGAAGAGTGCTTTCTGCCTTATTTCAAATTCTTCCTCTTGACCCATACTGGACCAAACGTCAGTATAGACTACATCAGCATCCTTGATTGCTTCTTTGGGATCATAGGTAACTTCTATAACTGAACCGCTAGATAGGGCATTTTGCTTTGCCATAGCAAAGATTTCTTTATTTGGCTCATATCCTGGAGAGCATCCTATTGAAAAATCCATTCCCATCTTAGAACAGGCAATCATGAGAGAGTGAGACATATTGTTTCCGTCACCAAGAAAAGCCATTTTCAAGCCTGTCAACTTGCCTTTTTTCTCATAAATCGTCATTAGATCGGCTAGTGCCTGGCAGGGATGCAATAAGTCCGTTAAAGCGTTGATGACAGGAACAGAACCGTATTTGGCTAAATCATCCACGTCACTTTGCTTGTAAGTGCGTATCATAATTCCGTCAACATAGCGGGAAAGAACCTTAGCTGTATCGGATATGGTTTCACCTCTGCCAAGTTGAATATCAGAAGAACTTAAAAACAGGCCTATTCCACCCAATTGATATATTCCTACTTCAAAGGATACTCTAGTGCGAGTAGAGGACTTGGTAAAAATCATTGCCAAGGTCTTTCCCTTCAATATATGGTGAGGCACATTATTTTTTTGTTCATCCTTTAGTTGCATACCTAAGGCGATAACGTGATAGATTTCATCTGCGCTGTAATCCTGTAAACTTAAAAGGTGTTTCTGGCTGAAAGGTTTTTCAGCTATATAATTATTTAAGTCTAAATTTTTATCCATACTCATTGTGTTATTCCTTCCTATTCTAAACTGTTTTATGATTCTTAAATACTATTTCAGACTTTATTGCAGTACTTTCTTCTGCTTTAGGATTATTGCTTGTTGATTTCATGGCACCTGAGTAAATATGTCATAAAGGGCTTCCATCAGCTTTTGAATTTCCTCTTCCTTTATAATCAATGGAGGAACAAAGCGAAGAGTATTGTTGCCAGCACAGTTAATTATAAAGCCTTTCTCCAAAGCTAGCCCAACAATCTGTTTACCTTCGATCTTTTCATCCAACTCCAAGCCAACTATTAAGCCAATACCTCTTACATCCTTAACAAATGAAAACTGATTTTGTAGTTTTTTAAGCCCTTCTATTAGGATTTTACCATTAGCTGAAACCTTTCCCAGAAATCCATCTTCTTGTAGGGTTTCTATGACTGCTAGGCCTGCAGCGCAAGAGAGAGGGTTTCCACCGAATGTAGAACCATGACTTCCAGGTGTAAAAACATCTGTAGCTTTTCCCTTTGCTATTACTGCTCCAATAGGAATGCCACTACCAAGACCTTTAGCTAGGGTTATAATGTCAGGCTCAATACCATAGTTTTCGTATCCAAACCATTTGCCAGTTCTACCGATGCCTGTTTGAACTTCATCTATAACTAACAATATATTTTCTTCTTTACATAAAGCTTCCAAACCTTTGATATATTCCTGAGTCCCCTCTATTATGCCGCCCTCACCTTGAATTACTTCAACCATTATAGCAGCGGTTTCAGGAGTGATAGAAGCTTTTGCTGCATCCAAATCATTATAGGGTATATATTTAAAGCCTTTAGGCATGGGAAGAAAGGGCTTTTGATACTTTTCCTGCCCAGTAGCTGCCAAGGTAGCGAGGGTTCTGCCATGGAAGGAATTGTATGTAGTAACTATTTCATATTTATGCAAGCCCTTATCGCTGAAATATTTACGAACTAACTTGATTGCAGCTTCGTTGGCTTCCGCACCACTATTGCAGAAAAAGACTCTACCACCATTATTCAGATCAGACAATAATTTAGCCAGCTTTGACTGAACTTCAATATAAAATATGTTGGAGCAGTGGAGCAAACGTTCAGCTTGATCCTTAATAGCCTTAACCAGTGTAGGATGGCTATAACCAAGAGAGTTTACAGCGATACCAGCAAGAAAATCAACATAAGCTTTTCCGCTAGCATCATATAAAATAGAGCCCTCTCCATGGGTAAACTGAACCGGTGTTCTGCTACCGAAAGTATTCATATAGTACATTTCATCTAATTTTATGGTTTCTTGAAGGGTCATTGGTCTTCCTCCCTTTAACATTAGATTTACTTATATTCATAATTATACATTACTATGAATAATAATGCAACATAAAAATATAAGAATATAAAAAATAATTTATTGAACTTAATGAACTTTTCACCGATTAATGAGCATAAAATCAATTAGTGTGTGATTTTCATTGCTTCTGATGCTTTTTCTTATTCTTTATTGTAATTGGAGTGGGCATACCGTTAATTGCCCACAGACATAGTAAAAAGAGTGAAAACCCTAAAATGGTAGATATGATCAAACTTAGTAGAACTGGTGACCCAATACTATTTAATAGTCGGTATATAGTAGTGGTGAAAAATCCCATGAGCAGTGCAGCAAAGCCAGGCTTTAAAATCCATTCCAATAATCGAAAGGACATATTTGCTGTTTTCATCACTGTGGTAAGATTCGCGATAGAAACGATTAAGGCACTTAAGAAAAACCCTACAAGCATTCCCCATATACGAATAGTAGGATTGGCCAGCAGAAAAAACGTGCATAACAATTGTATCACACTGCCTATCATGAAATGTAAAGCAGCTCTTGTTTGCTTACCTAGGCCATTCAAAATGCCGCTACATGTATGCTGGATGGCGTAGAAGACAAGACAATATGAAAGTGGAATTAAAAAAGTGCCAACAAGAGGTTGCTTATACAGTAGGTCCCCTATGGGCTGACCAAGGGAAGCTAACAGAGCTGTGGATGGGAATGCTATGATGCAGGTTAAATGGATAGCTTTGTTAATTTTGTCCTGTATGTCTTCCCACCTTTTCATGGCCATGCTCTCTGATAAATTGGGAATTATCACTACAGTCAATGCATTAGTAATGGTAAAAGGCAGAAACATTAGGGGCATAACCATGCCTGATACGATACCCAAAAGCCCGATTGCATCTTCACGAATCATTCCGCTAGCCATAAGTCTCTGGGGAATGAGAATAGAATTGGCTGCTAACATTAAGGAATTAATAAGCCTTGTTGCAGTAATTGGCAGGGTAATGCCAGCAATAGAACGTGCAATTTTACCGATGCTATCGGTTTTAAATAAGCTTTTGTGAATATAATGAGGGTTCGATTTTTCTTGAGAACGCAAATCCCTCTTAAAACTTCCATACCGAGTATGTAAGAATAAGAGGCTTGATATTTCACCAAATACCGTAGCCAACATTACCAGAACAGCAGCTAGAGCAAAATTATCTTTAGGTGTAAACCAAAAAATAAGGCTTATTGCTACGGCCATTCTTGTCAGCTGCTCTATAATCTCTGCCAGGGCAGGCGGGTGTATATTCTTTTGCCCGTAGAAGAAACCTTTTAAAGTTGCACCTAAGCCAATGAAAATTACACAGGGAAAGACTATGAAAAGTGCCCACTTTGTTCTCTCATCCTTTACAATAACTTGAGAAATAAAATCAAGGTTAAAAAGACCGATGATAGTCAAGGTGGTAGATATAATGGTAACCAGGGAGAGTGCTACAGTCATAGTGCGACGCATCCCTAAAATATCTTGCTTTATATTCTTTTCTGCAATTAGACGGGAGACGGCAATGGGGATTCCCGAAGCAGTCAAAGTAATAGCAATATGAAAAACGGGATTGACCAATTGAACAAGACCCATACCTTGGGGGCCGATCATTCTGCTTAGAAAGACTCGATAGGCAAACCCAAGCATACGCACGATAAAATTAGCGATAGACAGTACCATTGTTCTGTATAGCATAGACTGGGCATTAATTTTCAAAATAAACAGCCTCCGGGAAATAATTATAAGAGCTACTTTAGGTAAGTTGTCTTATATATTCTATTACCGCAGGCATGTTGTTTAGAATCATTTCAGATTTAAAATCTATATTGTGCAGAGCTAATGTATTAGGCTGTAACCATAGTTCCAATCCCTATATCTGTGAATATTTCCAATAGAATAGGATGGGGGAGAGTACCGTTTAAGATATGGGTTCGGTTGACCCCCAATTGTATACCTCTGATACAGGCTTGTACCTTGGGGATCATTCCTCCACTAATGATATCTTTATCCATTAAGTCGTAAATTTCGTTTACAGCAATGGAGGAAATCAGGCTGTCGGGATTGGAGGGTTCCCGGCGGATGCCATCAATATCTGTTAGAAAAATCAATTTTTCTGCCTTCATGGCTGCAGCTATTTCTCCTGCAGCAGTGTCAGCATTTATGTTGTATGCAGTACCGTCCGCTCCTGTACCTATGGGTGCGACTATGGGTATGTACTCATCTTCCGCTAGAATTTCGAGCATTTTGCTGTTTATATGAGTAATGTCTCCAACTAAACCCAGATCAACACCATCTACAGGTTCCAATTTCTTTGCCTGGATCAGACCACCATCTATTCCGCATAGGCCTATGGCTTTGCCGCCCAATGCATTAATTCTAGACACGATATCCTTGTTGATCTTTCCCGTTAGTACCATTTGTACAACTTCCATAGTTATTTCATCTGTAATACGAAGACCTTTGTGGAATTTGCTTTCCAATTGCATAATATTCAGCAACTTATTAATTTCAGGACCGCCACCATGTACTACAATCGGATTCATACCTACATATTTTAAAAGTGTGATATCCTGCATTATAGACTGTATCTGCTGTGGATTAGTCATAGCATTACCGCCATATTTTATAACTATGGTTTTTCCATTTAACTTTTGTATGTATGGTAAGGCTTCTATTAAGATATTCGCTCTGTTTAGCAGCTTCTCCATTCAGCATTCTCCCTTTTCGTTTATTTGATATTAATAATTATACATATAAATTAATAAACATACAATGCTAAATTACAGAAATACGACATAAGGATATAAAAGGACGGTGGAAAAGATGTCTATGCAGCATACAAATTCCCTAATTTACCTTAAATTGTCGCTAGTTCTATGCAAGACATGCAAAAACTTGCGGAATAAATTTGTTAATAATAGCTATAGCTATATTCTGCTTGTACCGCTATAATAATAATTGTATTAGCGATTGTTGCAAATACGCTTCATTTTGCATAGACAGGTGCGAAAATCATTTAATGGAGGGGTTTTAATGGCAAGTGTTACGCTAAAAAACATGTATAAGGTTTATGAAGGCGGTGTTACAGCAGTCAGTGACTTTAGCCTAGACATCGAAGATAAAGAGTTTGTCGTTCTAGTAGGTCCTTCTGGCTGTGGAAAATCCACAACACTACGAATGGTCGCAGGGCTGGAAGAAATTACTGAAGGCGAGTTGTACATTGGCGATAAACTAATGAACGACGTAGCTCCCAAAGATAGAGACATAGCGATGGTTTTCCAGAACTATGCACTTTATCCCCACATGACCGTATATGACAACATGGCATTCGGTTTAAAGCTAAGAAAAACGCCTAAAGCTGAAATCGACCGTCGTGTAAAAGAAGCGGCTAGAATTCTAGATATTGAGCATTTGCTCAACAGAAAGCCTAAGGCATTATCTGGCGGACAAAGACAGAGGGTTGCTCTAGGTCGTGCTATCGTTCGTGAACCAAAGGTTTTCCTAATGGACGAACCGCTGTCTAACCTGGATGCCAAACTAAGAGTTCAGATGAGAACAGAGATTACCAAATTGCACAGCAGACTGCAGACCACCTTCATCTATGTTACTCATGATCAGACAGAAGCTATGACGATGGGTACCCGTATCGTAGTTATGAAGGACGGATTCATCCAACAGGTTGAAACTCCTCAGAACTTATACGATCATCCCGTTAATCTGTTTGTAGGTGGCTTTATCGGAAGTCCTCAGATGAACTTCATTAATGTTACTCTTACTCAAGAAAGCAATGCTGTTTATGCAGTATTCGAAGATGGCGAGGGCAAGATTAAGATTCCAGATGGTAAGATTAAGAAATTCATAGATCCATCTTACATTGGCAAAGATGTTATCATGGGCATTCGTCCAGAAGATTTCCACGATGAGGAGATTTTCATGCAGAGTGCAGATGAAACAATCGTAAAGGCTTTTGTTGATGTAGTTGAGCTAATGGGTTCTGAAACCTATCTATATTTGAACATTGGCGGTTACAATGTTACTGCCAGGGTTGACCCAAGGTCTACTGCAAGAGCTAACGACACCATCAGAATTGGAATAGATTCCAACAGACTTCACTTCTTTGACAAGGAGACCGAGGAATCACTGCTAGTAAGATAATTATTTTAGATTAATTTGCATATAAAGAAGGATTTTTGTAAAGCGAGCAGAAATATAATCCTAATGGATAGTATTTCTGCTTTTTTTTATAATTTCAACGAATACTATTCAGGAACAATTATTTTGAGCATAGTAAGGAATGTAAGACTAGTTTGACTCAGGATGACTGGATTAGATAATGGATGGATAATATTTCTGCTTTTCAAGCAGAATTATATTATGTATACTAATAAGAGTAGGTGATCGTATGTTTATGGAAAAAAGAATGCAGAAAATTTTAGACAAACTGGTGAGAAGTCTTCAAGTGGAGACTGATATTTTAGATGCCAATGGCTTGATTGTAGCCAGTAGCGATAAGTCTCGTGTGGGCAGTGGAGGCCAAATCGTAAGAGATGTGATGGAGGAAGATGATAAGGCCATCTTTATCGACAATAACCGCACATATATGAAGTTCACAGCTGACAAAACATTAACTTATTTTCTATCCATGGAGGGAACCGACCGGGTTGCACGAAATTATTGCTTGTTAACAGTTTCTCTGTTGGAAGCTCAATTAAAAAACTCCCTTCAGAAGCTTGATAAGGAAGAGGTTATGCGTCGCATTCTTCTCAACCAATTGGGCGAATTGGAGTTGCGGGAGCTGGTTAGCGACTATAAGCTAGAGCTTGCTATGCCTCGCTGTGTATACCTTGTTCGTACCCGTGGAATGGAAGCAGATAGTGTATATCAAATGCTGTTGAAGGCCTTCCCAAGGAACCAGGGAGACATTTTGGTATTGGTAGATGGTATGACAGTTGCCCTAATTAAGGACGTATCTGGCGATGTGGATGAAGAGGAATTGCTTCAACTCGGTGCTGCAATAGATGAGACCATTGAAAATGAAACTTCTTTCAAGGCCTATATCGGAATTGGCGGCATTAAGGAGAATCTATTCCAGCTGCAGGAATCCTACGATGAGGCATCTAGATCTATTGAGGTAGGAAAAATTTATGGTACCAGCAATCGTATCTATAAGTATAGCAGTCTTTTACTGGAACGATTCCTATATGAGGTCCCATTGCACTTATGTGAGAAATACAGCAAGGGTCTTTTCGTAAAGGAATATAAGAAGCTGTTAAGTGAAGAAATGCTTCGAACCATAGATAAGTTCTTCGAAAATAGTTTGAATTTAAGCGAGACATCCAGACAGCTGTTTATACACCGTAATACCTTGGTGTACAGGCTGGACAAAATTCAAAAGGTCATGGGTTTGGATCTTCGTAATTTCCATCAAGCGGTTACCTTCAAAATAATGATGATGTTAATGGATAGGTACACTTGGGAGGGTTAACACTTGATACAACTAATTGATGTATCGAAGGAGTTTGAAAACGGTCTGCGGGCATTAGATAAAGTAACTGTATCGGTTGAAAATGGAGAATTTGTATTTATAGTAGGTGCCAGTGGTGCTGGAAAGTCTACTTTGGTAAAGCTGATCCTAAAGGAATTGGAGCCAACAACAGGTAAACTGTTAGTAAACCAAGTAGATTTGTCAAAAATGAAGCGTAAGGAGATCCCCTTTTACCGGAGAGGTATAGGGGTCGTGTTTCAGGATTTTCGACTTCTTCCTGACAAAACTGTATACGAAAATGTAGCCTTTGCTATGGAAGTCGTGGAGGCAACCCGAAAAGAAATACGCCGGCAAGTACCGGCTATTTTGGGTATGGTAGGTTTGGCTACCAAGGCTAATAATTTCCCCAACCAGCTTTCTGGTGGTGAACAGCAGAGGACTGCTTTAGCCAGGGCCTTGGTAAATAACCCATCAATTTTAATAGCTGATGAACCGACAGGAAACTTAGATAGAGAGACAGCTGGTGAAATCATGAAGATTATCAACATAATCAATCATAGAGGAACTACTGTCATAATGGCTACCCATGCAATGGAGATCGTGAATTCCATGAAAAAGAGAGTCATCACCTTTCAGAGGGGCAAGATTATTTCTGACGACACGAAAGGGGAGTATTTCTTTGAAGATTAGAACTTGGAAACGAATGGTTAATCATGGATTTCGGAATTTGTTTCGGAACAGGATAATGTCCCTGGCATCCATAAGCGCTATAACCGCTGCCCTGTTTATATTAGGTCTGGTTCTGGTTGTAGTAATGAATTTTAATAATGTGGCTGCTGGTTTGGAATCAAAGTCAGAAATTACTGTCTTCCTAAAAACAGATGTTCAAGCATCCGATATTAAGACAATTGAGCAACAATTGGACAGCTGGGAAGGAATCAGTAAATGGAAGTTCATATCTAGGATGGAAGCACTGGAAAATTGGCGGGAAGAATGGGGAGATAAGAAACATCTTTTGGACGGATACAATGCAGAAAAGAATCCACTCCCTGATTCTTTTCACGTTACTCTGGAAAAACCGGAATATGTAGCTGAAGTTGTAGAGAAGTTCAACAAGATGAATACTGTAGAAAATGTACAGTACAGCAAAGATGCAGTTGATTCCATTGCCGCCATTGTTTCTACTGTTAGAATATTTGGTGTAGTAATTGTTGCCGTACTTGCTATCATGGCCATGATTATTATTCATAACACCATTCGAATATCCGTATATTCAAGGCGTCGGGAAGTCAATATTATGAAATATATAGGCGCCACAGATTGGTATATACGCTGGCCCTTCCTAATGGAGGGACTGGTATTAGGCCTGTTTGGTGCCGTGTTATCAAGCGGGCTTGTAGCAGGTGTATATTTGCTTTTACTGAACCGGATGAATACGACTCCTCAGCAATACAACCTATTATCCTTATTCCAGCTACTGCCACTAGAGAATATTATATATCCAATTGCTACAATGTTTTTATTGGTAGGAAGTTTGGTTGGGATTAGCGCAAGTCTATTATCAATAAGAAAGCATTTGCGTGTATAGCTTAAATACTATATAATACAATTTAATACGAAAGCTTGATTGAGCATATAATGAAGCATAGAGTTCAGAGTATCTGAGCTCTTTCTTTTTATAAGTGCTTATAAACTGATACATTTGTCGATAATACATAATATATTGATGGATAATCAAGGAAACATTTTTTGTATAAACATTGGGTAAATGCTATAATATATAAAGCAGGAGACCAGCTTAGTTGGGAGGACTTTTTATGATTAGTAAACGATCTGCCGTGGTTGTGTGCATTATACTTATTTTAGTCACCGCGTTGTTATCATCTTATGTAACATTGCAGGTTAATGAGTACATGATGATTAACCAAGGTGACATTATTCAGGCTGAAGAATATACAGAATTGAAGGATTTCTATAGGAAGTTTAATCAGATAAAAGCTGTAATTCAAAAGGAGTATCTGAAAGAACCAGAGTTAGATACATTACTTGAAGGGGCAATAAAGGGAATGGTTAGTTCGTTGGAAGACCCTTACACTTATTATCTTACCGCAGAAGAATATCAAGAATTCTTGATTGATGTTGGAGGTACATATGCAGGCGTAGGATTGTCTGTATCCGTTATCGAAAATGCAATTACAGTGGTAACAGCATTTAAAGGTAGTCCTGCAGCAGCTGCGGGTATAACTTCCGGTGATAAAATCATAGCTGTCAATGGGGAAGATATGGACGGCGCTATGTTGGAAGAAGCGGTTAACATCATGAGAGGTGAACCAGACACCGAAGTGAATGTATCTATTTTTCGAAAAGGTGAAATTAAGGAAATAACTCTAACTAGGGCAATTATAGATATTCCAGACTTAGAATATCGTATGTTAGACGATGAAGTTGCTTATCTATGGCTATATCGTTTTGATCAAGGTTCTTCAGCTAATTTTGTAGATGCCTTAAACGATCTTCATTCTCAGGGTATGAAAGGCTTGGTGCTGGATCTTCGTAATAATCCTGGGGGCCTTCTAAATGAATGTGTAGCCATTGCAGACATGGTATTACCTGAAGGATTGGTTCTATACAGTGAGGACAAAAATGGTAAGCGAGAAGAGTACTCCTCCAATGCAGAAAAGATAGGTATTCCACTGGCAGTACTGGTGAATGAATATAGCGCTAGTGCATCGGAAGTATTGTCTGGTGCCATACAAGATCATGAAATGGGTATCATAATTGGCGACACCACCTTCGGGAAGGGCTTGGTGCAAACTATCCGAGGTCCATTTAAAGAGGGAGATGTCATCAAGCTTACATCATCACAGTACTTTACTCCCAATGGAAGAGATATCAACAATAAGGGTGTAGAGCCGGATATTAGGGTAGCAGAGCTAGAGGAAGCTTATGAATTTGTAATAGAAAACCCCAATGAAGAAATTCCCCTGGAGCTGGATGCCCCTCTTACCAGAGGTTTAGAAGAAGTGAAAAACCTACTTGGTGAAGGTGAGTAATTAGTAGCCGGGAGAAGGAGAAAAGAATATGTCTGGATTTATTAAGTTGTTATTTACAGCATTTTCCCAATCCATTACCAGCTTTCTATATTTGTTGATTATAATGGCAGCCTATTTGCAGATTAAAAGAAGAGCCCAACTCGAAGAAACCTGGTTGGGCTTTCTGCGCGATACTATAATCAATCGATTAATGTATGTCATGCTATATGGGATGATTGCAGGTCTTATAACAAGCTCTCTAATCATAGTAACAGGAATTTATGTGGATATAAG
>LFRM01312531.1_pt3 | contig 13089 bp, 8 predicted proteins | sample 618341 | NCBI WGS metagenome assembly LFRM01 (sample SAMN03654438, study PRJNA283298) | anaerobic digester metagenome | isolation source: pool of bioreactors CSTR01a, CSTR02a, and CSTR03a thermophilic anaerobic... | place: Denmark: Kgs. Lyngby | collected 2014-05-21
GGTGAATCAACTGATTGCATCAGAACCGGATACTAACGCTTTATTACCTACCTTAAAATTCCCGCCAAAGGGGCTCTACCTCGAAGATGTAAGCATTCTTACTTACATCTGCATTTACCGTATTTGATTTTTGAAATAATATTGTTTACAGAGTTAGGTAAGATATGCTTAGCTAATAATCTTGTATACAATATACGATATTCTGTATTAATATAACATACAGACTGAAAACACTATAGGCACCTCAATGGTTTAAATAAATAGCCTATCCAATTACAATAATTTTTTTTAAAATATATTCTATGATCAACAAAATCATAAAGTATTTCCTGAACAACAGGGTGATAACCATCCTTTTGCTGGTCACAATTATCATTTGGGGAATATCTACTGCACCATTTAATTGGCACAGCGTACTACCAAGAGATCCTGTTCCTGTTGATGCCATTCCTGATATTGGAGATAATCAGCAAATCATATCTACCGAATGGATGGGACGATCGCCCAAAGATATTCAAGAGCAAATAACATATCCACTTACAACATCATTGCTTGGCATTCCGGGAGTGAGAACCATCCGTAGCTCATCTATGTTTGGGATGTCTTTTATTTATGTAATATTTGAAGATGATGTGGAGTTTTACTGGAGTCGCTCGCGTATTTTAGAGAAACTAAACTCGCTTTCGGCAGGTACACTACCCGCTGGTGTTCAGCCAAGCTTGGGGCCTGATGCTACTGCATTGGGACAAATATTTTGGTATACTCTTGAAGGGCGCAACCCTGCAACAGGAGAGCCCGCAGGTGGATGGGACCCTGCAGAACTCAGGTCTATTCAAGATTATCAGGTAAGATATAGCCTTGCCTCGGCAAGTGGCGTTGCAGAGGTGGCATCGGTGGGTGGTTTTATAAAAGAGTATCAGGTTGAAGCTAATCCGGATGCTATGAGGGCCTACAACCTAACGCTTATGGATTTAATGCACGCTATTCAAAATAGTAATTTAGATATAGGTGCCGAAACTGTTGAGATAAATAGAGTTGAATATCTGGTGCGGGGACTTGGATATATTAAGACTATATCTGACTTGGAAGAGGCGGTGGTAACTGTAAGAAATGGGGTTCCTGTTAAACTTAAAGATGTTGCATTTATAAATCTCGGTCCTGCCACTCGCCGTGGTGGACTAGATAAAGAGGGTGTTGAAGCTGTTGGGGGCGTTGTGGTAGCACGATATGGTTCGAATCCTCTTGAAGTGATAAATAATGTTAAGGATCAAATTAATGAACTTGAAGCGGGACTTCCGCAAAAAACGCTTGAAGATGGTACTGTTTCTAAGGTTACCGTTGTTCCGTTTTATGACAGAACCGGCTTGATTCATGAAACTATTGGAACTCTCGAAAGCTCGCTTACACTTGAGATTCTGATAACCTTAATTGTTGTAATAGTAATTGTATTGAACCTGAGGGCTTCAATAGTGATTTCGAGTATCCTGCCTGTTGGGGTGCTATTCACATTTATTGTGATGCGCAACATGAATATTGATGCAAATATTGTTGCCCTCTCGGGTATAGCCATTGCTATTGGGGTGATGATTGATATTGGGGTTGTCTTTGTTGAGAACACCTTACGGCATATGGATATGGAGGAAAACAAAGACAAACGTAGGGGTAAGGCATTTATCAACCTAATTCATATGAGTATCAGCGAAGTATCGGGAGCCATGCTTATAGGTTTTCTTACAACTGTAATTAGCTTTCTGCCGGTGTTCTTCCTTGAAGCTCAAGAGGGTAAAATGTTTAGCCCTCTTGCTTACACCAAAACCATTGCAATTGTAACTTCATTTATTCTGGGTATAACAGTTATCCCTACCCTCATTTACTATTTCTTTTCATTTAAAATTACATCTGAGAAGGTTATAAAAGCGGGTAACATAATTCTTGTGGCGGCAGGAATTGCACTGATAATAATAACAGGTAATGTATTGTATATAGCCTTGCCTCTTTTTGGACTAAACAATATATTTTCTGATAAATGGCCTAACAAGAAAACAGGCAATAGAATAAACATTGCTATTGCACTTATTGCAGTTTCATATTTGCTAACTGTGATGTGGCTTCCGCTAGGTACGGATACGGGATTAATAAGTAATTTTCTGTTTGTAGTTATTTTAATTTCGGTTGTACTGGCACTGTTATGGTCTTTGGTAATCTACTATGAACCAATACTTAGATGGAGTTTAGCCAACAGATGGAAATTTATGGCTTTGCCGATTGTAACAGTACTATTTGGAATTGTAATCTGGCTTGGTTTTGATAAAACATTTTCAGTTGTGGCAAAAGGATTTGAAACAGTTGGATGGAGATCGTTTAGACAAACCGACTTCTGGCAATCGGCAGACAACCGATTTCCGGGATTGGGTAAAGAATTTATGCCCAGCCTCAACGAAGGGTCTTTTCTGCTTATGCCAACCACGATGCCGCATACCGGTATTGAGCAGAACCTTGAGTATATTGCAATGCTTGACAAACGAATTTCGAATATCCCAGAGGTTGAATCGACAGTAGGTAAATGGGGGAGAGTAAATTCGGCACTAGACCCTGCTCCAACTCAAATGTTTGAAAACACGATTAATTACATACCTGAATATATACTTGATGAAGATGGTCATCGCCAGAGATTTAAGACAAACCGAAAAGGTGAGTTTATACTGATAGACGAATCGACCTACGATCCGGATGGAGAGGAGTTCAGAGTGATTCCTGCAGACAGTCTTATTATATCTAGATATGGCAAGTATTTTAGACAGTGGCGACCCCATATTAAAAAGCCTGATGATATTTGGCAAGAGATAGTGAACTCATCACATTTGCCTGGTATGACATCAGCTCCAAAGCTACAGCCTATTGATGCGAGACTGGTGATGTTATCTACCGGTATGCGTGCACCGATGGGTGTTAAGGTATCGGGACCGGATCTTGAGTCAATTGAAGAGGGTGGTAAAATTCTTGAGGAGGCACTAAAAAATATACCATCTATACTTCCCTCAACTGTATTCTATGACAGAGCAGTAGGAGCACCATATATTGAGATTAAACTTAATAGGGAAAATATGGCACGTTATGGAATAACAGTTGCCGATTTTCAAGAAGTTATTAGTACAGCCATTGGCGGTATGCCATTGACAACTACCGTTGAAGGTCTAGAACGTTATCCTGTAAGATTAAGGTATCCTCGCGAGATGAGAGAGAGCCCTGACGAATTAGCTAAACTCATTATCCCCACTGCAACAGGAGCTCAGATTCCACTCGGTGATGTTGCTGAGATTGAATATACTAGGGGAGCTCAAATGATTCAAAGTGAAAACACCTTTTTGGTTGGATATGTAATCTTTGATAAGGTTGCAGGTGCTGCAGAGGTGGATGTTGTGAATGAGGCAGACGAGATATTACAGGATAAAATCAATAGGGGCGAAATTAGCCTTCCGAAAGGTGTTTCATATACTTTTGCAGGAAATTACGAACAACAGGCTAGAGCATCAAAGCGACTACTAATAATTATCCCTATAAGCCTTTTAAGTATTATTCTGATACTTTACTTCCAGTTTAAATCAGTAACTGCATCGCTTATTCATTTTTCAGGTGTATTTGTTGCTTTGGCAGGAGGGTTTATTCTATTGTGGTTATACGGTGAACCGTGGTTTATGAACTTTTCTGTTGCTGGAACAAATATACGGGATATGTTTCAGATGCATCAGGTGAACCTCAGTATAGCCGTATGGGTGGGTTTTATAGCGCTCTTTGGTATTGCTACCGATGATGGTGTACTTATGGGAACTTTCATTCATGATACGTTCTTAGAAAGAGACCCTCAAACTAAGGACGAAATCAGGGAAGCTGTAGTTTATGCGGGATTGAAGAGAGTAAGACCAGCGGTTATGACCACTGCTTCTACTCTAATTGCATTTCTACCGGTACTCACATCAACAGGAAAAGGGTCAGATATAATGGTGCCGATGGCAATCCCCACATTTGGAGGCATGTTGATACAATCGATGACTATGTTTGTGGTTCCCATTCTTCAGTGCTGGTGGAGAGAGGGTGTTGTTAAAAGAAAAGAAAAAGCGGAACTAAAAAGAATAGAAAGTTATGAAACCATATAAAATAAAAAATATACTGATACTATTAATTACAATAGTAGTATCGGTAGGCACAGCTTGGGGCCAGAGCACTGATTCACTCAACCACTATTTGGAGGTTGCAGCAAGAAATAACCCTGGTCTAAATGCTAATTTCTTAGCATATAAAGCATCATTGGAGAGAGTACCGCAGGCAGGCACATGGTCTGATCCGCAACTAGATATTGGTTTTTTCCTAAAACCTATGGATATTGTAGGAGGAAGTCAGGTAGCTGACTTCACTCTAATGCAGATGTTTCCTTGGTTTGGTACTAAAAAAGCTGCTCAGACAGAAGCAACTCATATGGCTAAAATGGTTTATGAAGAGTTTAGGGAAACGAGGGATCAACTTTTCCTTGAGGTTTATTCTCAATGGTATACGTTATCATCATTGAAACAGCAACTTAAAAACAACAATGATAATCTGCAGTTATTGAGTCAATTAGAGCAGTTGGCACGTCAAAAAATGTCGACAGCCACCTTTATGTCTAATGATATGGGTGGATCTTCAGGTCTCTCTAGTGTGTTAAGAGTACAACTTGAAGTGGCAGAAATTGAAAATAATATTGAGAGTCTTCTTTCAGAAATTGAAGCAGAGAAAGCTAAATTCAATGCACTTTTGAATCGTCCGGCGGATTTTGATGTAATGGTTCCTGATACAATCATAAAAGTACCATTCCTCTTTAATGAAATGGAAGCAATTAATGAAATTGAAAGACAGAACCCCATGTTGGGAATGATAATGGAAGAGGAACAAGCATATCGGGCAAAGAGTGAGATGGATAAAAAAATGAGTTATCCGATGTTGGGCATAGGACTTCAATATATGGTTATTGGAAAAAGTTCATCACCCACAATGGATCAGAATAATCATAATGGTATGAACGGAATGGATATGGTGATGCCGATGGTTTCAATTAGCCTCCCAATCTATAGAAACAAATATAAGGCAAAGCAACGCGAAAGTCGGTATATGTGGGAATCTGCCCAGGAGAAGTATAACAATACATTAAATACGCTTCAATCTGAACTTGTTAAGTTTAAACATCAGCTTGATAATGCTGAACGGAAGATTGCTCTTTATCAAAAGCAGAAAAATCTTGCATTGACAGCTTATCAATTGATTCTGCAGGAATTTGTGACAGCCAAAAGTGATCTAACCAACATTATTGATGTTCAAAGGCAATTGCTTGATTATAGGATAAGGGAGGCTGAAGCAATTGCTGATTACAACACCAAAGTAGCTGAAATAAACAGCTTACGTTCATTCGATAAAACAAACTAATCATAGTTCATAAAACAATATAATATGACTACAAATAGACAAAAACAGATTTTCAGAAACAAGTATGTGAAATATGCATTGATTCTGGCTGCCGGCTTATTTTTAGGCTGGATAATGTTCTCAGGTGGCTCCTCGTCTAATAATACAATGGCAGACCATCATGATCATGACCACGGAGATGAAGCAACAGTATGGACGTGCTCTATGCACCCACAAATAAGAATGGATGAACCGGGGCTTTGTCCTCTCTGTGCAATGGATTTAATACCCTTGCAAACCAGCGGCTCGGGTGATGCCTCAATAGATCCTAATGCTATACAAATTAGTAATGAGGCAATTGCTCTTGCAAATATACAGACCACCAGAGTAAACCGTCAGAATCCAGTCAAGGATGTAAGGCTATACGGTACAATTCAGGTAGATGAGCGACTATCTCAATCACAAACATCTCACGTAAGTGGTAGGATTGAGAAACTTTTAGTGAATTTTACCGGTGAAAGCGTAAAGCAAGGTCAGGTTATTGCAACAATATACTCACCGGAAGTACTAACAGCACAGCAGGAGTTGATTGAAGCATCAAAAGTTCAGGATATTGAACCTTCACTTGTGCAGGCTGTGAGACAAAGACTGCGACTATGGAAACTTTCTGATGAGCAGATAGCCAAAATAGAACAATCTGGTGAAATATCTCCTTATATCGATATTACTGCAAATACGAGTGGAATAGTTGTTTCAAAAAATATAAACCAAGGTGATTATATAAGTCCCGGAACTGTTCTCTTTGATATTGCAAACCTTTCGCAAGTATGGGCAGTATTTGACGCTTATGAATCGGATCTTCCTTTTCTTAAAAGAGGTGACAAGCTTGAATATACTTTACAGTCACTTCCGGGTAAAACTTTCTCCGGAACAATTTCTTTTATAAACCCAATTCTAGATCCGACGACAAGAACTGCAAAAATAAGAGTAGAGACCTCAAATCCTCGTGGAGAGCTGATGCCGGAAATGTATGCAAGTGCAATTGTAAGCGCTCAATTAAAACAATATAACAACGAAATTGTGATTCCTAAGTCGGCGATACTTTGGACCGGTAAGCGTTCAATTGTTTATGTTAAGCAGCAGAACACTGAAACCCCTGCATTTATGCTTCGCGAAGTGGAGCTCGGACCATCGCTTGGAGACTCGTACGTAATCTTATCGGGCATAGGCGATGGTGATGAGATAGTTACCAATGGTGCATTTACTATTGATGCAAGTGCACAACTTGCTGGTAAACAAAGTATGATGAACGAAACAGCAGGAAGAGCTGTTACAGGACATGAGGGACATACGATGAATGGAAGTAGTACTTCCTCTGGTGCAGGGCACGAAGGTCATGATATGCAGTCTGTAGCAACTGGTGGTGAGCATGTTATGTTTTATGTAGGCGGCAAGTGCGAAATGTGTAAAGACCGCATAGAAAAGACAGCTAAATCAGTTGACGGAGTTCTTGGAGCAGTATGGGTTTTATCAGATCAGGAACTTCACTTAGATTTTGATCCGAAGAAAACTTCTGTTGATGATGTTGCCAAAGCAATTGCAGCGGTAGGACATGACACTGATAAGTTTAAAGCGGATGACTCTGTTTATGAAGCACTACCTGCATGTTGCTTTTATAGAGAATAGTTATAATATATCATTTATATTATAGGAAGGAATATCTCTTGATAAAAGTTATATTATATAATAAATTTCACATATATTTGCATGTGGCTTCTTTAAATATAGTTTCGTTTTTAATTCATCTAACAAATATGAAAAGGATTAGTCTTATTCTTGCTTTTATCATGATTGGCTTTACTCTTATAAGTAAACCACAGTTACCTGAAATATTGAGTGACGGCATGGTATTGCAACAAAATAGTAAAGTGAAGATTTGGGGGAAAGCCAATAGTGGCAGCACCGTAAATGTTAGTACATCTTGGGGTGCCGAAGCAGGAGGTGGAGTTGCTGATGGTAATGGCAATTGGATAGTTATGATTGAAACACCAGAAGCCAGCTTTACTCCTCACTCTATAATAGTATCAGATGGAGAAGAAGTGGTTTTAAATAATATACTTATTGGTGAAGTATGGCTAGCATCCGGGCAAAGCAATATGGAGATGCCATTGAATGGATTTATGCATAATCCAATAAAAGGTGCTAATGATGTTATCACAAATGCCGGTCAATATCCTGCTATAAGATTTGTTACCATTAAAAAGGCTCAATCTTTTGAACCTCTGGAAACAGCAGAAGGGAAATGGCAAGTATGCAATCCGGAGAATGCTCCTCAATTTAGTGCAACTGCATTCTTTTTTGCAGAGGCATTACACACTGCACTTAATGTACCAATTGGTATAATAGTTTCTTCTTGGGGAGGCACAAAAGTAGAGGCATGGACCAACAGGGAGATACTTAATACATATGCTGATGTGAATCTTGATGAAGAGACGGTAAATAAATTAAACCCAGCATCTCGCCCACTGTTGATGTATAATGCTATGATTCACCCGATTACTAATTATAAAGTTAATGGATTTATCTGGTATCAGGGAGAATCTAATATTGGAGCACATCAAGTTTATGCTGATAGACTAAATAATATGGTAACCTTATGGCGTGAGTTGTGGGAAGACTCTGAATTGCCTTTTTATTTCACTGAAATAGCTCCTTTTGATTATGGTGCAGGTGACGGGGCGGCTTATTTAAGAGAGGCACAGTTTGATGCACAAAAAATAATCAGCAACAGCGGTATGATATCAACTAACGATTTGGTAGAGGAGTATGAAAAAAACAATATTCATCCTCGCAATAAAACTGATATAGGAAAAAGGCTTGCTTATATGGCTCTGAACAGGAACTATGGGTTTAATCATGTACAAACAAATGGTCCTGAGTTTGCATCAATGGAGATAATCGACAATAAGGCAATTATTTCTTTCGACCATGCTCATAGCGGTTTTAATCGTACAAATGATATAATAGGCTTTGAGATAGCCGGAGATGACGGGGTGTTTCATCCTGCAAAAGCAGTGGTGAATAATTTGAATGTTGAAGTTTATCATGAGAACATAAAGGATCCTAAGGCAGTTAGATACTGTTTTAGAAATTTTCAAATAGGCAACCTTGCAAATACTCGAGAGCTTCCAGCTGTACCATTTAGAAGTGATTAAAATCTACCCTACATTATATAGCTGAGGAGCTTCTGGGCCTAGCGGCAACCCAAGCAGTATCCATGCTATTAATAAAGCTGTCCATCCAATAAAAAATGCAATAGAATATGGCAACATATTTCCTACTATAGTACCAAAACCTGCTTCTTTCTGGTATTTTTGAAAATAGACAATTATTAGTGCAAAGAAGCTCATCATGGGTGATATAATATTTGTAACACTATCCCCTACCCTGTAAACTGCTTGTGAGAGTTCGGGCGAATAACCTAGTAGCATAAATATAGGGACGAATATTGGTGCCATAATAGCCCATTTAGCAGATGCACTACCCATAAACAGGTTTATAAAGGCAGAAAATATTATAAACATTATCACCAATGGAATCAAACCAATGTTAAGGCTCTGCAACAACTCTGCACCGGAGATTGCAAGCAGTACACCAAGATTGCTCCACTGAAACCATGCCACAAACTGTGCGGCAAAGAAAACAAGTACCAGGAAAGAAACAAGAGTTTTAAAACTTTGATTCATTCCATTTATTACATCCGATGATTTTTTGAATGTACCAACCGTATATCCATATACAATACCTAAAGAAGAAGCAATAAGGAATAAAAATGCGATAAAGCCTCTAAGTAATGGAGAGTGTAAAATAGTATTATCAGGACCTCTTAAGAAACCATTGTCCGGAATAATCGCTATTAATATCAATGCCAACCACACCAATGCTGCAATTCCGGTATTTCTAAGACCTTTACGTTCAATAGGTGTTAATTTAGTAATAGCTTCCGGTTCAACATCCCCAGTATACTTACCCAATCGAGGTTCAACAATTTTATCAGTAACAATAGTCCCTAAAATTGTAATAAGGAAAGTAGAAACAAACATAAAGTAGTAATTGGCAGTAGGCATTACTACATAATCCGGATCTAGAATCTGTGCAGCCTCAGTAGAAAGACCTGCAAGTAGCGGATCAATAGTTCCAATTAAAATATTAGCACTAAAGCCTCCACTAACTCCTGCAAATGCTGCTGCCATACCTGCTATGGGGTGCCTGCCCAGTGAGTGAAATATTACACCTGCAAGCGGAATAATAAGTATGTAACCCACATCTGAAGCAACATTCGAAAGCACTCCAGTGAAAACAACCATAAAGGTGACACTTTTGGGAGGAGCTTTAACAAGCAATGCTTTTACAGCAGTGCCAATAAATCCGCTACTCTCAGCAACACCAATACCCAGTAATGCCACCATAACAATGCCAAGAGGCGCAAAACTGGTGTAACTTGAAACCATTTCAAGAAGAACTCGATGTACTCCCTCTTTTGAAAGTAGATTAATCACATTAACAGTCTCACCTGTAGCAGGATGAACTCCGCTCCATCCAAGTATACCTCCAATTGCAGAGACTATGAGTGTGATGAGGGCAAATATTGCAAATAATATTGCGGGATGTGGTAATGCGTTTCCGCCTTTTTCAATAAATTGTATAAAACCTTTGTTGGTAGTTGACTTGTTTTTTGACATTTAACTATCACTTTTTCATCTTAAAATTACAGAATAACCTTTAGATGGATAATTTTTTTGTAATTTTTAATTGGCAAAGATAAAATAAAGATGCAATTATCCATAATTAATGGTATTTTTGTTTTTATCTATAGTTGCAACTAAAATCAATAAAACATGAACTTACCAGTAAACTTTTACTTCAGTCATACCAACTTTTGGAATATTATCTCTAGATATATGGTTATAATACTAACCTTTATTTCTTTAAACATCAATTTGATATATTCTCAAACAAGTGAAGTCAACTACAACGAATCAGAAGTACCCCCCTACTCACTCCCTTCTATCTTAAAATCACAGGGTGGAATTGAAATAAATAATGTATCAGACTGGGAGGAGTTTAGGAGACCCGAGATTTTAAACAGCTTTATTAACCACGTTTATGGTAAAGTACCGGGGGAAATTGATACTATGCTGGTGAATATAGTAGAACAGGGCACCTATCTAAACGGTGATGCCAACAGAATGCAGGTTACACTAACATTTGTTAAAGATGATAAAGAGCACAGTGCCGATTTACTTATATACCTTCCTTCAAATAAAGAAAAATCTCCTGTATTTTTTGGATACAACTTTCAAGGGAATCACTCAATTGTATCTGATAAGGAAGTATTTATAACTAAATCGTGGGTACCTGTAAACAAAGAAATTGGAGTAGAAACCAATATTGCAGTTGAGCAGTCACGTGGTACAATGAGTAGAAGATGGCCATTGGAAATGATAATTAAAGAAGGATATGGTGTTGTCACAATATACAGAGGAGATATTGATCCGGATAAAGACGACTTTAGTGACGGTGTGCATCCTCTATTTTATCATAAAGGTCAGCAAAAACCTCAATTAGATGAATGGGGAACAATTGCCGCATGGAGCTGGGGACTATCGCAAGTAATGAATTATCTTGAAACAGTAGATAAGATAGATAGCAAAAAAGTAATTGTAGTGGGGCACTCCAGATTAGGAAAAGTATCTCTCTGGTCTGCAGCTATTGACAAAAGGTTTGCAGCAACCATATCAAACAATTCAGGAGCCATGGGAGCAGCATTGTCAAGAAGAAATTTTGGAGAAACTGTTGAAGTTATAAATACAAGTTTCCCTCACTGGTTTAGTGGCAGCTTCAAAAAATACTCTAAAAAAGAGTACATATTGCCTATAGACCAACATATGTTAATTTCTTTAATAGCGCCTCGCCCGGTTTACGTGGCAAGCGCAACAGAAGATCTTTGGGCAGACCCTCGCGGAGAGTTCCTATCTGCCAAAGAAGCATCTGTTGTATATAATCTTTATGATATTCAAGGATTATCATCAACTCAAATGCCACAACCCGATTCACCAATAATTGGAAATGTTGGCTATCATTTAAGAACCGGCAAGCACGATATAATCAAATACGACTGGGAGCAGTATATCAAATTTGCAAAACACAATAATATTGAGTAAATCACAAATATAGAGTAATCAAATCTCCTCCATTAAAAAAGAAATAGGATCTGAAAGATACTCCATTACTTTATAAATAAAACGTGTTGCCTCACCACCATCAACAATGCGATGATCAACGGTGAGCGAAAGAGGCATAACATGACCTACTACTATCTCTTCATCTCTTACCACCGGTGTTTTGAGAATACGCCCAACACCCAGTATACCTGCCTGAGGATAATTTAATACAGGCGTAGCATATATTCCACCAATTGAACCAAAGCTTGTAATACTAAACGATCCGCCCTTCATCTCATTCATAGATAGCTTTCTGGTTCTTGCTTTATATGCCAATTCACCAATCTGTTTGGCAATCTGAAAAATAGTTAGCCTATCTGCATCACGAATTACAGGAACCATCAAACCATCGGGAGTATCAACAGCAACGCCAATATGATAACGATTTCGGTATGCCATTCTGTTGTTTTCAGTATCAATCTGAGAATTAAGCTGCCTGTGATGTTTTAAAGCCTGTGCAACTGCTTTTACTATAAACGAAAGGTATGTTAAGCTAACGTCCCTTTCGGCAAACTTTTGCTTGTATCTACTTCTAACTTGCATCAGTTCATATATGTCAACCTCTTCAAACACCGACATCTGCGCGGTATTATGTATAGATTGAATCATATTTTTAGCAATAGCCTTTCTGATTTGTGTAAGAGGTTCATAAGTTACTTCTTCCTTATCAACATTACTATCATAAACACTTTTGTTTGTGCCTACCCTATCATCTTTTAAAGAAGATTTAAAATTCTCAATATCTGTAGTTTTCACTCTTCCAGACGGGCCGCTACCCGGTATCTGGTTAATATCTACTCCCATTTGTTTTGCCATAGCACGAGCAACAGGAGTAGCCAAAGCCTTACGTGGAGCCTCGTCAGTACTTGTGGAATATGTTTCGGCCTCGTTGCTTTCGGGCATTACAGCGCCTTTTGCTGCAACCTCCATAGTGCCCACTACTGCACCTGCATCTTCATCAGACTCAGCAATAGGTTCAGTTACGGTTTTCTCAACCTCACCGCTTTCAACTTCCTTTTCCACTCTTTCCTCTTCAGACTCAATAACCTCAGAATCGGCTTCGCTCCCTTCAATTTTAATATCAACAAGAGGTGAGTCTACCTTAATAATATCACCAACCTCACCGTAAGTTTTTAATATTACTCCATCCTTTGGAGAAGGTATATCGGCAACCACCTTATCCGTTTCCATTTGCACAAGCGAATCGCCAACCTTAACTTCCTGCCCAATCTTCACGTACCATTCCAAAACGGTACCTTCCTCAAGTCCCTCTCCCAGATCCGGAAAATTAAATATAAACTTCATATGGATATTGTTTGTAGATTCATTTTATAAATTAACTAGAATTTAACAGACTTCTCTATCTCGTAAA
>LFRM01363372.1_pt1 | contig 13089 bp, 11 predicted proteins | sample 618341 | NCBI WGS metagenome assembly LFRM01 (sample SAMN03654438, study PRJNA283298) | anaerobic digester metagenome | isolation source: pool of bioreactors CSTR01a, CSTR02a, and CSTR03a thermophilic anaerobic... | place: Denmark: Kgs. Lyngby | collected 2014-05-21
ATGGCGCTCACGCTGACCAAGCTGATCAACCCGTTTGCCGAGCTCGCACTCAAGGAGATCCCTAACCTGAACGGCTGCATCGCTCACTGCACGGCCATACTCTCTGACAAGGATGAGCAGGCATTAAGAGCTCTCGGCATCGACATAACTTCGAATCCGGAGTTTTCAAATAACAATCTGTATTCGGTTTAATATTGGATTTTGCTCAACGGATCTGTGCCTGGATGCAGGCAGAAGGAGGAGAAATGAAAGTTGACACAAGCAAGATTATGAAAAAAGCGGCCGATGCTTCGACCGGACTCGCAGTAGTTATAGCATTTCTCAACGTTGCTCTCTTAGTGACCAAGCTCGTGCAGACAGTCTCAGAAGAAGCACCGAAACTCGAAGACAAGGAATAAAAACTGATTGAATTATCGCACGCGCTCTGTTATATTTACAGAGCGCGATGCACAAATGCTGATGTAAGGTTTCCTTCGGATCATACGGCGTTGCCGTAAGGACGGAAACCTTGATCTCCGTCGGCTTCGCTCCTCCGATAAACGCTTAATGGCAGAGCATCTCATTTGCTGATGTAGCTTAATGGCAGAGCATCTCATTCGTAACGAGAAGGTTGGGGGTTCGACTCCCCCCATCAGCTCCAAGAATTGGTCTCCGAAAACGGAGACCTTTTTTCTTGAAGCCGTTGATTTCACTGGGGTTGACGTGCTCGAAGATTACACGTGGAGTCTGATAAGTGTATCCAAATTTCTGGATACACTTGGATACACTTTGGATACATTTGGTGTTTTCGGGGTGTTAACTGGTCAATGCGTATGTGATTTGAGCAAGTTTTTCATCATCCTCACTCCTGTCATAACAGTAATTATTCAAAGTAGTCCTCTCATCAACATGTCCTGCAAGCTGTCTTGCAGTGTTGATGCTGACACCATTGCTTATAAGAGCAGAAGTGAAGGTCTTTCGCTCCTTATGAGGACTGCGCTCCTCTATGCCAAGATCCCGGCAATACTTCTTCAGAGCTCTCTCTATCGCATTATAGGTGCTGACAGGTTTTTCGTTAGGGCAGAATATAAAGCCATCGATATCCAGCCCTTTTTCCTGCCGATGAGTCCTTATCAGATCAATGATTTCCGCTGCTTGGGGTATGAGCGGAACTGTTCGGCTGCCATAGGTGCCCTTGGTATGATCAACGATCTCCCCTGTCGGGAAGCGGACCAGTCTGTTTACAAGCATGCTGTTTCCTGCGATATCCTCAAACATAAGGGCAGATATCTCACCAATCCTAAGACCTGTATAGAAGAGAAAGATCACTGCAAGAGGCACATACCACTGTTTATAGTTCTCTCTCTTGTTGAAGGCCTTCCATGCTCTTTCTATGAGCATGTTTTCTTCTGACTTGGTGAATACCTGAGTATGGTCAGGCTTTTTCACCTCCGGAACCAGAACCCTTCGCCTGTTGATCCTGACATCCAGAAACAGATTCTTTTCAATGATCTCGCTGTCTACAGCGAATTCGAGCATCTGTCTGAGTATTACTGAGAAATTACCGTACTTATGAGCATTCATCTCATGCTCACGGATCATCTTGTGGACCCAGGTGTCTATCTCAAGCTTAGTGATCTTCCTGATAGGCTTCTTGACTATCGCGGCATTCTCATAATACTTACGCCAGTCTTTCTTGATGCGTATTACTGTAGTTTCACATACGTGAACACTCTTATATTCGATCCATGCAGGGTACAGATTTTCAAGAGTACATACATCTTTGAATTTATCAGCTCTGATAGATTCATAGTGTTGGCATAATAATGTTTCCAATTCCTCAAGCTTTGTTTTTACGATCAGCCTGCGGCCTTCCGATTTGGAATCATCCGGCAGATACGTTCTCCACCTGCCATCTTTGCCCTGATATATCTTATAAGGGTGTTCTTTAAGAATCTTCTCCTTTCGTGCTTTTCTCATATTATCTTCGACGTCCCTCAAATCAATGATACCATTGTTCTCAAGAAACGCCAAAGTTTCTTCCGGAGTAAACATCGGAGGATTATTCATGTCGGTCGTGACAGCTGTGACGGTGTTAGCGGGAGTAGTCCTCCTCACCGTCACGACCGTCACAGCCGTCACAGATTTGGAAGGAGAGCACTCTGCCTTCAGAGTGGTTTCTTCTGTAGGTGTACTCTATCCCTTCATCAAGTAAGAGGCTCAGGCGATACTGATTCACATACTTGGTAAGAACATTTGGCGCGACCGACTTATCGCCAAGCTCCTCAAGTAATTCAGTAGCTGAACCTCTCCATGATCTGCGTTCCTTCAGGAAGTCTATGAGTGTAAACATTATCTCAGGCGTATGCTCCTGGCTTATCTGCTCCAGAGTCTTCTCGCTGATCAGTTCCCACTTGAAGTCAGTGAAGCGAATCGTGAGCTCGCGGTACTGAAGATCTCTTCCCTTGATGCAAAGAGTAGCTTTATCTGAGTATTCATTTTCTTTATCCAGAAGAAACATCGTATCAACAGCACCTGTGATCCCTTTTGTACCGTTGAACCTGTTAAACATGTTGCGGGAGTCTCCCTGCTTTCTCAGGTGGTGGACCAGAAAGATCGACAGACCGTATTCCATCGCGAACTCTTTGATCTTTGCTATGTCAGCATAGTCATTGGCATAACTGATGTCTTTATCGCTTCCTCTGACCAGCTGCAGGGTGTCTATTATGAACAACCTTACATCCGGCATCTTCTCTACGATCCTGGTCAGCTGTTCTATTAGACCGTCTGCAAGTGAAGCACATTTGGTAGAGAGATAGAGCTTCCCAAAAGACATTTCATCCGCCAGCTTGAACAGCCTGTCCTGGAGCCTGCCTATCGAATCCTCAAGACTTAGATAGAACACAGTGCCCTGATTTACATGGTGACTAAGGAAGTCCTTTCCCTGTGCCACGCAGAGAGCCAGATGAAGCATCATCCAGCTCTTGCCGGCTTTTTCATCACCGGCTATTATACTGACCCCGCTTGGGATCAGATCATCCACAAGAAACTGTGGCTTGTTCACAGGAGTCATCAACAGCTCCTGCGCATCTATAAACATTAAATTATCGATCATTAATAGCCTCTTTCTTTTTTTGTTCAATCAAAAAAGCTCCCGGTAAAGGGAGCTCCAGTGTAGTAGCGTATTTAATTAAGGGTCAGAATCCGAAGTTCAGACCTGAGTAGTTCTCATACATTCTGCCGATCTTGTTTATCCGCTTGCCGACTGCGCTGTGCGTTTTGAAGCCGACCTTTGCAGCGATCTCCTTATAGGTATAACCATCCTGGCGCAACTGAAGTATCTGCTTATCTTTCTCATCGAGTTTGGACAGGAACTTTACCACATCAACGTTCTCAACGACCTCGTCTTCAAAAGAGCTGATGGGATCTTCAATCTCAAATTCATCATCATATGATTCTCTGTACCATTCCTGATATCCTTCAAAAGATACCTGAGGGTGCTTAGTCCTCGTGTGATACCACTTGCGAATGAAGTCGATCTTCTGATTGCTGTTTCTGTCATCAAAATCTTCGAAGCACCTATATTCCTTAGCGGTATCTATTATTGGCTGCAGGTTATAACGCTCTACTGCACTTGATACTGCTGTTGACATGATATAGCTAACAACTTCAATTGGTGGATAGGGAATAAAGATTTTCGTATTCACACAGTATTCCTTGAAAGGAGGGATCAGGTCGAGCTCAAATATTTCATTGATCCATATATGAATAGCCTGAGCTAGCCTCCAGGACGGTTCGTTGATCGAGAAGATCTCCTTAAAGGGGATATCCGGACAAAGATACTTCCAGGCCATATACGCATAGCAATCCATGATGCATTGCATGAACAGGTCGCTTTCCACGATATCTATCGCAACAGGATCGCTAAACAGCACGCAAAGAATACGCTCAATGCGGTTCAACTCAACACCGCACTTAGACAGTATCTCTTCAGGGATCAGATAGTAGAGCGGCAGCAGTTCAGCATGCTTCATCACTCTGATGCTGCCATCTGCCATTCTGACCCCTACGGGAGAAATCCTGAGTTTCAGGTTATCCAGGTTATCTTTCGCTACAACTTGCTGCATATGTGGCTCCATAAATAACAGAACTATTGTTCAGTTTAATTATAATGAAGCACATGTCCGAATTTTGACCCTTACCAAGTATGGCGCCAATCAGACGCCGCATCATCTGACCATTTTTATGATTCCTCCTTTCCGTTTTCAGACATAAAAAAACTACAGCTGTAGCTGCAGTCACAATAATTACAATAATCTCGTTTTTAACGAGAGGGCAGAGTCTATCGCTCAAGTTCACGATCTGTGCGTGCAAGCTTTCTTGCTGCACGATGCTTCTCGCGTTCGGCTATCTGCCGTTCTCTCTCGGCCTGTTCCCGGGCAGCCTTGTCCCTGAAGAGGTCCTTCAGTTTGTTCACGAATGCCGAGACCAGCTCAGGGAAGTGTTCCATCGCATCAAGGAACGGCCTCGTCTTCTCGGTCAGCTCCTCATACTTGTCTCTCAGGTTCTCATACCTTGTTGCATAGCGCATTAACCCGTCGCGGTAGTACTCCAGTCCTCTCTGCATGTCCCAGATCTTCGACCGACTCGTCAGACCTTCCTTGGCCAGGGCAGTGAGGTCGTTGTAGTCCTTTTCGGGCAGTACAACCTTGCCGGTGATGTTTCTCTTGCCCAGGCTGTCGATCTCTTCGATCTTTCGCTTGGCTTCGAGTGCCGGCTCATAGTCGAGCTTCGCCTGCTCAATGCGACCTTCTATTTCAGCAAGTCTCTCCTTGTCCTTTTCGATCTTGTACTGCAGAGTATCAAGGTGCACAGAGGTGCTGCCTAGTGCTCCACGCTCAAAGCCGGTGAAACCGTGACTGATCATGTGGTCATACACCTCGTCCTGCAGTATGCTGTAACTCTTCCTGAACTTCGGTTTACCGTTCTTCCTCAGCACGATCTCACCGTGCTCATCTCTTTCCGGGATGTCCGATGCCCACTTCTTCGAGTGACTCACCTGATGGATCACTTCCTTCACAGTTCCCCTCAGCTCCGGGTCCTTGCATCTCTTGCTCCACCTGATCTCTTTCTCCACAATAGGGATAACCATAGCGTGCAGGTGGTAGTGATATACATCCTTGCCAAGTCTCTCGCTGACTTCAGTGTTCAGCTCATCAGCATGCATGACTGCAGAGACTACATACTTGGCTCCGAACTTCTTCTCGATGAAGTGGAATGCTTCCTCATAGAATCTCTTTGCGTACTCATAGCCTCCATGATCTTCGAAGTATTGTGTGTTGACATCGATGATGATCTCATCGAGCAGGGTAGCATCCTCCCGTAGACCTCTGGTGGAGATCACTCCCTCGGCTTCGAGCCTCCTGAAGATCTCAGTGTAGGTCTCATCACCGGGATCCCTGAAGTGGATGTTGTACCTGCTCATCTCAGTGATAACGTTCTCATTGCCATAGGACTCATTCCTGCGCTCGTTGTGCCTGTAGATCTTGTCAAGGCCTGACGCCTTGTACTGGACTACTCTCGCGCAGGACATGTCCGGCTTCTTTGCGTCCATAAAGTTTCCTCCTTTCTCTGATTGCGGGGCGAAGCCGGTTACACAACATTCCTGCTGAATGTGTGTAACCCACTATGACACTTTCAGCTTCGCTGCAAAGATGTCGTGGGCAAGGCTTTCCCCCTTGACTCCCCGCGGAAACGAAAAAGAGGAGCAATGCAGGTGTTGCCACCTTAGTTACTCCTCTTCGTTCGCATGAATGCTCACGGAGATCACGCCCTGACCGGGCTCTGATCTCATATCGTTTCCGACGCCGCTTAAATAAAAAAGACCGCAGTGGCGGACTAAAACTCAAGTAATAACGATTCATTCTTTCTCCTTCCTCCTCTTGAAATTGTACTCGGGACACGAGATGATCACAGCACGGAAGCTCTGCTTACACTCGCGATCACAATTTCTGCAGAGCTCGTTGTAGCTGATCCTGCCATTATCATCTGGATAGAAGTCCCATTCTTGCTTATCTTTCTTTGACATCCTGGGCATATTATCACCTCCGATCTTCATTAAGATGCCTTCATAAAAGAAATAACGACCAATATAAAACGTCCACCTGGTCGGGAGAAAAAGTATGATCTCGGGGCGAAAATGGACGTTTTTCTTCGCTGTAACGTGATAAAAATGTTTAAAGGGAGAACGATACCGTGCATCAGCTCATGGGTTGAATTCGGCAATAATTATCTCTCTACTTATTATCGACAAAAGCTATGCTGAATTGTTCCAATAATTACGAACTATTTCAAAATAATTCATCACTAAACTCTGTGCTATGAACCAAAGCTATTCATCTAATTATTAACGACAATGCTATGGATTGTTTGTTCCTTTGAAACAGGTTTTACAATTATTGTGATTGTTATTATTGTGAGATCATTTTCTATATATTAACGACTATACTCATCCGTAATTGTTCCGTTACTATGAAAAATAGATTTACAATTATTCGTCATGTCTATGTGTCCAAGAAGAGGTTCAGCCATGTCTGCTCTCTTCAAATATGCGTACTAATATGGCTTACCTGTGTCCAGGGACAGGTACCACCAGCAAACAGCAGGCTTTCATATACGTTAAACTCTGTATCCTGCGTGTCCATTTTCTGGGTACCAGTTTAAAGGGAACAAGGCAGGAAACTTCCGTACAAAATGCGGAAAACGAGGCTCTGGTACGGAAGTCCGCAGGTGAATAGGGAGTAAAACTTCCGTCCCAAACGCTTAAAACGGGCATCCAGGACGGAAATTCAGGGATTGAAAAAATAATAGCAGCGCCGCGAAGCGGTCGCAGACCCTTGACCGCAGCAGACTCCTCTCATAATGGTCTCTATGATCATATCGACGTTGCCGTAATGAAGAGAACCTTGATCTCGATGTCAGGACTCCATCACTACGTGACACCTCACATCAAGTCCGTCGGCTGCGCTCCTTCGATAACAGCTCCAAGGTAAAAGACCTCCCAAAGTGGAGGCCTTTTACCTTGGAACTAGTGGAATTAAGTATCAAAGAGGAATGAGGGTGTTTTCCTCTGGGCCTTTCCTAAAGTGCTGCGAATATAGCGAAGCCTGCTATTGCTGCCAGCGTGGACAACGACAGTACTGAGGATACATATGCCCGTTGATTTTCATCATCAGCGAATACCGGCAGTACGAATGGCGGCGGCAGTATGAACATGACATTGATTGCGTCTGCGGCATACGATGCCTATTCTCAGCATAAGAACGACGGGAAGGACCGTTTTGGTGACTTCTATTATCTGCATACGTTACTTGCCTTGTCCGTAGTATGCGTTCTTGCCGTGTTTTCTGAGATAATGCTTATCAAGAAGCTCCTGCTGGATGCTTCTGTGCTCAGGATTCAGCATCAATGCATGATAATCCATGAAAGCAACTTCTTCCATAACAACTGCGTTGTGTACGGCATTCATCGGATCAGTGCCCCATGCGAACGGACCGTGTGAATAAGTGAGCACACCCGGAACAGCAGCAGGATCTTTGCCTTCGAAAGCTTCGATGATTACTTTGCCGGTCTCTTTCTCATATTCTCCGTGGATCTCTTCTTCGGTCATCGGACGTGTGCAAGGGATGTCCTCGTAGAAATAGTCGGCATGAGTAGTACCCATAGCAGGAATGGCCATGCCTGCCTGTGCAAAGCTGGTTGCCCAGCGGGAATGAGTGTGCACTATTCCGCCGCATTCAGGAAATGCCTTGTAAAGCTCCACGTGGGTAGGAGTGTCGCTGGATGGCTTCCACTTGCCTTCGACAACTTTGCCGTCCAGATCGACTACGACCATGTCCTCCGGTGACATGTTGTCATATGGAACGCCGGATGGCTTGATTACAACCAGTCCGCTTTCTCTGTCGATGCCTGAAACGTTGCCCCATGTGAAAGTGATGAGCCCATATTCAGGAAGCTTGAGGTTAGCTTCACATACTGTTTTTTTAAGTTCTTCGAGCATCAGATTCTCCCTTAAATATTTATATGTTCGTCTTTGATTCAATGTTTGTCAGTGATGAGGGTCAGATAGTATCGACAGCAGCTCTTTCAACCGGAAGAGCTTTTTTGTATCTTGTCAGGAATATATTGAATCCTGCAATGTCTGACTCTTCGGCCATTACCGTGTTAACCGATGATCCTGCAAAAACTTTATTGTCGAGATAGTCCGGAAGGGTCTCGCCGTCTTCTTTGTTAAGCATGTATGCAGCAAGCAGTGCGATTCCGTAAGGACCGCCTTCACCTGCGGTTTCCATGACTGAGACCGGGGAGCCTATTGCTGCAGAGAGCATTCTCTGCCCGACCTCCGGAGTCTTGAAGAAACCGCCGTGTCCGTAGAGCTTGTCGACTTCTACGCCCTCAGTCTGTGTCAGTATATCCAGTCCGATTTTAAGTGTTGCCAATGCAGACAGGATGTGTGTTCTCATGAAATTGGCGAGGGTAAATGCTGCATCAGGGGTTCTGGCAAATACAGGCCTGCCTGCATCAAGATCCGTGACTCCCTCACCGGAGAAGTAGTTGAAGCTCAGAAGGCCTCCGCAATCAGGATCGCCTTCAAGAGCCTTTCTGAAAAGCTTTGTGAAGAGCTCGCCCTTGTCAGCGTTGATACCCATCATTTCTGCGAATTCATTGAGCAATCCTACCCATGCGTTTATGTCTGATGTGCAGTTATTGCAATGTACCATTGCCACAGGAAGACCATCAGGGGTAGTGACCATGTCGATCTCGCGGTGCACTCCGAGCTGTTTGTCAGTAACGATCATTGCGAAGTCAGAAGTACCTGCAGATACGTTGCCTGTGCGTACGCGTACGGAATCAGTTGCAACCATTCCGGTTCCGGCATCACCCTCACATGGACATACAGGTGTGCCGGCCTTGAGAGTTCCGGACGGGTCAAGGAAGCTCGCGCCTTCCTCTGTAAGGAAACCCGCATTTTCACCTGCTGTCAGAACCTCCGGAAGGATGTCACGCAGTTTCCAGCCGAAGCCTTTTGCAGTAAGCAGTGCATCAAATTTCTGAACCATTGCTTCATCATAGTCAAGCTTGTCAGAGTCGATAGGGAACATACCTGATGCTTCGCCAACTCCCATGACCTTGCGGCCGGTCATCTTCCAGTGGAGATATCCTGCCAGAGTCGTCAGATAGGCGATATCTCCTACGTGACTTTCCTGGTTGAGAATTGCCTGATACAGATGAGCGATACTCCATCTCTGCGGAATATTGAACCCGAAAAGCTCAGTCAGCTCTTCTGCAGCAGCACCCGTTATTGTGTTACGCCATGTGCGGAACTCAGCAAGCTGATGATCATCCTTATCAAAAGGGAGGTAACCATGCATCATTGCGGAAATTCCGATTGCGCCGACGCTCTCAAGCTCAACGCCGTATGCTGATTTGACATTTTCGCGCAGGGCTGCAAAGCATGCCTGTACTCCTTTGTGGATAATGTCCATTGAATATGTCCAGATCCCATTGACGAGCTGGTTTTCCCACTCATAGTCACCGGATGCGACCGGAATGTGGTTTTCGTCTATAAGGACGGCTTTAATGCGTGTTGATCCCAGTTCGATTCCAAGCGTAGATTTACCAAAATCCATTGCAAATACTTCCTTTCCATCATTATTTGCAGCTTTATCCTTTTCATTACGGCAGCGCCGTTTGTAATTATTCGTGAGTATAGCATCGGGCAAAAAAATAGAGAATGTAATAAATTCACCCCCTTGTAAAAATATTACATATTTTCCGGCCTCTGAATTTCGGGCAATGGCATTATTGCTTCGGCGAATTGCCAACAGTTATATTAGTTTATGTAGACATTTATAAGCTGTTGCGGTAAAACTAAAAAAAGACAGCAAGAGCTACAAAAACATTTACGCAAATATACTTCAATACATGATAAAGAGAATCCGGGAAAGTCTGCTGCTGCAGCTGTTATGCATAATTCTGATAATCCTCCTGTTGTTTACGGGGTCTCTTTTTGTCTCACAGAGATACATCGGAGACATAAGCCGGGCAAACTCAGAATCTCTGTGCGATTACCTGATGGACCAGATCGAGGATTCTCTCAGTTTCCATAAGGACAGCCTGCGGTATCAGGCTTCATATTTCTTCAGATATTGGGGGGCTGATGAACTTGGTGATCCTGACAGTCAGGACAGCCTGAGCGGTCAGTCTCTCGAAAGCCAGCTGCAGCCATTTTATTCTCAGATCACTTCACAGAGCAGGGATGTTGTGGCCATGATGATTTTTGATAAGGACATGAACGAGGTGGCACACATAGGACGCGATGCATCCTTGCCTGTGAACAGACGCTATCTCAGGGAGGATGAGGATTTTGATGCCGGACAATACCTTAGTAATGACTATGATTACAGCTATGCGTACTATTATCCGATATTCGCTACATATGAAGGTAAGGCCGTCCAGATAGGCATGTGTGTTTTCATCATGGAGCACTGGATAATCGATGGTAATATACGCAGCGTTCTGGGTGATCATGCGGCTGCCGCCATGCTGAGTGACTCGAATACGCCTATGCTTGCTATATACAGCGGATTGTGGAGCAATAAAGGCATTACCATGGAGGAAATCCGCAATAATCCGGGATATATATATCAGGAGAGTGAATGGGACAACGGAATCAAAGTAGCGGTTGTTGTATCTATTTCTGACAATATTGAAGGAGTTGGAAGAATACGCGTAATGACCGCGCTTGGTTACACTGTAACCATAATTCTTTCCATGATGCTTCTTGGTTTCTCGTACTTTAACATGGCAAAGCCTATCAACCGGATCACAGAATTCATCAACAGGGCCATAAGGCATCCGGATGACCGTCTCAATATGAAAAGGGTCGATGATATCGGAGTTGTAGCTTCAAGCCTTGATAAGATGCTTGATGAGAACCAGAAGATGATCGAGGAGCTGAAGGCGGGCAAGATCACCCTGTATGAAACACGGCTGGCACGCCAGAAGATGGAGATCCTTGCATACAGGAACCAGATCAATCCGCATTTTCTGTACAACACGCTCTCCTGCATGAGAGACATGGCCCTCATACACGATGAGGATGACATTGCAGACATGGCAATGGCACTGTCAGATATATTCAGATATGCAGTCAAAGGCAGCAATATAGTTACATTCCGCGATGAGGTGCAGTATATGGAGAAATATGCGAGCATCATCAATTACAGATTTGGCGGAAAAATAACAATCGTCACGGATATTTCCGATGAGGTTCTCGACAAGCCGGCAATCAGGTTTCTGCTGCAGCCGCTCGTAGAGAATTCTGTATTCCATGGACTCGAAGAGTCGCTGGATCCGGGTACCGTCAGTACCAAGGTTTCCATGAGTGGCGACCGGATCGAGATCGTAGTGGAGGACAACGGCGTTGGCATGGATGAAGATACTCTTGAAGCCGTACGCGAAATGATCGACAATCCGGGTGATAGTGCCAGCATCGGCCTCAGCAATATTGTACAAAGACTTCGCCTGTTCTACGATGACGACTACCAGATTACAGTAGACAGTGAAGAAGGTAAAGGGACCAGAATAGTTATATCTCTGCCTGATCATATCAGGAAATAATCAGGCGCAGGCAAGGGGGATGTATGCTTACGGTATATATAGCTGACGATGAAGTGTGGATTACTTTAGGACTGACTAAGCTCCTCGAAAAATCCGGATATGACATATGGGTCATAGGCACAGCCAACAACGGTATCACAGCAAAGGAAGAGATCGCTGAATTCAAGCCTGACATTCTGTTTACTGACATACGTATGCCGGGAAAGACAGGCCTTGAGCTGCTCAGCGAGATCCCTGAAGTATCTCCGGCGACCAAAGTAGTCATGATATCCGGGTATGCTGAATTTTCATATGCCCAGGAGGCAGTTAAGCTTCATGCTTATGATTATCTGCTCAAACCTATCAAGGAAGAAGAGCTGAACAGGATTCTGAGCAACATCAGTGCTGAGAGCGGCGGTGCACCGTTCAGTGAAGAAAAAGGAACTCATGCACCGGAGAGGATGATAGACTGCGTTATCAGTGATATCCGCAATCACTATACGGAAGACATTCAGCTTACAACGCTCGCATCAAAATATTCGGTCAGCATAGCAAGGCTCAGCACTGAGATCAAAAAGAAAATAGGGATGACTTTTTCTGATTATGTAGCTCAGCTGCGCATTCAGAGAGCCAAAGAGCTGCTGGCTGATGAAACCATGACTGTCAGCGAGATCGCCGAAATAGTAGGATATAACGACTATTTCTATTTCATCAAGGTGTTCAAGAAGGTTCAGGGTATTTCACCAAGTAAATACAGAAAAACACTTCAGGAGTAGCAGGAACACAGCTGCGTATGCTGAATCCGTGTAAAAATTAATCGATATAATAATGTAAAAAACTGCAGGAAGCCTTCCATGCAGTTTTTTTGCAGCTTTTTTCAGGGTGAAGGATTTACCAAAAAACAAAAATGAGTCAATACTATTCATCATTCCGGGGGATTAATATAAGAGCGATCAGTAAGGGATTCGTTCCTTTTGACAGAAAAAAATATTTCAAATCCATGAATGTGCGGCGGGTCTGCTGCACACTATGAAAACCGGAGGAAAACATGAAGACTAGCAAAATTAAAATGATGCTGGCTGTCGTACTGTCACTCGTGATGGTATTCTCACTGGCAGCATGCGGCGGCGGAAGCACTGAATCAGCAGAAACTACTGAAGAACCTGCTGCTTCCACTGACGGCAAAATCAAGATCGGAGTATCCATCTGGAGCTCCACAGACGTACTTGGATCACAGTGCAAGCTGATGATCGACGAGGCTGCAAAGGCACTCGGCGTTGAGGTTCAGTATGTAGACCAGGGTCACGTATCTGAAAAGGTAACAGCATCTGTTGAGCAGCTCTGCGCAGCAGGATGCCAGGGAATCATCATCTGCAACAGCTCAGATACAGAGATGGCTTCCGCAATCAAGACATGTAATGACAACAAAGTATATCTCGCACAGTTCTT
>LFRM01158630.1_pt2 | contig 13085 bp, 11 predicted proteins | sample 618341 | NCBI WGS metagenome assembly LFRM01 (sample SAMN03654438, study PRJNA283298) | anaerobic digester metagenome | isolation source: pool of bioreactors CSTR01a, CSTR02a, and CSTR03a thermophilic anaerobic... | place: Denmark: Kgs. Lyngby | collected 2014-05-21
GAGAGAAAATAACAGTGTGATCATAGTGAAAGCAATCATGGTTTGTTTGCTCATTTTAGGTGTGCTGTGCATGCCATTTACCAGATGCGAGGCAAGCGCTGCCCCTCCGTCAAGCATTGATGAGGCGGGCATTTCCGGTTGCGCGTTTATTGATGAGAACGCCAATCTGCTCAGAGACGCAGATGAGGTGCTGATCACAGGCGTAAACGTGACGCTTGAGCGCCTAAGTGATGACAACTGGGAAGAAATAGAGACAATGGCAACGGATAAGTATGGTAAATATGCTTTTGATGCACTGGAGGCAGGCGAATATCGCGTGCTATCTGGAACAAATTCAGCAGAGTTCTTTGTGGCTGCGGTGGGACAAGCTACCAACAAAGCGGATGATGAGCAGCAGATGTGCAGCCAAAGCATAAAGCTGAGCATCGGCGACCAGCTTACCGATGTTGCAGATATTGCACTTGCTAAGCCCGCATCGCTTACTTTTACCGCATTTTTGGATAATGATGCAGATGGCATACAGGCAAAGCGAGACCGTGCGGTTGGCGAGGTAATGGTGGAAGTGATGTCGGGCGATGTTGTGATTGGATCAGCAGTGACCGATATGAGCGGCGTTGCGCACATCGAGCAGGTGCAAGCGGGAAAACATACGCTGCGCGTGACATTGCCAAGCGGTTATGCATTCACAGCAGTCGGTGAGTCTCCCGAAACAGGGGATAGCTGCGCATTTGCTGAGGGCGATGTAGCAACCAGCAAGACCTTTACATTTGAAGAAGGCAAAGAGGTCGCGGCATCGATCGGAACCAAAACCGTGGGCTCATTTGGCGGAATCGTCTTTGAGGATATGAACAACGACGGCATTTACGATGAAGGCGAGCCGGGCGTTGCAGGGGTTACGCTGTACCTAACAGGCAAACGCACCGGCGCAAACCTGCAAACCCTGAGCGATGACTTGGGTAACTATAGCTTTTCCAACCTACAGGATGATATGTATACCATCACAGCAGACCTTCCAGATTCAATGCTGTATGCTCGTTATTCAAGGACAGGCGGTGACTTGCGAAGCATCTTTTCTGGCTCGACAACGCAGCGCGAATACTCCCTCAAGAAGTCTGCAAACATCACCGATATGTACATCGGTATGATTGAAAATGGCGTTATTCAAGGCATTGCGTTCTTGGATGTGAACTACAATGGCATCTATGATGAGGACGAACCAGCTTATGAAAAGATAAAGATTGAGGTCACAAAGGGCAATGTTTCCGAAGTGACCGGCAAAGCGGTAACGGGCGAGGATGGCAGCTTCAAAGTGGAAGCGCTCAGAAGCGGCGATTATCGTTTGCGCGCGCTGTTACCTGATGATAAGTCCATATTCACCATCGTACCGCAGGACACAACCGGTCAATACAACCAATTTGAACAAAAGAGCAATCGCCGAGATCAGGTCATAGGACCTTTGACCATCGTGAGCGGCGAATCCTGTGATGTAGTGATCGGTGTTGCGCTGGGTGCAACCGTAAGCGGTACTGTTTTTGAGGATAAGGACTATAATGGTTCGCTAGGCGGCAATGAGAAGAAAATATCAGGTGTAGAAGTACAGCTGATTGATCAAGCGGGCGGGATTGTCACAAGCGCGACGACCAATGCCAAGGGTGTCTATACCCTAGACGGTATTATGCCTGGTGAATATAGCATTCAGGTCAAGCGCAAGAAGGACTATGGGTTCACCCGCCTGCGTCCGTTGGAAAAAGGCGGCAGCTATGTAACGATGCTTGTGGGCGAGTATGGCGTTACTGACACCATAGAGATCGCCATGGCACAAGAGATTAAGGATATCAACGCGGGCATGCTTCCCTCCTCCACCCTCACAGGTATATTCTTTGATGATCTCAATGATAATGGCTTGCAGGATGAAGGCGAAGGCGGTTATGTGAATGCGAGCGTTCGCTTGCTGTCAAGTGATAGTGAGATTGATTTGACGGCAAAGATCAATGAGGATGGCAGCTATTTCTTCGATGGCGTGATGCCCGGGGAATATACACTTACGTATCTGCTTCCCCAACATGCCGTAATGGCAAATGTTGTTGATGGCGGAAACACATTGGAAGGCGAGGGTCTTGAGTCAACAACCAAGCCCTTCACCGTGAAAATGGGCGAAGCGTATCAATGTTATTTGGTTGGTGCAGTGACGCTTGGCAGCTTTGACGGATTGGCATTCCGTGACGTCAATGCCAATGGCATGTTGGATGATGGCGAGAAGACCATGACAGGCGTAACGGTCACGCTGACACCTGACAGTGACAGCGCAGAGGAGCTAACGGCGGTGAGCGGCACGGATGGCAGCTATAGCATCGTGGGCTTACGTCCCGCAGGCTACAAGCTATCGGTGGAGCTTCCCGATGGATATATCATCAGCCATAGCATCGATACAGAAAACATCGTACTGGCAGCGCAGCAATCAGTTACGACCGATTGCTCGTGGCAAGCACTCATCAGCCGTAAAGAAAAACAAATTGGCATCGTAAAGCCGAGCACTATTTCAGGTGTGGTATGGCTGGACGAAAACAAGGATGGCGTACGCGCTAGCGAGGAATCGCTGCTAAGCAAGCTCACTGTGGAACTAATTGACGAGACGACAGGCGTTGTCGTCAAACGCACAGCATCAGATGAGCAGGGCTTTACCTTCACAAATGTTCGGTCGGGAAAGTATACGGCGCGCTTCTTGCTTCCCAGTCAATCAGAGCCTGCTAGCGATGCGTCCTCTACCTTCGCGCAAAATGCTTCCTATATGGAGCAAAAGGGCATTGAGGTGGCTGAGGATCAGGCGGTTTCCAGCTTGATGACCGGTATTGTTTCCCGCACAAGCATTGGCGGCAAGCTATGGTTTGAGGAAAATAATGTAAAATCTGCGGTTGCAGGCGCATGGGTGAAGCTATTTGCAGGGAATTCCACATCGCCCTTGCAGACGGTGGAGACAGGCGAGGACGGCTCGTATCGCTTTGATGGCTTATGGCCGGATGAGTATTACCTGCAAGCAGAACTTCCCTCCAGTATGGTGTTTGTGAGACCTGACGATCCTAACTATCAGGCGGGAACATCGGTGATCACGGAGGTGACAGGGGACGCAGGAATGAGCGAAGCATTCAGCTTGAAGATGGCAGATCATCTGCTAGGCCAAAACATCGTATATATCAAGCCCGCTAAGATTGGTGATCAGGCATGGCTTGACGAGAATGCGAATGGACTGGTGGACGGCATAGAACCAAAGCTCGCGGGCATAACGATCTCGCTGTTGCAAAATGATGAAATCATGTACCAAATGGTGACCAATGAATTCGGCTACTATTTGTTTGATGATGTATACCCTGGCTCCTATGTGCTCAAGGCAGAGGCGTATCCTGAACTTGGCATTACAATGATCATTCCTGAGCTTCGAATGATCAGCAGCTGCTTGACATCAGGCGATGGCACTGAGGCTAGAAGCGATGAGTTCTCAGTGGAAAGCGGGAGCAAGAATGTGAACTTTGATCTTGGGTATGTGCTGCTTGAAGGCAAGCAATTGACACTTGACCAGCAGACCACAAGGGACTGGACGCAGAGAAACGCAGAAGGTCCGCTATAAATAAAAAAGGGTTGCTGTACAAGGAACGTAATGATTCACTGTTCCCTGATCAACCAGAGCCCTACGAAAGCCCTGAAGCGTATTTGCTTCAGGGCTTTTCCTTATGGAGCTTTAGCGTAATATCTCTAGATACAAGGAACCCTCCTTTTGCTTGATGCAGGTTTGCCGACCGCATCAAGCAAAAGGAGGGTTTGTCGTGACCGACATACAGAGTTTATCACATTCAAAATGGAGATGCCAGTATCATGTGATATTTGCACCCAAATATCGGAGGAAAGAAATCTATGGGAAGATAAAAGTGGATATAGGACAAATATTGAGAAAACTATGTGAACAAAAGGGTGTGACAATAGTGGAAGCGGAAGCATATCCAGATCACATCCATATGCTAGTATGCATACCGCCAAGTTTAAGCGTAGCACAGTTCATGGGATATTTGATAGGCACGCAAATCTAAAATACAAGTACGGGAATCGACACTTTTGGTGTAGAGGATACTATGTGGATACGGTAGGGCGTAATAAAAAAGCAATTGTGGAGTATATAAAGAATCAACTGCAAGAAGATATTATGTCAGATCAGTTGTCATTCAAAGAGTATATAGATCCGTTTACGGGTAGTAAGAATCCCAAGGCATAAAAAAACAGGCCGCTTTAGAGGCAGCCTGTGAAAGTTATGCGGTTGGCAATTTTTTCAATGCGTCTTGAGACGCAGCCAGTAATATGCCCTTTTAGAGCTGGTGCATACCACCAGTTCAACTGGTGGTTTTGATTGCGGCTGTTTCTCAGCAGTCATGTCTTTCTTTATGCGATTTCTTCTTCGCCGCCTCCGCGTTTTCGATCGATTAGCAGCATGACCATCACCGACATATCGTCCTTTGGCGGACCGTCAGTTACCAGCAGCGCATTGCGCAGTATGGCATCGGCCATTCGCTGGGGCTGAATATAGAGGCTCTCTTCCAGAATGATTTTCATTTCGTCATCATCGTTGAATACGTCCGTCACACCATCGCTCATGAGGATGAGAATATCCCCGCTGTGCAGGCGGTACTGAACGGTGGTGGATGCCGCTTCTTCCATAATCCCAAGGGGCAGGGAGGAGGTATCGATCTTTTTCATATGGTTGCCGCGAATGAGCCATGAGGCACATGCTCCCAGCTTCTCGCTGTACACATCCCCTGTCCATAGGTCCACGTCGGCAATATCAACCGTTGAAAACCGCTCCTCATCCTGCGCATTGAGCATAATGCCATTAACCGCCGTGATCGCTTGTTTGCGGCTGTATCCTGCTTCCAAGAGCAGCAGCAACAATTCAAGCGTCTTCTCGCTTTGCTCTCGCGCCAATTCGCCATGTCCCATACCGTCGGATAACATCATGAGCAGCCTGCCGCCTTCGCAGCGCTTTGCAATGCTGGAATCGCCGCAGACGGCGGTTGAGTCGCTGTCTAGCCGCTGCCCTGCACAGAGCGATGCCGTGCCTATCTCAGCACTGTATAGCGGCGTTTCTTCCAGCTCAATATATCCCTTCCTTGCGTTTGCGACGGATAGCAGGAGGTTCATTTCCTTGGCCAAGTATTTCATCAGCATATCCAGCGGACGCTGTATGGGAAGCATGCTCTCGGTTTCCAGCGCGACTTGGAGATGTCCGTCCACACGGCGCGCATAGCTCAGCTTGAGCGGTACATTCAGCTCTTCAATGGCAAGGCTGATCTGGTGGGATGCGTTGAGGTCATTGAGGCTCTCGCCTGCTGCCAAAACACCCAGATCGCCAAGCGAATCTGACATGGCGGCCAAGTGCGCAATCGTGAGCTCATGTTCAAATTGTGCCTTGGTGCAGGCTGCGCGTCTCTTTTGCTGCATGATCTGCGCATCCTGTACGAGGGTTGGGATCACATCTGCGCGCAAACAGCCGTGCTCTGCAAGCAGCGGGAGCTGATCCTCATTGATCTCATTTCCGCTCTTTGACATCGCCATCACCATCGTCAGCATCTTTTCAGTTCTGGCGCGGCTTCGTCCCCAGCATTGCTCGTAGTTAGAGCAATGAGCGCATAGCACAGACCCGAGTTCCGCACCATCGGAGAGGTGTTGATCTGTCCTTTGAGGTAATGCGATGGCAAGCTTTTCGATCGCGCTTTGCATACGAGCGATGCGATGGGTCATGAAGGAGGTGTCCATGCTGCGCATTTGCATGATGGTGCCTGTGGTATAGGCATGAATCCGCTCGACAAAGCGTGCGGGAAATAGGAAGTACACAATGCAGCCGATGCCAACGGTGAGGTAGGAGAGCGTTGGGTAGGTAAGCGGGGTGATGAAAAAAGCGAATACATTGCCGACCAGCGCTGCGGGCAGGCAAAACCATTTCTTCTTATAGAAGTAAGGAATGCCGCAGCATAGTCCGCAGATGGCGAGGCTAAGCGCAATGCGGCAGTCATGTCCGCAAAGGGCAAGGGCTAGGCCGCATAGCAATCCGCTCGCTACGCCGAACGTACAGCCCCCTGTGTTGGCAATGGCAATGGTGCATACCACAGCAGCAACTTGCCCAAGGCTGATGGTCGCAATCCGGAAATACCCAAGGCCGCTGACAATCAACAGGCAAAACAGCATCACGCTTGCTCGTTCGCGCGGTCTGATTTGAGGCGCACGGGATGCGATGGCTCTTTGACCATATTGCATGTAAATCGCACTGAGCATCGCAATGGGAACAGCTGCGCAGCCAAAAACGATATCAATCGCTTCGACTTGCACCAGCGCGATAATGACGCGAGGCATCATCGCCAGACCAGCCAACGCAGCGGTTTCAACCGTTGTTTTGGGCTGATAGCGCTGCATGATGAGCCATAGTAGTCCGCATCCGAAAAATTGCCATAGGTCCAGATCAATCCCGTAGAAAATTCGCAATAGCAATGATGCACCAAGCCCAATAAGTGCGAAAATAGAAGGTTTTTCCTCCCTTGATAGCAGATATGCAGGTGCAAAAGGTGATGGGATAGCAAACCAATTTACAAATGGAAATAAAAACATACACGCAGCATATCCAATCGGTGGGGCGATGCTGGTGAGAACCGATGAAATCCCCTGAAGTGAGTGCCTGAGATGAGCCTGTTTGCGCTTGGGCGCGGCGGCTACCTGGGCCGCGCTTTGAGATGAACTGAGTTGCATGTGCCGCCTCCCTGTGACAAGTGTACAGCAAGTATAAACACGCTGAGATGTGTGCCGTGTCGATTCAGTTCGCAAAACTTGTCATGCATTTGTCCGTTTTCGACAGATCATTGATGAGAATAGTTCACAATAGCTTTGCACAAGCTATTTGCGGCAGTCAGTTGACAAGGAGGAATGAAACTTGGAAAAGAAAAAATGGGTGGGATGGCTGTTGGCGGCTGTCATTGTAGTGGTTGCTGCTGTGGCGGTTGCCATGACAAATCAGTCGGAAGACATGCCTATGGAAAATGTCGTGATGGAAGAAGAAGCTGCAATTCGGCATTTGTTTCCCGAGGCTGATGCAGGAGAAGCGGGCGTGGCAAATATGAATGACGCAGGCGCTCAAGGTTCGGAGTTTGTATACGTGGTCAATAAAGGCGGCAAGCCTGTTGGCTATGCGGTCAAGGAATCGGTGAAGGGATATGCGGGAATGATTGACGTCATATCGGGCATGGAAACCTCCGGCGTTCTTCGCGGCGTTTATGTAGGCGGAAAAGAATTCGCTGAAACCGAGGGCTATGGCTCAAAGGCGAAGGATGCTGCATTCACCGATCAATTTGCAGGCAAGAGCTTACCGGTGGAGCTTGGAAACAATATTGATGCGATTTCAGGCGCAACGGTTACAAGCCGCGCTGTGGTGGATGGCGTGAACAGCGGCATGTCAAAGATCGATGCGATCATTNNAATGCCCACCGAGCATCAGCGCATTGCTAATGCAAGCGTGATTGGATACGCAGGGCCTGTGCTGGTACGGGTTGGGCTGGACATGGAAGGCGTGATCACCTCTTTGGCCATTGGCGGTGAGCGTTTTATGGAAACCGAAGGCATTGGCTCAAAGGTAAAGGACGAAGAATTCATCAGCCAGTTCATTGGCAAGAAGCCGCCGTTTGAGATGACGGACATCGATGCGATTGCCGGCGCAACCGTATCCACGCAGGCAGCGCTTGAGGCAGTGAATGAAGCCGCAGCATTTATCACGCAGGAATAAAACACGCCATACATGTGATATGAAAAAGGCGAAGGGATGAACGATGCGGTTCACCTTCGCCTTTTTGACTGGGATTTTTCAATTTGCAGTAATACCTGTATAAACAACTCAAATCCAAAGGAAATGATGCGATGTTTCCGTCTTCGACAGCATTCGATAAAGGTAGTGAAAATATGGCGCAGGATTCCACTGCTGATTGTTGTACCTAATGGATGAAGGGGGGCGAGGATGTGCGCCTTTTAATTGCGACGATGAACGTCAAGCAGGCAGATCATGTTCTGGCATTTCTTTATATGCAATCTTTATCATGGGATGTTTCGGTGGTGATGGACGGCGAGGCGGTGATCGACTGCTTATCGCAGGAGTCATATGATCTGCTGCTTTTGCATTCATGCTTACCTAAGATCGATGGTTTTGGTGTGCTTAGCGAGCTATGGACGAACCCGCTGGTTTGTCCTCCGCGAATTCTGTACCTTAGCGAGCCTGAAATGACCAATGACCTCAAGTACAAACCTGACTGCATTGTACCTATCACGGCATCAGCTGAGCAAATTGCACAATTGCTTGAAATTCTCGCAAAAAAACCGCTGCCAATGCTGGCGGCGGCAACAAGCCCTGAAGTGGCTCATGCGGTTAATTTGTTTCTGGATGCACTCTTGATTCGAAGTGATCTCAAGGGGCGCAAGTACGCTGCTTGGATGCTTGCACAGCTGGTTCAGTCCTCGGTCATAGAGCACCAGCCTATTAAGCTGCTTTATGCATCCTGCGCGAAGGCACATTGTACAACGGCTGCTGCGGTAGAACGCTGTCTTCGCATTGCGGTTGAAAATGTGTTCACGCAGGGAAGCATGATAGGCATTGAGCAGTTCTTTGGCGCGACGATCGACCCCGAACGCGGGAAACCAACCAATCGTGCGTTTCTAATACAGGCAATGCATCAGATTCGCATTGGTTGGCAAAGTCATTCGTGGCCTTCCACCCTTTCGCCAAACAACAGTGAAATACACCAAAGTCCAGCTGCACCAACCACTGTGTAGATGATGCGGCTGACGATTGCGCCTTGACCGCCAAAGATGGAAGCGACCAGATCGTATTGGAATACCCCGATCAGTGCCCAGTTGAGTGCACCAATGATGACCAATGCCAATGAGATTTTATTGAGCATGAGAAATCCTCCTATTTTTGCCTGCCCAGCTTTTGGACGAGCAATTAATAACCTTCTTAGGTCATGGGGTTAGGATGCTCCGCTTGATCGAGGTTTATGCTAGGTTTTAGCAAAAACATGCTTGTGGATCATCGCCGCTGCATAGTATTCGCGCTAGCCACGGCTTTTCGTGGGCAAGGAGGCACACCTGCCCTGTGAGCGTTTCGGATACAAGTGCCATTGCGCCCCTGCAGCGCAGCTGCATGCAAAGCGGCCATTCGGGGAGATTCCATAGCAGTTTGCCGCTGGTAAGGTCGAGCTTCATCAGACCGTCGGGTGTGCTAAGCAGTGCGGTTTGCCCATCGGGGCATACACACAGGCCGCCCGGCTGACCGGGCAAGTCAATGAGCTTCTTTGGTCTGACGGCATTTGGCGAAAGCGAATATACGATTGTTTGGATATCATCGCCTTGACCTGCACACACTAACACAAGACCGCCCTGCCAGAAATCTGCTGCAAAACAAGCGCTTTTGGTTTGGATTGTGTTCTCCCGAATGAGGTCGGGTGCGTGGAGTAAGTACGCTTCATTCACTGCGCCGCCTGCCACCAGCAAGGAGCTGCCGCTTGGATGCAGGCGCATCATGCGCGGAAATACGCCTGTTTGCGAGGCGTAGAGCAACTCTCCCGATGCAATGTGCCGAGTGTGCACGCTGTCTGCCTCCGAGCTGAGCTCATACAGGTATCGACCGCAGGGAGAGACGCATAAGGATGAAATCGCGGGCATGGTAGGGATGCGACATAGCTCGCTGTGGTCACTTCTAGCTAGGAAAACGCAGTCCAATGTTTTTTTGCAACAAAAAAGAAGATGCTCCGTAGTCGCCGTGGGCATGTAGGGCGCTTCAAACGGGCAGGGGAGCGCATTGGGAGATGTACCTGATTCGTGGAAAACCCAGGCGCCGAAAGTAGGATCCGTTAACAGAATGCTCATCGCACCGCTCCCTTGTTCTGCCTTTTGGCGTATGATACTCTCAAAGTATGCAAAACGGCGGCTAATGTGAGAGCTTTGCAGGAGAAATGGTGTGGACTGTCGAAACTGATAGATTGGCTTACTTTGCCAAACTATACTAGGAGCGATTATCATGCACTACAAGACAAAAGGAACCTGTTCTTCTGCCATAGATTTGGATATCAAGGATGACACGATTGTTGATTGCAAATTCATTGGCGGATGCCGCGGCAACACAACAGGCTTGGCGCAGATGGTCATAGGCCAGAACGCAAAAGAAGTGATGCAAAAATTGCGCGGTATTGATTGCAGAGCAAATACCTCTTGCCCCGACCAGCTTAGCAGGGCAATTGAATCTTATTACAACCAACAAGCACAGTAAGGAGAACCCATTTTGGCAGCAGAAATAACGGAGACTATGAAATTTACACAAGCGGATTTAAGCAAAGAGATACTAAAAGCGGTTGACAAAATGGGGTTCAGCGATATGACCCCTGTTCAGGCACAGACACTTCCGCTGATGATGGAAGGCCGAGATATCATCGCGATTGCGCCAACAGGCACAGGCAAGACCTGCGCGTTTGGCATTCCGATGCTGGAGTATGTCAACCTAAAGGACAAGCGTGTTCAAGAGCTTGTATTAGCACCCACACGCGAGCTCAGCCTCCAGATTATGGACGAGCTCAGAGAATTGGCGCGTTTCATTCCGGGCGTCAAGATTGCCTGCATCTATGGCGGTCAGCCAATTGCCAAGCAGATCACAGCACTCAAGCAAAACCCTCAGATCATCGTAGCTACGCCGGGCCGATTGCTTGATCATATGGAGCGCGGCAATATCCGTTTGGACGGTGTTCACACGATGGTGCTGGATGAAGCGGACGAAATGCTGAACATGGGCTTTGTCAAGGACGTGACTAAGATCATCGAAGCGACGCCTATCGAGCGCCAGCTGGTGATGTTCTCAGCCACCACCAATCAAGACGTAATGACGATAGCATGGAAGTATCAGCATGAGCCTACCGAGGTCATCATTCCTGCTACAAAGGAAAATCGTCCGCATATTGTTCAGTATACAATCGAGACGCAACGGGAAAACAAGTATGAGCATCTGCTGTACTTGCTTGACAGCGATGTGTATCAGCGCGTGATGGTCTTTGATAACACCAAGGACATGACCCAGAGGCTCTGCAAGAGATTGCAGGACGCGGGGTATGAAGCGGATTGCCTGCATGGCGATATGCGCCAGAGCGCTCGTAATCAGGTTATGCAGAGCTACCGAAAAGGGAAGTTCCAGATTCTGCTGGCAACCGATGTGGCTGCACGCGGCATTGACGTGGATGATGTGGAAGCGGTTATTAACTACGACCTGCCCAATGAGAATGAGTATTATCTGCATCGCATTGGCCGTACAGGACGCGCGAAAAAGCACGGCGTTGCCTTTACGCTTCTGACATTTTCAGAGTCCGTTCGTTTTGATGCGATTCTCAAATACATCATGGCTAACCCCGTTCCGCTCAAGTTTAATGATCTGGGCATCCTGACACTTGATTCGGGTGAACCGTTCTTCGAGAATATTTAATCATACTATATAATGGAGGGATTCCACATGGACAGCGCAACCTCACGTAATATGGACGATCAACGCCGAGAAAAAGATGGCATTATTTATTTTGACCGTGGCACAGTGGAAGGTAAAGATGGACAGAAGTATGACCGCTTTGCAATCCAAACACATTTTGTCGAGGTTGGAGAAGACCAAAGCGAATTGGTTGAAAAGTATGTGCGTCCATTCTATCAAGAGGGTGATGTGCTTAGCTTTGGTGCAAAGGTGATGTGCATGTGCGTGAAGTCGGTCAGAACCCGTGAAGAGGTGAAGCCCGGTTTCTGGGCAAATATCCTGTGGAAGTTTGCCGGCATCAACGGAACAGGCATCGGCGTGCATGAGCCCTATAAAATGCAGCTGGTCATTGATCTGGTGGGTCTGCCCCGCGTGCTGCTCGCAGCCTTCCTAAGCGCTGTGACAAAGCTCTTTGGCATGAGAGGCGTCTTTTATAAGGTATGCGGCGGCGGCGTTGGCGGCATTGATGGCTTCTACACCCGCTCAAGCTTCAAGACCTATCACGAGCTTGCACTGATCAATCCGGAAAACCCGACAGAGCTTTGCGAGGAACTTGAAAAGAAGACGGGTATACCCGTTGTGCTGATGGATGCAAACGATATTAACCGCGATCAGCTCGGCAAGAGCAGCAATATGCCGCTTACCGACGAGCAGCTTCAAGACGCGATGATTGACAATCCCAGTGGTCAGGGCGATGAACTCACCCCGCTCATTTTGATCCGTCCAGTCGCATAAAGCAAACGATTAAAACCTGCCCAGCTCTTACGTTATGAGCTGGACAGGTTTTTTTGATGTTGCAACATGCATTGGCTATGGTATAATATGGAACATACAATTGATGCAGAAACCGAGGAACTTGATATGACGAAGAAGCACTCAAGAAGCAAAATTATGTTAGCATGGGCGTTGCTGCTGACCCTCGTGCTTTTTTCCTGCGCAAATGCAGCGGTCAAAGGATACCAAGAGCAGCTGGCGGCAATGAGCGATGATGAACTCCTGACGCTCTAGAGCGATCTTGATGCGGAACTCGAATCGCGGGGGCTTATCGGCGGTTCAAGCATACTGAGCGGTGCATCCTCAGGACAGACGAGGCGGGCAAGCGTATCCGTATGGATCTCATCAAGCGGCAAGAAATACCATAGCAAAAGCAGTTGCAGCGGCATGGAAAATGCATGGACTGTGGATTTGCAAACAGCGAAAGAGTCAGGCAAAACAGCGTGCAAAAAATGCAATCCACCAGACTAGGCATATCCCTGAACCCATGATAGATGAGAACTGTATTGCACTGCCCGCATATCCGATTTTCGGGAGGGATTGGGAGGGGAAATCACCCCTGCAACCTAGCTCAGGGGAGCTTCGCTCGTTTCATATCCCTGGACCCAGGATAGATGAGAACTGTATTGCACTACCCACATATCCGATTTTCGGGAGGGATTGGGAGGGGAAATGGCAGATTGTCAAATCAAGTGCAACAAGCATGAGAAAAGACCTCAAAAGGAGAAAGCCAGCC
>LFRM01031281.1_pt2 | contig 13083 bp, 11 predicted proteins | sample 618341 | NCBI WGS metagenome assembly LFRM01 (sample SAMN03654438, study PRJNA283298) | anaerobic digester metagenome | isolation source: pool of bioreactors CSTR01a, CSTR02a, and CSTR03a thermophilic anaerobic... | place: Denmark: Kgs. Lyngby | collected 2014-05-21
CGGGGTGCCCAAGAGCTGGTACAGATCGATTATCCCGCTGAGTGGGCCAATGCCGTAGATGAGGCAGCGGCAGCAGCGGAAGAGCCGGTTCCCGATTTCGTCCGGGATGTCGTCTTCCCCATCAATGCTCTCAAGGGCAACGAGCTGCCTGTCAGTGCCTTCCAGCCCGATGGAACCTTCCCAGTCGGGACAACCAAGTACGAGAAACGGGGAGTTGCAGTATCAGTCCCTGTCTGGCTGCCGGATAACTGCATCCAGTGCAACCAGTGCTCATTTGTCTGCCCCCATGCGGCAATTCGGCCGTATGTAGCCAAGGAAGATGACTTACAGGGTGCCCCTGAGACCTTCGTTACCAAGAAGGCTGTGGGCAGAGGCCTTGCTGACCTGCAGTACAGAATCCAGGTTTCTCCCTTGGATTGTCAAGGATGCGGAGTCTGTGCTAATGTCTGTCCTGCTAAGGAAAAGGCTCTAGTCATGACGCCTCTGGCAGATGTCGCTGACGTAGAAGTAGATAACTACAACTTCGCTTACTCACTGCCTCACGTAGATGTGGACTTCAATCCCGAGACCGTCAAGGGCAGCCAGTTCCGTCAGCCTCTCATGGAGTTCTCTGGGGCTTGTGCCGGCTGCGGCGAGACACCTTATATCAAGGTGGCTACCCAGCTGTTCGGTGACCGGATGATCATTGCCAACGCCACCGGCTGTTCATCCATCTGGGGCGGCAGTGCACCTGTATGTCCCTACACCACCAACCACGAAGGCCGGGGCCCCGCTTGGGCCAACTCCCTCTTTGAGGACAATGCCGAGTACGGCTTTGGTATGGCCCTGGCAGTCAAGCAGAAGCGAGCCAAACTGGCCGACGCCGCTCGGGCGCTGCTGGATGCATCTGTTTCTGCTGAACTGAAAGAGGCTCTGCAGGGCTGGCTGGATAATATGGATGATGCCGACAAGTCCCGGTCCTTGGGTGAAGAGATCAAAGCTCTCCTCCCGGCTGAGCTGGCCAAGGCCGATGGAGAAGTCAAGGAATGGCTTACTGCTCTCCAGACCTTCTCCGATTACTTCGGCAAGAAGTCCATTTGGATCTTGGGCGGCGACGGCTGGGCCTATGACATCGGCTTCGGCGGGCTGGACCATGTCTTGGCCTCCGGTGAAGATGTCAATGTCCTGGTCTTCGATACCGAGGTCTACTCCAATACCGGTGGCCAGTCTTCCAAGGCGACGCCTACCGCTGCAGTGGCAAAGTTTGCTGCCGCGGGTAAGCGGATCCGGAAGAAGGACCTGGGCATGATCGCCATGTCCTATGGCTATGTGTATGTAGCTACTGTGGGTATGGGAGCCAACATGAATCAGCTGATGAAAGCCTTCACCGAAGCAGAGCGCTACAAGGGGCCATCGCTGATCATCGCTTACTCACCCTGTATCAACCACGGCATCAACATGGCCTACAGCCAGGAGCAGATCAAGCAGGCAGTAGAGTCCGGTTACTGGCCGCTGTATCGGTACAATCCAGAGCTCACTGAGGAGGGCAAGAACCCCTTCGTGCTGGATTCTAAGGAACCCAATGGCAAGTTCCGGGAGTTCCTCATGGGCCAGGTCCGGTACTCCAGCTTGCAGCGGCAGTTCCCCGAGGTAGCAGAAGAACTGTATGCTCAGGCAGAAGCTGAGGCCATGGCTAAATGGGCTATGTACAAGCGGCTGGCCGCGATGGATATGAGCGAGTAGCTGCTGAAGTACGGAAAGTAGGGCAAGGGGTTGAGCGGCCCTAGATCTGCCGCTGGCCCCTGCCCTGATGATAAATCCACGTATAGTCAGTAGTCTTCAAAAAAAGAGGAGCTGGTTGAGGATGAGTCCTGATCAGCTCCTTCTTGCTTGCCGCTCTTGTGCTGGGAAACAATCGTGAGAACAGATCCCGTCTCCCAGCTTAAGATTACCTGAAAACACCCGAGGGCGGAGATGGCCCCCGCCCTCCTCTCTACACTCAGGCTCACGCAAATTCTCCATCCCGGATCTCGTTGGCCGCTTTCCAGCTCTCTTCCCGGATGAGCTCGAGAATCTCGGCTTTCAGCTCCATGAACTCACCGGTGGTCTTCACCGAGAACTCCCGGGGCCTGGGGATGGGGATTGGTATCTCCGCCTTCAACCGCCCAGGACGGGCCGTCATGACATACACCCGGTCACCCATGAAGATAGCTTCATCGATATCATGGGTGACGAAGAGAATTGTCTTGTGGGATGTCTCCCAAACCTGCAGCAGGAGCTCCTGCATGACGGTTCTAGTTTGGGCATCAAGGGCACCGAAGGGTTCATCCATAAGCAGCACATCGGGATCGTTGGCCAGGGCTCTGGCGATCGCGACCCGCTGCTGCATGCCTCCAGAGAGATTGTTAGGATACATCGATCCAAAACCACTCAGGCCGATGAGGTCCAGGTAGTGCTGGACGATCTCCTGCCGCTGGGCTTTGGAGAGCCCTTTGAGCTTCAATCCGAAACCGATATTCTCCTCCACAGTCAGCCAAGGGAAGAGGGTATAGGCTTGAAAGACCATGCCCCGATCTGCTCCAGGCCCTGAGATCCGCCGATTGTTCAGCATTACATAACCTGATGAAGGTTCAGTCAGCCCGGCGATAATCTTTAAGAGGGTGGATTTGCCGCAGCCCGATGGGCCCAAGATGGTGACAAACTCGCCTTCCCGGACATCGAAATGGGTGTCTTCCAGAGCCGTAACCCGCTGGTTTTTCTGCTCAAAAACCTTAGATACGTTGTGAATCCGCAGTTTCGCCTCCAGCTTGACGGGGTGCAGCCTGGGTTCAAGATCGTGCAAGTGCTTGATGGGCAGTGCTGCCATCACTGTGCCCTCCCTTCCAGCCAGGGAAACATCCGATGATAAAGGGCTTTGAATAAGGTATCGGTGAGCAAGCCCAATAGGCCAATCACCAGGATACCTACAATGATCCCTGCAGTCCTGAGGAACCTCTGGGCCTCCATGATCATGTAGCCCAGTCCTGAACTGGCGCCTACCAGCTCGGCAACTATCAGATACGTCCAGGCCCAGCCCAAGGTAATCCGCAGTGTATCCATAATTCCAGGTAGAGCCGCAGGCAGCACCACCTTCAAGAACGCCGCCCTTTGATTGGCACCCAGTGTATACGAAGTGTCGATTAAGTCGTGGGATACGTTCTTGGCTACATCCCGCACCATCAGGACTTGCTGAAAAAAGGTGCCGATGAAGATCACCGCAATCTTCTGGAGATCCCCAATACCGATCCAGAGGATCAGGAGGGGGATAAAGGCCGATGCCGGCATGTAGCGGACGAAACCGACAACGGGCTCAATCAACCCCTCGGCTAATTTGAAGGAACCCATCAACAACCCCAAGGGCACGCCGATCAAAGAGGCCAGGAGGAAGCCAGCAGATACCCGGTAAATGCTGGCTAAGATGTCTCCCACAAGGTTCAGCTCTGTCAGCATGCGGTAGAACTGAACAGCCACTTCTGATGGTGACGGCAGGAACAGTGAAGGGATCAGGCCTCCATATGTCAGTACGCACCAGACTGCCAGCAGCACCGTAAAGGACAGGCAGCCGAGACATATATATGCACGGGTTGGGATGTTGCCCTTGAGTACAAGATACTGCTCTAGCCGCATCAATAACACCTCATTGATCTTGGGCGTTCCAGATAAACTCTGGCGCCACTAGTTGCTGCACATTGCTCTTCGCTGGGATGATCTTCAAGTCATAGTAGAAATCTGCCGCGTTCTGAAGGACATCATACAGTGGGCCGGCTTCGCTGCTAGTGCCGAAGAAAGCCAGGTTATCCTGGTAATCCATGAGCTTCAGCCCTTCCAATGTGGCCACAAACTCATCTAGAGTGATGCCCATGCTGCTGGCCATAATCTGGTTGCTTTCCTCGGTATGGGCGTGCCAGTACTCCATGGCATCCTTCATGGCCAGTACAAAGGCCTGGACTGCTTCAGGATTCTTGGCGACATAATCCCCGTGGAAGGAGATGGAATCACCGATTACCCCTGGAAAATCAGTGGTGTCTACCAGTACATGGCCGCCGCTCTTGCTTCCTTGGGTTAGCCACGGCTCCCAGGTGACTGCTGCATCGACCCGGCCGGCCACGAAGGCTGCTCCAGCATCTCCGGCAGTCATGTTGACTGAGATGATGTCCTTTTCAGTCATGCCCACACTTTCTAGGGCAGTGAGGAGCAGGAAATGGCTGGTCGACCCCCGCAGGAAAGCCACCTGCTTGCCCTTCAGGTCCTGGATGCTCTTGATGTCAGTCTTAGCTAGGATGCCGTCACCACCGTAGGAATCATCGAAGGCCCAGACGATCTTCAGCGGGATCCCGGCAGCCGCGACCTGTACCTGCACATCATGGGCTGTGGCCAGGGCATCTACCCGCTTGGCCGCAAATGCCTGCTGTCTCGGGCCCAGGTCCTGCGTCACCGATAGCTCCACATCGAGGCCGTGTTCAGCAAAGAATCCCTTCTCCTGTGCCAAGAACAGAGGTGCATACCCGGTCCACGTAGGCAGCGAGATGACCATGGAATGACTTGCGGCCCATGCAGTACCAATCAGGCCGGTGAGACTGACGATGATCAGAAGCGCTGTGATACCTAACAGATTGAGTTTTTTCATGAGAAATCCCCTCTCATAGTAGCTTGCATTGATCTTGTGAATGATTATACATCAACACCACATAACTATGCAAGGGGTAAAGAGGGGATTTCGGCAAATTTGTGAAGTTTTTTCTCGAGGGGAGCCTCAGCAGTCTTGCAGAGCCTCTCCCAGGCGGTCAAGATCCTCTTTGCGGCCAACGGTAATCCGCAGGTGTTGGGGCAGCCCGAAACCGGCAGCGTTGCGGACTATAATGCCGAATTCTGCCAGTTTGCTGCACATGCCGCCGGCATCCTGTTTGGTATCAGCTAAGACGAAATTGGTCTGGGAGGGGATATAAGACATGCCGGCAGCCTCCAGGATCGTATAAAGATACTCCCGATTGGCGGCATTCAGCTCCTGCATCTTCCGGAAGTACGCCTTATCCTGCCAGCTGGCCAAAGCCCCGGCTTGTCCAATCCGGCTGACATTAAATGGAGGCCTGATCCGCTCCAGGAGGCTGATCAGAGGTGCATTGCTGATGCCGAAGCCGACCCGGGCTGCCGCCAAGCCGTGGATTTTGGAGAATGTGCGGACCAGCAGCAGGTTTTCCCGCTGGCGCAGGTAGTCCAGGCCAAAGGCACAGCTTGGTTCAGTGACATAATCTATGTATGCCTCATCGATGACCAGCAGGATGTCTTCAGGCAGCCTGTGGAGCAATGAATCCAGCTCATCTTTGGTGATGATGGTGCCGGTGGGATTGTTGGGATTGCAGATAAAGACAATCTTGGTTCGGGAAGTCACAGCCTCGAGGATGTTTTCAATATCAATGCGGAAATCAGTCTGGGGGACAGGTATGATCTTTGCCCCCATAATCAGGCTGGAAGTCTGGTACTGCCCGAAGGTGGGAATGGGGATGAGCACTTCATCATCAGGCTCCAAGAATGCCAAGGCCACCAGCAGGATCAGCTCATCTGCCCCGTTGGTCAAGATGACCTGATCTGGCTCCAGCCCCAGGTCTGCTCCGATGGCGCTGCGCAGGTCATCTCCCTTGGAATCTTGATATAAGTGGAGGCAGGCCAGTTCCCGCTGCATCGCCTCAACGGCTTTGGGGGAAGGGCCGTAGGGATTTTCATTGAAAGACAGTTTGACTACACGATTCTGCCCCAGCTGCTGCTGGATTTTCTCAATGGGCAGATCCGGCAATGCTGGTTCAAAGGGCTGCAGCTGGGTCAAGACTGGCCTGGCCAGCTGCAGTACAGCTGCCTCCTTGAGAGAATACGCTCCTTTGTTGTCCATGTTCGCTGCTCCTTTCAACTTCAGCCGTGGACTGGGCTAGGAGAAATGGCTGGCCCCAGGGTAAGGGCCTAGGCGGGTGCTGGCCAAGTTATCCGATACCCAGCAGCAATCTGGCGATGGTGAAATAACCGAAAATGCCAATTGCGTCAACTAAGGTAGTAATGACGGGCCCAGATACTATTGCGGGGTCGACCTTGAGCTTGTGCAGAAGCATAGGTAACAGGGCTGCCACCGTCGAAGCCCACGTTACAATGGAAAAGGCACTGAGGGAGACTACATAGCTCAAATTGCCGCTAATGCCCATGAGTTTCGTCCGCACAAACGCTGCCGTACCGATTACCGCACCCAACAGAAGCCCTGTAGTCACTTCCTTTCTTAGGACTTTCCATCTATCCTCTACTGTGATCTCACCCAAGGCCAGAGCCCGCACCAGGGTGGCAACGGTCTGGGAGCCTGCATTACCGCCTGCGTCGATGAGCAGGGGGATGAAAAAGGACAAGGCTATCACTTGGGCGAGAATGTCAGCATACTTCTGCATTATACTGCCGGTGATCCCTTGGGCCAAGAACAGCAGCAGCAGCCACCAGACCCGCTTCCGAAAGATGGTTCTCACAGGGGTCTTGAGATAAGCCTCAGGCAGAGGCTCGCTGCCGCCCAGTTTCTGGATATCCTCGGTTGCTTCATCGTGGATAACATCCACCAGGTCATCGACACTGATGATGCCCACCAGCCGGTTATCTGCATCAACTACAGGAATCGCCAGGAAGTCGTACTGGGAAAGGAGGCGGGCTGCTTCCTCCTGATCGCTGTCGGCCCGCACCGAAATGGGGGTTTTGGCCACCAGCTCCGATAACTTGGTTTCAGGAGATGCCAGGATCATTTCCTTTATGGATATTACATCTACCAACTGTCCCCGGGGGTTCAGTACATATACATAGGTGATTAGCTCTACCCGGCCGCCAATCTTGCGGATGTGGGCCATTGTCTGCTCCACGGTCCAGTGGGATCTCGCGGCAACATAATCGACAGTGGCCAAGCTTCCGGCAGTGTTTTCCGGAAACGTCATCAGATTATCGATGAGCTTGCCGTACTCCTCCGGGAGCCATCCCCTCAAGACGGCAGCTTGATTGGGGTGGATAGCCAGCAGCAGGTCAACGGTGGTGTCACTTGGCAGAATCTGAAGCAGATCCTTGGCCCGCTGCTCGTCGGCATGGTGCAGGAGGCGATACTGCACCTCGGGATCTAGATACTCCAGTACTTCTACAGCTGCTTCCAAGGGCAGTACCTCAATAAACTGCACTTGCTCCCTAGGCTCAAGTTCCAGCAGCAATTGGGCTAAATCGTACGGTTGCAAAGGGCTGAGCATCTCCATTACCAATTCGCTGCTGTTTGGAGCAAACAGGACCGATCGGAGTCCTTGGGTGATATCGCGCATGGTACTCCCTCCTTTGTTGCTTAAGACTGCTGCCATACTGGGTATACCCTTTATGGGGAAGTTAAATGTCTCAACTGCGTGCATAAAAATCCGAAGGGGATTAAGCCGCATCCTCCAGGGATGTGGAAAAGCACGCTGCTACCACATTATAGCATTAATGGCGTCTCAATGATAGTGATAAGTGTCTCCAGCGCCGGCTCAGCGTGCCGGTGACCGGTGAGGCACAGCCAAGGGGGCAGGAGATATCAGCTTGGGTATGGAACAATGTATGATTGGTGCTGGATAAAGGGAACTCCGAAGTAATATTATACTGCAGGGGGGCACATAGGTGTCGATACTGAAACGATTCGTAAGCTATTATCGCTATGCCTGGAAACTATTTGTACTGGATATGGTCTGTGCTTCGATGATCGCAGTGCTGGACCTGGTGTTTCCCATTATGACCCGGGTTTTTATGAAGGATTTTATTCCCAACCGCCAGCTGCGTTTGATTGTCATCTACATCGCAGCATTGGTCTTGATGTATGTCGTGCGCCTGGGGCTCCAGTATGTAGTAGACTATTGGGGCCATGTGGTTGGGGTGAGAATGGAATACCAGATGCGAAAGGACCTCTTCTCTCACCTCCAGACCCTGGACTTCAATTTCTTTGATAACACCAGGGTCGGGTACCTAATGTCCAGAATGGTCAATGACCTGCGGGATGTGGTGGAGCTAGCCCATCACGGGCCTGAGGATCTGCTCATTGCTTCTTTAATGCTCATCGGCTCCTTTGCCTATCTGATGAGTATCAATGTCCAGCTGACGTTGATCGCCTTCCTGTTTATACCCTTTATCGCCTGGTTTGCTATTTCCCGGCGGACCAAGATGAGGGCAGCTTTCCGCCGGGAACGGGAGAAAGTCGCGGAAGTGAATGCCGATCTGGAAAACAGCCTTTCCGGCATCCGGGTCGCCAAGAGCTATACCAACGAGGATTATGAAATCGACAGGTTTGATGCTGCCAACCTGGACTTCAAGGAGGCCAGGGAAGGGGCCTACAAACACATGGCAGAGTACACGGCGGGGCTCAATTTCCTCACTAATCTGCTAAATCTTGCGGTCTTGGGAGCCGGCGGTATTTACACATACTACGGGATCATTGATTTGGCAGATCTAACGGCCTATCTGATGTTTATCAGTTTCTTCCTGCAGCCCATCAGGCGGTTGACTGCTTTTACCCAGCAGTATCAGCAGGGGATGTCAGGTTTTGCCAGGTTTGTTGAACTGATGGATACACAGCCTGAAATTGTCGATTCGCCCAATGCCGCGGTGCTGGAGAATGTCAAAGGGCACATCGAGCTTCGAGATGTCTCCTTCAAGTATCACGAGAAAGCTCCCGTGCTTCACAATGTGGACTTGACCATCGAGCCAGGCACAACTGTAGCACTGGTAGGCCCCTCCGGCGGCGGGAAGACTACACTATGTCATTTGCTCCCCCGTTTCTACGATGTGTCCGCTGGGGCTATCTATGTCGATGGCCGGGATGTGCGGGATATTCAGCTCCATTCCCTCCGAGAGAATATCGGCTTGGTGTCCCAGGATGTGTTCTTGTTCACTGGGACCATCAAGGACAACATCCTGTACGGAGATCCTGCAGCCAGTGACATGGCTGTGATGGAGGCTGCCAAGAGTGCAGGCATCCACGATTTTATCATGTCCCTGCCGGATCAGTATGACACTTACGTCGGTGAACGGGGAGTCAAACTGTCAGGGGGCCAGAAGCAGCGGATTTCCATAGCCAGGGTATTCCTCAAGAATCCGCCGATTCTAATCCTGGATGAGGCTACATCATCCTTGGACAATGTGACTGAAGCGCTGATCCAGGAATCCTTGGACAAACTCAGTGTGGGGCGCACGACGCTGGTCATCGCCCACCGGCTCTCCACCATTAAGGGTGCCGATGAGATTGTGGTTCTAGATCAGGGGCGGATTGTCGAGCGGGGCAGCCATGAGGAGCTGCTGAAAGCCAATGGCGCATATGCCGAGCTCTACAGGTCGCAATTTGTCGGTGAAGATGACGCGGTAGTCGCCTGAACCGGATCCGGATAGAATAGACTTCATGGCAGAGGGCGGGCGCTGTGCTATTGCCCGCCTTCACAATTGCACTATCAATGCGCAAAGGCCGGCTGAATGCCGGTTTTTGCTGTATAATGCCCCTTTCCTCCTATGTTAAGGGTTTCCTCTTCTTGCATGAAGAGAAGAAGCAAGCCCGCGGGGCAATTCCCGGCTTTCATGAAATTTCCCGTTTCGGATAACTGAAAATAGGACTTGTTGACCAGGAATTAAGTTTGATGACAGAGAATTACATTTTGTGAATGAGGAGGCCTTTGGGCAGAGCTTTCATCAAAGGACCATAAGTTGAATATCTGTGACAGCGATTTCGAAAGGAGATTGGTAGATGCAGATTGCCTACAAACATCACAGCAACCATCTCATACTGGAACGCAGCGCAGACGAGATTCGGCTTCTTGGCCTATTTCCCGAAAAAGCCTGGCCCAGAGAGGGCCTGCAGTCCGGCAGGCTCATGCAGATAAGGCTGCGGGAAGCACCCAGGGCTGGTAAGCAGGCCGACACTGCAGACCCAGTGCCCAGCCAGCTAGCCCTAGTCAGCATGTTCGAGGATAATCGAGTTCACGGCGAGCTGATAGTGATCATACTCAAAGACTCTGTTACAGGCCTTCTCGCTGAGGTCAATTACCTGCTCTGTTCCCATTCGCCCACCATCAGGACATGGCTGCGGGTGCGCAATGACGGCAGTACCCCCATCCTTCTGGAGACAGTTCATGCTACTATCCTGTACAATCTGGCCGCTGGAGCCTGGAGCCCTGGGCTTGACCGGACTTATGTTCATTTGTGGTACAGCGGGTGGTATGGAGAAGGACAGTGGCAGAAGCTGCCGCTCCATGAGGTGGGATGCTTAGCCCGCTGGCCTCTCCATCAACACAGCACAGCGGCAGAGGGAGGCTGGGCCAGCGTAACGGTGGGTATGCTGGAGGATGTGGAAACCAAGACCATTTGGTACTGGCAGGTGGAGCCCTCCAGTTCCTGCTACTGGGAGTTCGGTGAAGATACAGAGGGCAAGCTTTACGTATTGGCCGGAGAGACGGGGAGTCCTGGTGGAGGCTGGAACGGGCAACTGGCACCAGGAGAGGCCCTGGGTACCATGCCGGTGACTTTCGGCTGTGTGCAGGGAGGCCGCCGGGAAGCATTGACAGCCCTGGGCAGCCATTACCAAAACATAGCCTGGGGGCTGGGCAGAGGACAGAAAAACGGGGTATCGTTAGTTGAGATTCTGTCTGCACCGGATCTGCGCCGGTAACGAGGAGCCCTGGGAGGGGCCGCCCTCGCATGGGTTTTCATTTCCTTACGCAAGCCGCTGTGATAGTATGAAGCTAGGGAAGGCCAAGTACATAGGAGATACAGGAGGCTTGATGAAAACATGCTGCAATCCCATCACCCGGTCAGCTCTGAGCGATGGCAGTGGCTGCAACAGCATCCTATCATTGCTCCGTCCTTGATGTGTGCTGATCTGTTAAACTTGCAGGACGATGTGCAGCGGCTGGAGGCGGCCGGTGCCGATGCATTCCATGTAGATATTATGGATGGTCATTTTGTACCCAACTTGGCGCTGAATCTGGACATACTCAAACAGGTAAGAAGCGCTGCTAACATTCCCATCGATGTCCATCTGATGGTGGATAATCCCGAGGCCTATCTGGAGCCCGCCGCTGCCGCCGGTGCTGACCTGTGCATTTTCCATATCGAAAGCACCTACTTGCCGATGCGGCTGCTGCGGATCATTCACTCTGCCGGCGCCGCGGCAGGGATAGCCCTTAACCCTGCGACACCTATAGAAGCAATTAGGCTGCTGCTGCCGTATCTGCAGATGGTGATGGTTATGACTGTCGAACCGGGTTTTGCCGGACAGAAGCTAATCGGCTTTGCCTTGGACAAGATCACAGATTTGGCGGCCATACGGCGGGAACAGGGCCTAGACTTTACCATCGGCGTAGATGGGGCCATCGGCAGAGATGTAGTAACTGAGGCCGCGGCACGGGGAGCATCTTTCTTTGTGGGCGGCACTTCAGGTGTCTTTCTCAAAGACGGCACCGACTATGCTGCTGCCATTGAACTGATGAAACAGGCAGCACAGGCCAGATAAAGCACTGATTTTTCCTTTGACGGCGGGCCCGGCAAGGGGTATAATTTAGACGTAATTAGATGGTTGTCTAAATGTCTAAGCCTAGGAGGTGGTCCGCCTGGCAGCAATTGGCTTGACCTTTAAAGCACTTTCAGATCCCAACCGCCGCAAGATTCTCAGACTGCTTAAGGAAAGGGACTTGACAGCAGGGGAGTTGGCTGAACACTTTGGGATTTCCAAGCCCAGCCTTTCCCATCACTTGTCCATCTTGAAACAGGCTGGACTGGTAAGCGATGAAAGGCAGGGACAGCATATTGTCTATTCCTTGGAGTCGACAGTGTTTCAAGACATTATCCGGTGGCTGATGGAGTATACTGCCGATGAGAGTACAAACCCGTAGGGAAAGGAGGAACTGCCGATGACCAACCGCATACCAGCTTTGTCCCGAGAACAGTTAAAGCGGGATTGGCCTTTGCTCGCCGTACTCGCCCTGCTTTTCCTCCTGGGCGCCTATTTCTATCCAAAGCTGCCGGAACGGGTGCCCAGCCACTGGAACATCCACGGAGAGGTAGATGGATACAGCAGCAGATTCTTCGGTGCCTTTGGACTGCCCCTGTTCGCTTTGGGACTATATATACTGATGCTGTGGATGCCGTCCTTGGATCCGAAGAAAACCAACTACCCTCGTTTTTCTGGCGCATATGATATCATTAGATGGGCAACCATTGGCATCATGGCGCTGACCCACGGGATGGTACTGATGGCCGGCATGGGTATTAAGATAGATGCAGGCAAGGTGATCCAGCCAGCTGTCTCGCTGATGCTCATTTTGATAGGCAATCAGATGGGGAGATTCAAGCACAACTATTTCGTCGGCATCAAGACGCCATGGACCCTGGCCAATGAAGAAGTGTGGCGAAAGACCCACCGGATGGCTGGGCCTATCTGGGTTGTAGGGGGGCTTATGTCGCTCCTTGCTACATGGCTGCCGCCCCCGTATAACTTCGGGGTGATGATGGCGGTTGTAGTCGTGCTTTCTGTGATACCGATGGTTTATTCCTACCGCCTCTTCAAGGAGATGGCTGCAGATGACTAAGCAGCCCAATGGCTAAGCCTGATCAGGAACCCGGTGCCCTCTATGGGGTGCCGGGTTTCTCTTGTGTGCCCAGCGTGTCTGCTGAGAGGGACATCGCTAGAGCCGTCGGCTTGCGCTGCCCTACACCATTGTCAAGTGATCTGGCGCCTTAGCCATGAATATTGTCTCTTTGCGTTTAGGAGAAGTAAATATTGCTTGAGAAGGTAGAACGGTGCAATTAGTTGACAAGCTGCCAGAAACGGTATAAGATGGAAATGAACCGCTTCACGGAGGTATGGAGTAATGCCGACCATTTACGATGTGGCCGAGAAAGCCGGTGTGTCAGTTGGAACGGTTTCCAATGTCATCAACGGCAAGCCGTCGGTGGGGCCAGAACTGCGCCGGCGGGTTCAAGAAGCCATGCGAGACATCGGATATGTACCTAACCACATCGCCCGCAGCCTAGCTCAAGGCAAGACAGACACCATAGGTG
>LFRM01225270.1_pt2 | contig 13082 bp, 15 predicted proteins | sample 618341 | NCBI WGS metagenome assembly LFRM01 (sample SAMN03654438, study PRJNA283298) | anaerobic digester metagenome | isolation source: pool of bioreactors CSTR01a, CSTR02a, and CSTR03a thermophilic anaerobic... | place: Denmark: Kgs. Lyngby | collected 2014-05-21
AGAACCCTGTATTTGAGGGTATCATTTTCCGCACCTTGTATTACCGCACTGTAATTCAGATTCCCAAAAACAGCCTTATATTCATAATCCGGTATAAGAACAGGATATTCGATTTCAGACATAACTATCTCCTTTAAATTAAAGTCAAAGTCTTTTTGAAGTACTTATTACTACCTTTATTAAACTCAACTGGTACCGACTCTCTTTTATCCGCAAAGTAAGTTACTATGCTTCCATTTACTTTATTTTCGCTCTGTATGTAACTCTCATGTAATACAAGTCCTTTAAGAATATCCACCACAATAGTATGCTTTACATTGAACTTACCAATGTCAAACTCATATTCTTTTTCATGCCCAAGCATAAACTTAGAATTATAACTCATTTTCTTTATGGGTTTGCCGTTACCCATGTAAAAATCATCGTATGCTCCTATGGTATATTTAAAATCACTGTACGGCGGATTGTTAATAAACTCATATTCTTTATTTGTCTTAATGGTCATATAGAAAGGCTTACCTTCAATATAGAATTTACCTGTCTGATCAAACTCCACATAGAAGTATGCTCTTTCGTCACGAAGCACTATCTGGTTTATAAATTCCAAAGATTCTTTATCAAGTCTAAATACTTCATTTTCTTTGTCGTATATAAGTTTGACTTCTTCCCCGCCCGATAGCTCTTTGAGTTTCTGGTAGTTCAAATTGGAAAACCTTATAATACCACTGTCAGCACTAAAATGAACAGTAGAATCACCACTGGACTCGGATATACGGAAAGTATCTACCTGACTCTTATCTAACTTTATACCATCGTGCTGTTTAATGATACTTCCGTCTTTAAGTTTTGCGATCCAGATCATATAACCCCACCACCTTATTCTTAGATTACTCCATCATAGTTGTACGACACACGGGTATACCATTCGATTCTGCCTGCTTGTGCGTCCGGTCTTACAACAAGTCTCATTTTAACCTTAGAGTAATTTTCACTTGCTTCTACAGTTCCTGAATTTACTGCTCCGCTTATAGTGTTCTTGACACCTGATGCAGACAGGACATCCACTTTCACGCCACCTTCAATGGTAGCCCAAGTGTTAGGTTTCCATTCTCCGCCCTGTGAGTAAATGCCCCATTCCCCATCACCGTCATTCGCAGCCTCATTATAGAAGATTACTTCTACGTGTGCTCTTTTATTTTCGTCAGTACTTCCTCCTGCAACCGGACCTTCAGGCTTGTAAGAATTAACAGTGTCAATGTCACCGTAAGCATCACGCACTAACGAGAGGGTGGAAATCTGAACACTCTGCATACTACTTACTTGTGTAACGCCCCCACGATTGTTCCAGATTAAGAAAGTACAAGGGTAATACTCCGGATCAGGATCTTCTACCGCAGCAGACCTACTTGCACTACCCGCATCAATAATACCTGCGTTCCATGAAGACATTTCCTGAGTATTTGGAGCAATTGTAGCATCTTCTTCATTCTTAAATGATTCACCGTTATACCAGCTAACTATTGGAGCTTCTAAACTCATAATCATCCGCCTTTCCTAACGTAAATTTGTAATTCAAATGTAGTCAATGGACCTAAATTTTTTAGTTCTACAAATATATCTTTTGTGCCGGATTCATCTATAAATGGTATGTACATAATATCCCAAAGCACATTATTTACTGTTCCTGATCTATAAACATACTTCCCGCCCGATTCGGGGGGCTTAGTAAATATTGATAACTCAAAATCACCTGTATGCTCATGTCCGGAGCATTTTACTCCTCGTATAAATCCGCTACCCATAAAAGGCATCCAAAATGTTTTTGTTTCACCTTGCATAACATAAGCAATTGTTGACTCATATACATATAGTTGTAAGTTTTCACTATCATATAGCTCATTAATAGCCTCAACAACAACTTTGGAGGCAGTCTTTAACTCTGAAACTTCTCCTACTGTTCGTTTTATTTTCTTCGCTTCTTGTAGAGCAATAATTGTATCCAAATAACCACCCAATCAAAAAGAACTACCTAATATAAGGGTAGGTAGCTCATGTTCTTATATAACGCTTATCTAGGTTATCCATTTTATTAAAATCAATAAATAAAGTTAGTTATTTTAATAAAATGGTTTATCAGTCAATATAGCTTACGCTATATTTACTCTAACTGGGTGTAACCCCACACCCTCTATTCCCTCTGCAAATGCTTCAGGAAATACTTTTCTTATTATTTGATATGCCCCATTTAAATCTGCATTTATTAATTTTCTTTTATTACTTCTAAATAATCCTCTAAATATTCTTCTGCTCTTATTATAATTCTCTTTTATAGGTAATTCGCCATCTAAAAAACTAGTGCCAGATGTGTAAGATTCTTCTGTTAGTATTACTTCTAAGCCTGAATTTTGTGCTTTATAGATTAACTTATCTATGAAATTCTGATGAGGAATACCTACAAATGACTGGTTAACTTTTTTACTCATTTTACTTTCTCTTTTCCAATCTTTATTATTACCTATAATTATTGTGTTTGCATCTAATGCTAAAGCATAATCTACTATACAGATGTTATTGATACAGATACAGTTTCTATATCTCCGTATTCATTATACACATAGTCCTTTACAATTTTCTTAAGGTTTTTAGTTATTGTTTCTCTAATGATATTTCCTTTTGAATCGTACTCATACTGTGTAACCCTAATGATATGCCCATCGTACATTACTGTTTCTCCGTTTATATTTAAGTTATTATCATAAGTATAAGAGACAGTATGATTATTACAGTCCTCCCACGGATCTGTATTAGCGACTAAAAACTCAATTTCCCCGTCCGGAAGTTCATCGTAGTCAAAAGTTATTGTTCTATTATCTACTTCTGTGTAATCTTTTACAAGCAGACCATTTATAAACACCAGTAAATCGTTCATGCCTGGGTTATATGTTATATCGTTTAAGACATAAGTAGTTTGAGAATTATCTGTTATTGTTTGCTTTTCATAGTTAAAAAGGATTCCTAAATTCTTAGTAGTAAATGGGATATTCCATTCTTCCCACCCGTTATGCCCATAATGATAAAACCTCTTAAGCTCTGTTACAATAGCAATAGTATTAAATTGAACACTGGGCAAGTTAAACAATTCTGCATACGATGACACAATACGCAAATCGCCTATTGTAATACCTTCGGCTAAATTATGCCGAACTGTAATGATATCCCCTTCTTGAAGAGGGTTTTCTACATCAGTATAAAGCAAACTGGTAGAAGAAACTTCTTGAAAAACTCCTTTTTTCTGAAGTATACCATTCAGGTACACATCTATCATATTGATGCCTACAATATACGGTATATCCAACTCAATTTCCGTTTGTCCATTTTCAACTATTACGATATCTTCTCTTGCTAATAGACTGGGGGTGGAGCGTATCCAATCAAGTGACAACTATACCACCTCCAAAAAGAATTTACACTTCTTATTCTCATAGTCATAAATGATAGCATTGTCCGGTCGTTTAATGAATAAGTAAAAAGGCACTTCTTCATTTGCATCTAAAACAGTTTCAATGGTATGATGGTAGCTTTCGTAATCTATTATACTCACTTCTTCAAAAGATAACCATACCCAATCATAGAAAGGTGAATACTCTGCCACTCGTAGTGTAACAGGTAGACTTGCATTAGAATTGTTTCTAAGATAGTATTTTCTTAAAATATACCCATTATCAAGGTTTCCAAGAAAATCTTCGCCTACCATTGGAAGAACTTCATGGAATTCATTTAAAATATCTACATTTAAAGTACATTCGTAATCATCCCCACCCCAAATATCGGTAAGATTACATTCACATACTAATGTACTACCTTCATAAATTTTAAAGTTACCTTCAAACGGATAAGTTTCTTGGCGGAATACCATCTCACCACGTTTTGAAGTTGATACATATTCATCGTTTATGTACAGTTTCCAACCGTCTAAAGTTCCGAAAATATTTACATATTCACTTTCGTATGCTTTAAAGTTTCTAAGCACATACGGGGTAGAGCCGCCCACTACTACAGAGATAGTTTCAACTCCACTCAAGGATACGCTACCTCTGTCAACCCATGATATTAAATCATTACTGCCCTTGCCCTGAAACGTATTACCTGATTTCACTAGCTTTACCCCAAGATAAGTACCTGGATACTCAGAAAAATATTCAACAAAATCCAGCTTAGATAACCCGCTCTTTATTCTTAAACCACCGTAGTCACCCTGCTCTTGTGCGATGTAATCATTCTCGATCTCTACCACACAATTTTCTGCTCCAAGAAGATCAAAAACAATTTCACCGCTCAAGATGGTAATATCAGAAGACCCGTAGCTATATGTAGCGTTGGGTCTCAGTCTCGGGTTCATTGGTTGTGACACAAACGACTCGTTTACAATTAAACCGTTTTTTCTTTTCTTAAGTGTTCTCACAAAACTCACCCATTACTCATTAGGCAAAACTTCGTAATCTATCGGTATGTAACAAGCACAACGTACATTAGAAGTACCATAAAATGCGATAAGCCCTTTTAGTGACTCCCTCATATCATTGTAACTTGTATAAGTACTATGCAAGAACCACGGATCTTGCTTATAAGTACCTTTTTCATTTAAGAAAACTGGAGAGTTGTTTGGACTACTGGTGTTGTCTGTTGTTAGTGTCGCATAGCTGTCCGTACCTATTCTGTAGTAAATAGTACCTTTATGAAACACCGTATGTTCTGTATCCTGCCTATAAAAGGGTCTTACAAAAATCATAAATACTCTGTGCAGTAAATCAGCCATCACTATCACGTTTCCTTTCTTCTTCAACATCCCAAATTAATTCATTTTCTGAGATGCCGTATTCTCGTTTCATATCCCCGCCCCAAGTTCTTCTATTATCACCGTGTTTTCTACCACGGATTCGGTCAATGTAGCTTCTATCTTTACTGTATATGTACATTCCTCCAACACCGTACTCAACGATTCGCTTACCCCACCTGCTTTCAAAGTACCTGACCATTTCATCTCTTATTTTTTCAAGTACAACCAATCCGCTAAGGCTCTTATCATCTATATACTTGCTTCGATATCCATCCGCAATCCATTTACACCATCTTACAAGGTACTCATACTCAGGTGATACATCATTATTCGGTCTTGCTTCGGTTATCCATTCAATAAGTATCCATACAAATCTGTCTATAGCATGTACCGGCACACAGGCACTAAAATGATCTTTATTCACATACAGTATCTGCTCAACAAACAGTATAAAATCCAACATTGCTTTGAAGCTTATTACTGCTTCGACTGCTACTTCCTTCTCCTCGAACTTTAACAAATATTCTTTTTGCGGATTAAGCCAAATCTTATCGTGTGCAGTACCTGTTCTGTACCTCCATCTCTTATAAAACCGCAGATCTTTATACTTATTTTTGAAAGTCTCCTTAGCTATTTTTGTAAATTTTCGAGGGGTTTTTCGCACCCTACTTACAGTATAGGTAGATTTCAATTTATCTTTTCTTATCCGGACAATAACATGTGCATCTTTTAGTTTTTTATTGTAAGTAGGTAATATTGGCGTGATATCCTTCTGAGTGTCTTTAAGAATCTCAATTTTATTATTTAACTCACTGTAAGCTGGAGAATCTCTTGTTGTACTGTAGCCACTTATCAAAACATCCATTAAATCTTTAAGGTATGCTCCAACTCTCCTGTATTCAGCGTTACTCTTTTTATTATTATTACTTTCAAGAGTAACCTTATCAATTGAAGATACTAAAGAATCAGCTAATATTTCGCTAACATTGTTCCTTACTAAGAATTTTCTATATCCCGCCACTATATCACTGAGATAGCTAACCGATGCAAGGGATATATTTTTACTCTTACCTCCGAATTGCGTATTTGGTGAGATATATTTTGACCTATTATACCTAATAAGGTTAACTGGTTCTGTTTGTCTCTTTGGTGCCCTTGAGATTTCAGATATTGTGTTTGTGTTTGCTCTTTTATACTTTCTCTTTTTTATATTTTGACGGTTTATTCTACTTATGTATCTGTTCTGCAAAGGTAAAGCGTTCAGTAAAGTTTCAACACTTTTAGCCGTATAGTCAAAGTATTCCCTTAGCATATTTTTATCTGCTCTCTTTATCAATAGCCTATCTACTATATTTTTAATAGCTTCTACATTACTTACATCATGTGTGATTATATCCGAGTAAATTAAACTTACTGCTATTAACTTTCTATTTACACTTTCTTTTATAAGATCGCGTAATACATACTCAGCGGCATTTTTAGATAACTCTCTAAAATTAAAATCCGCTTTCTTTAGGTTTTGTCTATCTACATTTCTTATTTTGTAATTATCTGCATCTTTTAAACTATTAAAAAGTATCTCAAGTACATAATCACGTACTTCACTGCCCTTATCTTTTAAACTATTAAAAAGTATCTCAAGCACATAATCACGTACTTCACTGCCCTTAGTAGCTTTACTGGCTATGTCTAATGAAACTGTACCTCTTTCCGTAGTATTAAGCAGTTTAAGTAGATCAATCTCTTTTTTCTGTAATGCTTCATAGAATGTATTATATAGTGTGTCATATAAGTTACCTATCGGTACTACTACAGAGGCGTCTTCTAAAGAGGGCGGGGAGATTTCCTCCACTGCTTCTACTCTTTTTACAGTATATTTATAGATTTCATATACCGAAATCCCATAGAAGTTAAAAGGATAAATGCCTTTAAGCAAAGCATTAAAGGCAAATTCATACCCTGTTCTTGTTTTAAACTCAAACCCATAAACCATAAATGAACCTCTCCGACCTACGCTTCGCTTAGAGGTTGGAGTTTCTTAGCATCATGTATTACTACCTTCACAGATATGTTGTTACATATCTTCGTTGCAAGCAACGGAAGTATAGCCATACACTAAGTAAGCAACTACCTTTCGATAGGGTGGGTTCACACCTTCTACTACTTCTTGCCTAAGCAATACGTAGATACTTTATTTCTTTTGTTTCTCCTAAGTACCTTATATCATTATATTTATACTTAGATAATATATTTTTACTTCCATGTATGTCTCTATGCTCTTTGTAACCACAGATACATACATAATTTCTTGTAGAAGTTTTCTTCCTTCTACCACAAACAGGACATGTTTGCGTTGTAGGTTATCCACTTTATTAAAATCAATAAATAAAGTTATTTATTTTAATAAAATGGTTTATCAGTCAACATAGCTTACGCCGCTACATTTACTCTAATTGGATGTAACCCCACACCCTCTATCCCCTCCGAAAATACATTGGGGAATACTTTTTTCATTATTTGATATGCTCCATTTAAATCTGCATTTATTAAAGTACCATTATTAGACTTAAATAATCCTCTATGGATTCTTCTGCTCTTATTATAATTCTCTTTTATAGGCAGTTCCCCATCCAAAAATGATGTTCCACTTGTATAACTTTCTTCTATTAGTATTACTTTTATTCCTACATTTTCTGCTTTGTAGATTATTTTATTTATAAAGTCTTGATGCGGTATACTTACAAACGATTGATTGACTTTTTTACTCATTTTACTTTCTCTTTTCCAATCTTTATTATTACCTATAATTATTGTGTTTGCATCTAATGCTAAAGCATAATCTACTACCCATTTGCTCGCTTTATGAATAAAGTCATTAATTTTATTGTTTCTTTTAACTGTTAATTTGTTCATTCTTTTCGTATAATCTGAATTATTCATTCTTTTTGCAATTTCTCTATAATGGCTAATTTTCTTGTTATAGTATTGATTTATTGATTTTAGACCCTTACCATTCAGTATTATAGGTACGGCCCCTACATTGTTACCTATGGTTGCAAAGTTATCTAAACCAATATCAATACCTATATATCTGCCATTATCTTCTCTTGTTTCTGGAATTTCTATTTGATATACCACTTCAATTATAATGTGATTATTTCTTGGAAGCATCCTAACTTGTTGTAAATTAGTTACTTTTGTATTCAATACAAAACCATTAAAACATTTAGGAAAATGAATTTGATTATCTTTTAATTTACAATTCATGTTTGTTAATATTAATGAATATCTTCCATTTTTAGGTAAATAGTTTGGTAATTTAGGTCTGCCTGTATATTTCTCTTTATGTTTACTCCAATCTTTAATAGCTTTAAAGAAGGACTTCCAATTCTTATCTAATAATCTTAATGTTTGTTGTGCAGACTGTGCTGTTGGCATGTTCCTGTAATCATAATCCATTCCTTCCTGTTTTAGTAACTTATCCATTTGATTATAAGTTATATATTTATTTTCACTACAAAACTTTTGCCTTATTTGATAATTTGCAAAATTATAAAGATTTTTAGATTTAAAACAATATTCATCTAACATCTTGTAATAAGGATTTTTAGGATATATTATATGCCTTTCTACTCTATTAACTTTCATCTTCTTCATTCACCTCCTTTTCTTCAAGTATCTTTTTTATCTTTTGTCCTTTTCTTTTAGAGTATAATTTCATAGAATAACAATGCAATAAACTAATTATTTCTTTAAATATTTCTTCACTATCTAATTTTTCAGAACCTACTTCACTCATAACGACTATATACTAACATTTTGGCTTTAAGCCCTCCTTTTTGGAGTTATTTGCCCATCCCCAATGTTGGAATAACTTTGCAGTATAACTGCCAATTGTGGTTGACCGTTCCTACCCATCAGAACTTTTACAGAGCCACCTTAGAGCCTGAAACTTGGGCATCATTTCAGGGTAAGATAATTATTCCAACGTAGTCAGTTAAGACTTAGGGTAGTCAACTAAGGCTTTTACAAGCCTCCGTTTCTATAAACGGGGGTAGTTGACGCAACGTATCACTTTTTCACCCGCCTTTCTATTCTTATTAGATTATTATTTTTATATTTTGTCAACTATTTAGCAATTCATCTCCCACCTATAGAGGATGGGAGAATTCTTGCTGATTTAGCTTAAATATCCGTTCTTATAGCGAACCCTATCAGCACATCGGGGGAGGTATTAAACGGTGTATATGGGGCATTTATATTTAAGAATATGTATGTCTGTTCCTTACCACTTATGTACCTGTTGTATATCAATTCAACACAATGCTCTTTCGCTACCTTTGGAACAGCAATACAATGCCTGAGAATTCCCCTGTCATTCTCATGCACATCGGTTAAGACGATATCGGAGACTGGATGCTTTCCTGTATGTAATGACTGACCATTAAATGTCTTTTCCCTAAATTCATACCCGCCAAACAGAGAAACCTTATGTGCTTGGTAAGGTCTTTTTGTCTTGGTTTTGACCATTATAACGTCAATAATACCAGTACCGGTATAATCTCCATATGTTTTCTGTAATTTTGGTTCTGTGTAAGATCCGGAAAATCCTCCGAAGTTTCCATCCTCATCAGTTTCAAGAGCACCTTCAATTTGTTCTAATGAACCAAAGTAGAATGGGGACGACAGCCATTCGCTATCAGAAAGTCCAGGATCTCCCATAACAACGCCAGATACAGCGTTATTGTCAAAAGATAACCAATACTCAATCGGAAGCCACCCGCGGGCAAATCGCTTCGCAACTTCTGTTTCCCTAAACCAATTCAGTTTACCTGTCATGCTATAATGATCCGCGGGGAATCCACTTGTTATATCATTAGGATTTGTGTCGCTATCAATGTCATAATCTTCACCAATAACCCACAGCAACCCGTAATGGTTCTCAGTAGATGTACCAATAGTAACAGTTTCAGGCTTATAAAACTTAACATAGTACTCTTTATCAATATCTACCGGAGTTTCATAGTCAACTAAAACTCGTTTACCATTGAGAGAAGAGTTTACTGATATTGTGGATTCATCAGCTATCATATACTCCATTATATCTATTGGTTCTTTTTCAGTAAGGAACAAATTATATTTTTTGTCCCTTACAAAAACTCGGGTTCCCCCGCCCTCGACAATTGTGTTATCGAGAGAAATCTTCCCATTTGAAACAGTAACCGGCTCCCTCTTTATCCATTTCTTTTTAATTTTTGTAGTTGCCTTTATTACAGCTTTATTCGTAATGGATTCAAGGGCAGCTTCAACGTCACCCCCAGGAGCCGGATTTATTAGTGTCCAATTGTTCTCTGGCACAAGTGTATCTCCTGTACATAGTTGAGTCACTAAATCTTTTACTATATCATCAGCAGTTGTGTATCCATGTATATAGGCCATTTTCACACTCTCCTTATCGTACATTTGTTACAGATCCGCTAATACCTATCTCTATAGGGTGAGGATCTGTTGGACTTATATTTTGAAAATGTATTTCAATACTTCTTTCATGCGGTATAACAGAAATAATTGCTGTCACATTTACTCTTGCGAGAAAATTCTTATCTATGTAATTTGGGTTTGTTTCTACATAATTTGATACAACTCCCGCCCCTCTGTAAGTTAGTTTTGCTACTACCGTATGCATTGTCAAATCAATAACGTTTATATCAAATCCACTTATTTCGGACTCCATATTCACATAATTAGGTTGTATAATAACGAGAGAAAGCATATCTTCACTACCAAGCTGAACAGATTCACCTTCCCAATAAAAGCCCCAATCAAGTACTCCTGTAACATCAATATACTTTTTTTCCACTAAGGTAATTACTTCGTACATCAAATACTTCTCAAGTCCACTGTTGTTGTGAAAATTAATAACTATGGGAGTTCCGGCAGGTACTACCTCATAAACTTCAAACATTCTGTATTCGGTCATTTCTTTAACATGAGAGTCTTTAATTACAAATCGGGAACCTATCATCACATCATAAGAATCTTCAATATTGTAAGAAGTACAAAGTAACTGAATACCTTTAAACTCAACCTCAGTATCCGGTATATACACTGCTTGATAAGTTCCAACAGAAGGAGCTATATGGATTTGCCCGCCCTTCTGGTAATTGAACTTCTTCAACGGAAAGTAAGGGTGGGGCAGTTTACGTACATCGTGGACAGTTTCTACATCGTGGACAGTTTCTACATCCTGTACTGTTTTAACATTATTAACTTGCTGAACGAGTAATGTTTCTTCTACTGTTGGTACATACGAAATGGTAAAACTTCCCATATATTACTCCTGTATAATTAATTCTGACCTTACGGAATCAAGCTTCCCTCGTACATAGTTTAGACTTACTTGAATTTTGAGTAACAATCTACCTTCTTGTTTAGTTAAAATCTGATTCGCATACTCACTCATTTCTTCAAAGGTTAAATCCTCTTCTTCAGAAATATAATATTTTTGGCGGTAGGGTAATTCCGATTCAAGTATCAACTCGGGATCTTCAACAGTTAAATTATTCTCCTTAATTCTATAATATTCTATAAAATCTTCAGTACTCATGCCTAATGGATTTGCCAAATAATCTTTTAACATTTCATAGGAATAGATATCTTCTCCTATGAGGTAGTTGTTCCGAAGTTGATTATTCTCTTCCATTGCCGCCGTTACTACAGGTTCTGGAATATCATGTCCTTCTGCATGTAGTTTATAAATCTTTTTGTTTAGTACATACCTAACAAAATCAGCTTCAACCATACCCACCGGATTAGGTAAAAACTGAACAAGCATACTATATGTATAGGCATCTGTTAACACACCATATAATGAACGCAAGTTTTGATTTTCTATATCGGCTTCTTCTCTCTTTTGCAAGGCTTCTGCTTTTTCTTCCGGAGTACTGCTTGGATCAGATATGATTTCAGAGTAATAATCAATCGCAAATTTATTGAACATATACTTGAGGAACACATTAGCAGGCATGTTGAAAGGATTCTGTATATCGTACATAGTATCTTCTTTTATAAAAACTGAAATGATTACTTCAGACAGTCTCCCGTCCGCCCTTTGTAATTCAATTAACTGAGTAACATTTTCCTCAAATACAACCAGAACCCCTGTCAACCTATCGGGGTTGGCGGGATCGTTTTTTAAAAGCTTCAACTCATAATTATACGACTCTAGAGTTGCAAGTACATTAGATATGATCCTCCAATCCCTGCTCACTTGTGTTTCCGGAGATTGTACTCCACCCGAATCTTCAGCAAAATACTGATTAATAATTTGAGTGCCCTGATTCTTAAAGTACTTCTTAGCTTCATTCCTTGCTAACTCTGCTATTGCATAGGCTATATACTCGTTGGCTATACCAAAACCCAAATTAAATCACTCCAACCAAAACAAATCTAAATTCGTAGTATATCCTTGATCGATGTTATATGAATCCTTTATACCTTTGACTATGTATGTTCCTTTTGTGTTTGTATGGACATTAACAATTTCAACAGTATCCATAAGCTCTATAAACGGATTACCTTCAACAATTACTTGCAACGTTCTAAACAAAGATTTAATATCGTAAAAGAGTTTCTTTGCTATCATGTAGCGTCTGCCATATGTATTTGCAAAATCATAGTACTCAGAGGCAGTTTTCCTCTTACCGAGCGTATATTTCCACAGTTCTATATCAAAAAAGTGATCGGTATCATAAGGTCCACTAATTATTAAATGGTTTCTTACCTTACTGTAGTCATAGCTTTTATTTACACTGATAAGATTATCCCCGTCTACAAACCTGAACTGTGGGAGAGCGGGTATCCTCCCTGTCATAAAAGGAATAGTAGTCGCATAATATGTACCATAGCAGTCACATCTTTGCCAGTATCCGAGTAAAGTACATATATTTTCAATGTACTCAGCGAAATTAGTTCCAACTGGTACAGCCGTATTCCACCACGCAGGGTTTCTGAACCCCGTACCATCAGGAATACTTGCTATAGGTTTTGTAATCTCTTCACCATATTCGTTGAACGTAACATACATACCACTTTCAGGTCTTACATCTGTATAATAAGATTCTTCTATCACTATTGAAGGTTTTGCTAAATCCTCGTTTACATTCTTCCAGCTATTCATGCCCGCCCTGTTAATAAGATCTTGTATTACAGAGGAGGCTAACCAAACTTCATTCTCCCCGCCGTA
>LFRM01373751.1_pt1 | contig 13079 bp, 11 predicted proteins | sample 618341 | NCBI WGS metagenome assembly LFRM01 (sample SAMN03654438, study PRJNA283298) | anaerobic digester metagenome | isolation source: pool of bioreactors CSTR01a, CSTR02a, and CSTR03a thermophilic anaerobic... | place: Denmark: Kgs. Lyngby | collected 2014-05-21
GAATCGAAGAGGTCATGACCACCAAAAACCTCATCACGGCGCCTGTTGGCACCAATTTGGATGAGGCAAAAGCACTTTTGGCGACTCATCGCATTGAAAAACTTCCCATCGTTAATGACGATTATGAGCTTTGCGGCTTGATCACCATTAAGGATATCGAGAAGAACGTCAAGTATCCAAACTCCGCCAAGGATAGCAATGGTCGTCTGCTCTGCGCTGGTGCCGTCGGCATCACCAAGGACGCGATGGTTCGCATCGATGCACTCGTGAAGGCAAAGGTGGATATGATCTCCATTGACACCGCTCATGGACATAATATCGACGTCATCAACCGCGTGCGCGAAATCCGTCAGGCGTATCCCAACCTGCCCATTATCGCAGGCAATGTAGCGACCGCAGGCGCAACCCACGACCTCATCAAGGCTGGCGCGGACTGTATCAAGGTTGGCATCGGTCCTGGCAGCATTTGCACCACGCGCATTATCGCTGGCATCGGCGTGCCCCAGCTCACCGCAGTGGCTGATTGCGCAAAGGAAGCATCCAAGTTTGGCATTCCTGTCATCGCAGACGGCGGCATTAAGTACTCGGGCGATATCGCCAAGGCAATCGCTGGCGGCGCAAGCGCTGTCATGATCGGCAGCCTCTTTGCAGGCGTTGACGAGAGCCCGGGAGACATGGAAATCTATCAGGGCCGCAGCTTTAAGGTATACCGCGGCATGGGCAGTCTGGGCGCAATGGCGCAGGCACATGGCTCAAGCGATCGTTATTTCCAAGAGGCTGATAAAAAGCTTGTTCCCGAAGGCGTGGAAGGCCGCGTACCCTACAAGGGACCGCTGGCTGACACCGTATACCAACTCATTGGCGGACTTCGCAGCTCCATGGGCTATTGCGGCACACCTTCCATTGAGTCTATGCGCAATGATGCAGAATTTATCCGCATCACAGGTGCAGGTCTTCAGGAAAGCCATCCCCATGATATCGCCATCACCAAGGAAAGCCCCAACTACTCCAGAATGGATTAACGAAGGCGCAGCCTGAACCCAACGGAGGTATCGGAGGATTGAAAAATGAATGAGCGAAGCTCTTCCCTTTTGAAAAGCCTACTGACAAGAGACGCGGCCATGGCGCTTTTACGCAAATACAATCAGGAAGCCTTTCATATTCAGCACGCGCTGACGGTTGAAGGCGTGATGCGCTGGTACGCAAATGATCTGGGCTTTTCGGATGAAGCGGAAGACTGGGCGATTGTTGGACTGCTGCATGATATCGACTTTGAACTATATCCCAATGAGCATTGCCAAAAAGCCCCTGAACTACTCAGGGAAGGCGGCGCAGGCGAGGACATGATCCGCGCAATCTGCTCGCACGGCTACGGCATTTGCTGCGACATTGAGCCTGAACATCTGATGGAGAAAGTGCTCTTTGCGGCTGATGAACTCACGGGTCTCATCGGTGCGGCGGCGCTTATGCGTCCCTCCAAAAGCGTGATGGATATGGAAGTATCCAGCGTGAAAAAGAAGTTCAAGGACAAGAAGTTCGCTGCTGGCTGCTCGCGTGATGTGATCAATCGCGGTGCGAAAGCACTGGGCTGGGAGCTGAGTGAATTGTTTGAAAAAACGATTCTCGCCATGCGCTCCTGCGAAGCGGATATCGCAAAGGCGATGGAAACAATCGCATAACATAGCATAGTAAAACCGCACTGCTTGAAAGATAAGCAGTGCGGTTTTTTGATTCGATTCTGTGGTTTATCGGAGCGCTTCTTCCACTTCCTTGGCGTAGGGAATCGAATCCGCTGCGCCTTCTTTGCTAACGGCAATGGATGATGCACGCGCTGCGCGGATGAGCACATCATCCAGCGCATCCCCGCGCGAAAACCCCGTAATAAAATACCCCGTGAAGGTGTCGCCGGCGGCTGTGGTATCAACCGCTTGGACCTTGAAGGCGGGCTGGAACAGCGTTTGGTCTCCATGCATACAGTACGCGCCATCTTGGCCAAGGGTCAGCACCACACTGGCATTTGGGAATGCCTCCTGCATACCGCGAAGGATCAAATCGGGCGCGGTTTGCCCTGTGAGCGCGCAGCCTTCCACCTCGTTGAGCAAAAACCAGTCCACATCCCCCAGCGGATAATCGTTGATCGCCTCATTCGTGGGCGATGGGTTAAAGACCACGCGCATACCCTTTGCCTTTGCCAGCTTCATCATGAGCGGGGAGTTGTGCAGCTCGTTTTGCAAAACGAGGATATCCTCAGCCTCAAAGCCTTCCAAAACCGTCTTGATTTCAGCTTCTTCAATCCGCATGTTCTCATCTGCAAATACGATGATGCAGTTCTGTCCCTGCGCATTGACCTGAATGACCGTGTGGGCGGATGGACCGTGGGCACGCTTGATGAACTCCGTGTTCACGCCGTGGCTGGTCAAAAGCGCCAGCAGCATATCGCCGTCATCCCCCACAACGCCCGCATGATAGACGTTTGCGCCCGCCTTTGCCAGTGCGATGGATTGGTTGAGTCCCTTGCCGCCGCAATAGACGTTTCGCTGATTGGCTAGAATCGTTTCGCCTGGAGCCGCAATATGCGCTACCGAGTAAACGTTATCGATATTCATGGAACCATAGTTCAGTATTTTCATCCGATTCACCTTTTCATGAGAAGTCTCTTCCTGCTTGTAAAAACATCATATCATCGGCGAAAACGAATGTCAATCAGGGCATTTCGCTGTCATTAAATGAAGATTCCAAAAGAACCAGATTGGGTGATTTTTGGTCTATTTTTTTGTTCTGTAATGTTTTTAAAGATGTATGGCTAAACTATGAATTCGATGAATAAACTGACAATTCAGGCGGGTTTGGCTTGACATGGATAGTTAGCCGACTTATCATTTGAAGACACTGATTCAACCATGACGAATTGAATCGGCTGGATTTCATCAAGGAGAGGATTTACAAAATGTCTCAAAACAATCAACCGATAATGCCCAAGAAAAAGAAGAAGAAGAAATGGCCTTGGATTTTGCTGGTGCTGGTCGTTGCAGTTGCGGTTGTGCTTTTTTATTCTGCTGGAAAGCAGGTTAGCGCAAGCTTCAGCGAGGATACGGTACGGGCGCGAGATATCGTAACATACTATAGCTTTTCCGGTAATTTGACCCCTGTTGATGATCATACGCAAACCGCTAAGGACAGCATTAAGATCAAAGAGCTGTACGTGGCGGAGGGCGATACGGTAACGCAGGGCGATGCATTGCTGCGCGGCGCGGACGGAACGCGCATTTTTGCGGCATATACAGGTACCATCGAGGAGCTTTACCCTGAAACAGACGATCAGCTGCAAGCAGGAAGCCAAATCGCACGCATTGTTGACTATACCACGATGGAGGTCAGCATTGATGTAGACGAATATGACATCGACGCAGTGTCCGTTGGCAAGGAAGGCGATGTATATATCAATGCACTGGCTAGAAATATCACAGGCCGCGTGAGCGAAGTGGCTCGCAATGCGACAACGGATGGCGGCGTGAGCTACTATGAAGTGACGATGGAAATCGAAACGCTTGACGATGTGCGCAGCGGCATGAGCGTTGAGGTACAGATGCTAAACAAGCAGGAGCTTGGCGCGCTGAGCCTATCGCTGGATAGCATCAGCTATGATGAATACAACAAGCCCTTTGTGTACCAAAAGGATGCAGACGAAAACATGTCCGCTGTCTATGTGGAAACGGGCGTGAGCGATAGTCAGAACATCCAAATCACATCGGGACTCACCGAAGGGGCAACTGTCTACTATCAGGCGAATGACATGGCGCGTTTTTACATGATGCAGAACATGATGACAAATTCGCGCAGCAATTAGTCGATGGTTGGAGATGAAAAAATGACAAACGCAAATGGTTTTTTCCAGATGAATAATATCAATAAAGCCTACTGGATGGGGGATGAATGGTCGCCTGTACTCAAGAATGTGAACCTGACGATTAACGAAGGTGAATTTTTAAGCGTTCTTGGACCAAGCGGATCAGGCAAGAGCACGTTGATGAACATTATCGGCTGCTTGGATACCCCGACATCAGGCGAATATATTCTTCACGGCAAAAGGGTCGATGACCTAGAGCCTGATGAACTGGCACTTATTCGGAATAAAGAAATTGGATTTATTTTTCAGTCGTTCCAGCTGCTTTCAAGGCAGGATGCGCTCTCCAATGTCGAGCTGCCGCTGATTTATGCGGGCATGCCGCCAAGGCAGCGCAAGGAACATGCAGCGGAGATGCTTACCCGCGTGGGTCTTGAGCATAAGATGTACCACCTGCCAAACCAGCTCTCGGGCGGTCAGCAGCAGCGTGTTGCCATCGCAAGAGCGCTTGCGACAAACCCGACCATCCTTTTGGCGGATGAGCCTACGGGCGCACTCGACCAGAAGACCGGTCATCAGGTAATGGATTTATTCCATCAGCTTCATGATGAAGGCAGAACGATCATCATGATCACCCACGATGTCAAGATCGCGCAGAATGCATCGCGCACAGTGCGCATTCTGGATGGCGAACTGAGCGAGGGGGTGCCTGAAAGTGTTTAAAGAGAGCCTTAAAATGTCGTTTTCCAATATCCTTGGCAACAAGATGCGCTCCTTCCTCACCACACTAGGCATCATCATCGGCGTTATGGCGATCATTGCACTCATCACAGTCATGGAAAGCGCAACGGGCGAGGTAACGGCGCAGTTTGAATCACTTGGTACAGGCAAGCTCACGGTGCAGGCAGCGGGTACGGCACTCAAACAAGGCCTATCCGAAACCGATTTGACTGCGATTTCAGAGCTTGATAACGTAAGCGGCATTTCCCCCACGATTTCAAACACATTAAGCGTCGTCTATGATAACGCAGTGCTGGAAGATGTGAAGGTAAACGGCTATGGCTTTGCGTATTTCCGCAAAGAGGAAGGCGTGGTATCGCGCGGACGTCCGCTTCTGCCCACAGACGAGGAGGAACGCTCGCGCGTATGCCTCATTGACAGCGCAATGGCAGAAACGATGTTCTCAGGCATTGACCCCATTGGCGAGGAAGTGCTGGTCAAGGGCACTCGCTTCACCATTGTCGGACTGCTGGCAGATGCAGATGCAGACGATATGATGAGCCAGCTGCAAGCGGGCAATGAAAACGGCAAATTGGTCATGCCCTATACTACCTACATGCGCCTCTTCGGCGTTAGCGGCATCACGGCGCTTGAGGTCTATACGATGGATTCCAGCGGAACTAATGCGCTGGTGGAAGACCTAGAAGTGCTGCTCGACCAGATTTTCAACTACAAGGATGACAGCTACTCCGTGATCAACATGGAGAGTTTGCTAGACGTTATGGACACCATGCTCGGATTGATGACAGACCTGCTTGTAGGCATTGCGAGCATCGCGCTGCTGGTCGGCGGCATTGGCATTATGAACATGATGCTGGTGAGCGTAACGGAGCGCACGAACGAAATCGGTCTTCGCAAGGCACTGGGCGCACGTCCGCGCAGCATACAGGTGCAGTTCCTGATGGAAAGCGTGATCCTATCGCTCTTTGGCGGATTCATAGGGGTCGTGCTGGGCGTACTGGTGAGTATGGTGCTGAGCAATATGATGGACATCGCCTTCGTCCTTTCCACAGGCGCGATTGTCCTAGGCGTAACGTTCTCACTGGCAGTCGGCGTCATCTTCGGTTGGGCGCCTGCACGCAAGGCAAGCAACCTCAACCCCATCGACGCATTGCGTAGCATGTAAGAATAAAGGAGGAACTTTCAATGATGAAGAAAATAACAGCGGCTGCGGCTGCGCTCATGCTATGCGTGATGTCCCAGCCTATGCTTAGCGCTGGAGCGGAAACCGTAGACGGATTGATTCTGGCTGCGACCGTTCAGGCAAAAAATGAAATCGTGCTCACCGCGCCGGCAAGCGGCGAACTGGACACGTTCTCGGTAAACCAAGGAGACCAATTCGCATCAGGCGACACTCTCTTTACCGTTAAACCCGTGAAGGTGTATGCTGATATTGACGGCACAGTCGCAGGGGTTTACATTGAAAAAGGCGATATTGCAGACGCGGCTACCGCTAGGTATGGCGCAGCGATGCAAATTGAATATACTGAGCGCTATCAGATCACCGCGAATACCCGCTCAAGCTACAACAATGCCGAATGCCGCAACCCTTACGTCGGTACGCAGGTCTATCTGCGCTCCCTCAATGAGAAGCATTATGCAGATGGCGTGATTACGGCAGTGAGCGGCCAGACGTTCACCGTACAGATTTTTGGCGGCGACTTGGTATTCACCCAAGATGTGAATATCTACTCAGCGCCCGAGTACGAGAGCAAAAGCCTTTTGGGCAGATCGACCATCTCCATTGTTGAGCCCTACGTAGTGAGTGCAAGCGGCACGGTGACCCAAGTTGCGGTGAAAAAAGGCGACGAGGTCAAAGCGGGTGATTTGCTCTTTGCCTATGTCCCCGACAAACTGGATCCCGCGATCAGGGGCACTGCAAACTGGGCGAATGTAAAGGCAAAGCAGGACATCGTCATCAAGGCGGTGAACGTGCAGCAGGGCGCAAGCGTACAAAAAGATCAAATCCTTGTATCTGCCTATGCGCTTGGTGATTATGAGCTGATTGCATCGGTGGAGGAAAGCGATGTAAGCAGGCTTCAGGTCGGCGATTTGATGACGATTAGCTTTGAGGAGCTCGGCGTGTCCGACATCGAAGGAACCGTCGCAAGGATCGGCGCTATTGGCAGCGATGGCGATGTGAGCAAATATACCGTCGCACTTGATTTTGAAGTGCCTGAGGGCGTGCTGATCGGTATGCATGCAACGATTATTGGCAAGTAATATACACTCAAGGTGACAGTTACCAAAGGGCGGTGCATCATGCATCGCCCTTTGCATCTGTAAAATGATATGGATTGTCCTAGGTGTTACTTGATTTTTGGGTTACATCAGTTATAATGGATAGGTCTGTTGTTGTATGCTTTTGCATGCGATAGGGTACATAAAGATATATTGGGGGTTGACGCAGTGAGTGATTCACAAGAAAATATGACTGATATGAACTATATGCCTCTATCTGAGGATGAAATGGAAATCGATCTCAAGGGTTTGATGTACTACCTGTATGACAAAAAGAAGATGATCATCATTGTCACACTTGTATGTGCCTTGCTTGCGACCGCTTTTTCGCTTGTGAAGATGATGGCGCCGGAAGATGCCGATGAAAGTGTTGATGAAGTGGTGATAAGCGAAGGCTATTACAATGCCTCTGCGAATATTTATATTTCTGAGCCTAACGGCGAATTCGTTTTGAATCAGTTTAGGCATGATAACAACTGGGCAATTGCTGATTTCAGAGGGATTGTGCAAACGCCCGAGCTGAGGGATATGGTCATTGAAAACCTTGCACTTCCCTACGACAATGCTGTGCTCAATGCCATGATCAGTGTCGGTACGCCGTCCGGCCGCATGATGTCCATTGGTGTGAAGGCGCCGAGCGGAGATGAGGCAATTGAGATTGCCAACGAATATGCTCGCCTCGCAAGTGACTATATCAAGACCGTTCAGGATGTGGAACGCACCATTGCTGTATATGATGCATCGGTTTCATCCAGAGCACTCACGGAGGACGAGTCCAAATTGCTGGCGGAAGGCGCGTTCCCAACGAGTGAAGAGCGCGAAGAAGCGTTGGCGGAAGCAATGGAAGACGCGATGAAAGAAGTTGCATCAGGATCAAAATCCTTCAGCAAGAAAACAGTCGTCATCGGCGGCGCGTTAGGCTTCATCCTCATCGTTGCTATCTTTGGCTGCATATTCCTCTTTGGCAGCAAAGTGAATGCCAAGGATGACCTCGCAAGGCTTACGGGCGGCAAAATGCTGGCTGTATTGCCCAAGGGAAAAGAAAATACCGCGGCTCAAGCGGAAGCGATGAACACCCTCTGTGCCAAGCTGACCTTTATGGACAGTAACATCAAGCGTGTGGTGCTTACAGGCACGCGCGACGGGGAGGGCACGAGTTTCGTGGCGGCCAATATGCTCCGTACGCTGACCGATATGGGCAAGCGCGTAGTGCTCGTGGATGCAGACATGGAAAAATCGACGCTTGCATCCAATCATGGCATGAAAATAACCAAGGATGCCAAGGGTTTGGCGGGCTATTTAAGCGACGATAAGCTTGAGGCGAAGGACGTTGTCCTGAGCGCGGGCTTTGGCGATGCATCGATCGTGCCTTGCGGAAAAGCGTCCAAGAACACCACGGCAATGCTCATGACAGCGCGCTTTGCGCAGCTCATGGAGGACTTGGCAGCGCAGTATGATTACGTGCTGGTTGATACCCAGCCGCTCGGCTATGTGATGGATGCTGCGGTTGCTGCAAAGGCATGCGACGGCGTGCTGGTGGTAGCAGCTGATGGACACTCCTGCGCATCTGAGATCAAAGCAGCTGTGAAACGCCTTCCGAGTACGGATTGCCGCGTGATCGGCTCGGTCTATACGAATGTTGATATGAAGACAACGTACAATCGATATTATTTCCCCAATGAAGCAGCAGCCAATAGCTACCGCTAAATGCTGCAAAATCATTGGTAAAAGGAAGAGGCTGCTTCTCATGCGGAAGCAAGCCTCTTTTTTCTTGTTTGACATGGCACGCAAGCAATATAACCATCAACTGGTTCACATCAAAAGGCGAGAGCGTGCATCACCACCCTCTCGCCTTGGTTATGCAGCCGTTATCCCAAAGTCATCACAATCAAATATGTGCCATAGGCGATCATCAGCCCGCCGCCGACCTTTCGAATAATGCCCTGATGCTTGCGAACCCAGCCCAGTGCGCCTTTGAGCCACTGGTAAAAGAGCATCACCAGAATCATGGGCAGGCAAAGTCCGATGGAAAAAACTGCGAGGGAGATAATGCCTGTGGTCATCGTTGCGCCGTCTGCCGATGCTGCGAGCACGAGCGCGTTGGCGAGCACTGGCGTGAGGCAGGGCGTCCATGAAATCGCGATCAAAAGCCCAAAGAGGAAGGAACCAAAGAAGCCGTTCATCTGGGGTTGGTGCTTGGTAAGCCATGAGGGCATGGCAATGCCGCCAAAATGAAAGACCTCCAGCATCCATAGCCCAAAGAAGATCATAAACACGCCTGTGATGAGGTTTAATGTGCCTCTGTCCATGCGCTTGAGCAATCCGCCCAATGCGCCTGCACCTGCCCCCATGAGGGTAAATAGCAGCACAAAGCCGCACAGGAGTCCAAGGCATCTGCGAGCGACCTGCGTCCAGCGAAGGCTTGCGCCGCCGCTCCCGCCCATGAGGTACATCGCATACACGGGGAGCATGGGCAGGACGCAGGGCGATACAAACGCGAGGAGACCGCCGCCAAACATCGCCCAGAGCGATAGCGCTTGGGGCGCGGAGTCAAAGAAACTGTTCACTGGGCCGCCGCCTTTTTGCTCACACCCAGCTCCTGCATGTACGCGGAGAGCTGCTCATAGGTGAGCATGTAGTTGGCTGCTCCATGGAGGGTGCCGTCCTTGCCGATGAACAGGCTGCCTGGATAACCGCCAAGACCGACGAAGGCTGCGACCATCCGATCCTCATCCTCAAAGAATGTCAAACCCTCCAGCCCGTAGATGCTCTTGACGCTCTCGCTATTGCTCGCGTCCTCGCCGTCCCATACGTGAACCAGTATGACCTGCAATTCGTCTTCATTATATTCGTCGTACAATTTTTTGATGTCGGGCATTTCCTGCATGCAGTAGTAGCACCATTCTGTGAAGAAGTTGATGAAAATCGCCTTGCCCTCATAGGGCGCTAAATCAAGGTTTGTGTACGTTGAAAAAAGCTCCGAAACGATAGGCACAGCATCTTCAGCCGCTTGAGTTTCCGCAGCGGGCTGTGCGGTGGGCGTTTGCGCGGCTTCGCTTGTTTGCGCTGCGCAGGCTGTGGGCGCTGCGATGAGGATTGTGCAGCAAAGAAGGATCAGCGCGCGGTGCTTCCAATTTGTATTCATATCAAAAACCTCCAAATACTATTCGTACTCTTATCATACCATATTCATAGGGGGCTGAAACAAGGGTTGGGATGAGAAATATTGCAAAGCCTGCAAAATGCAGAGAATGAAATGAAATAATTCATTTTTGATGTAAAAGAAAAAAACATATTATGCACTTTACGCAGTAAAACAAATATGATATAATGCATATCGAATCGTATTTTTGTGATTGAAAGGAATCCAAATACGAGGATTTGCAGGATTGGATGAATGATGTTTCACAATCCGAATGATTAGCGATATAATGACCAGACAGGGAGGAATTGCCATGGCTCTTGGAATATCTGAAAACTGCCGGCAGATTGCACCTTCGGCAACTTTTGCAATGGACGCGAAGGCTAAGGAATTACGCGCGTCAGGTGTCAACGTCATCGGCTTTGCAGCAGGAGAACCCGATTTTGATACCCCAAAACCCATTCGAGATGCGATGAAGGATGCCATGGATATGGGCATGACACGCTATACCCCCGTACCCGGAACGCTTGAGCTGCGCGATGCGATTGCGCAGAGGCTGAAGCTGGATCACGGGCTTGAATACGCTCGCAACGAAATCATCGTTTCCAATGGCGCAAAGCATTCGCTTTATACCGCCTTTCAGACGATTTTGGATTATAAGGATGAGGTCATCATCCCAACCCCTTGCTGGGTGAGCTATCCTGAGATGGTTCGCATGGCTGGCGGTGTGCCTGTTTTTGTGGAAGGCAAGGAAGAGAATGATTTTGTGCCCTCCATGGAGGATATCAAGTCCAAAATCACAAGCAAAACCAAAGCATTTATGCTCACCAGCCCCAACAACCCCAATGGCAACGTCTGGCCTGAGGCGAATATTTGCGAGCTCGCGGACGTTGCAGTTAAAAATGAATTCTACGTCATTTCGGACGAAATCTATGAGAAGCTTGTCTACGGCGGCATGGAGCATGTGAGCATCGCAACCCTAAACGACAAGATCAAAGCACAGACCTTGCTAGTCAATGGCGTGAGCAAGAGCTATGCCATGACGGGCTTTCGTATCGGCTACACCGCTGGTCCAAAGGACGTTATCGCGGCCATGAACAACTACCAAAGCCAAGCTACATCCGCGCCTAACGCAGGTGCACAGCATGCAGCAGCCGTTGCGCTGACGATGGATCAGAGCTGCGTGGAAGAAATGCGTCAGGCTTTTGAAGAGCGCCGCAACAAGCTGGTTGAGCTCATCAACAATATTGACGGCGTTAGCTGCCGCATGCCCGATGGCGCATTCTACGTCATGCTGAACATGAAGCAGCTCATTGGCAAGCACTACGGCGATGAGGAAATCATCGACAGCGAAGCCTTTGCTGAGCTGCTCTTGATGAAGGCGCATGTTGCCGTCGTCCCCGGCGGTGCTTTCATGGCGGAGGGCTATTGCCGCCTGAGCTATTCGACTTCTATGGACAACATTTGTGAGGGCATGAAGCGCATCGCTTCTTTTGTAAAGGAGTTGAGGTAGGTGCTATCGTTTAACACCAAATACAATCAGCTCATTCAGTCCAAATACCGCTATGAGCTGCAAGACGTCCAAGAACCCAACCTATACCGCGAAGTCTTTGACTATGAAAGCATCCCCAAGATCGCTTTTAACAATCGCCTCGTGCCTACCAACATGCCCGATCATATCTGGATGACTGACACCACTTTCCGTGACGGACAGCAGAGCGTCAGCCCATTCACCCCCAAGCAAATCGAGCATTTATTCAAGCTTGAGTCGCGCCTTGGCGGACCAAAAGGACTCGTTCGTCAAAGCGAGTTCTTCCTATATACCGACCACGACCGTGAGGCACTCGAGCGTTGCCAAGCCCTTGGCTTGCCCTTCCCCGAGATCACCACATGGATTCGCGCCAATGAAGCGGACTTCAAGCTCGTCAAGGCGGCAGGCGTCAAGGAGACTGGCATTCTCGTTTCTTGCAGCGATTATCATATTTTTAAGAAGATGCACCTCACCCGCTCGCAGGCGATGGAGAAATACCTCGGTATCGTCAAGGCCGCGCTTGATCAGGGGATTATTCCGCGCTGCCATCTGGAGGATATCACGCGTGCCGATTTCTACGGCTTCGTATTGCCCTTCGCCGAACAGCTTCGCAATCTATCCATTGAGGCGGGTATTCCCATTAAAGTGCGCGCATGCGACACCATGGGCTATGGCATCAGCTACCCCGGTGCAGCCCTGCCCCGCAGCGTTGCAGGCATTATCTACGGACTCAATCACTATGCTGAAATTCCCTCCGAGCAGCTCGAATGGCACGGACACAACGATTTTTACAAGGTTGTCAGCAACGCAGGAACCGCATGGCTATACGGCTGCTCCAGCATCAACTGCTCACTCCTTGGCATCGGCGAGCGCACAGGCAACTGTCCCCTCGAAGCCATGGCCATCGAATACCAGGCCCTTCGCGGCACAACCGACGGCATGGATCTCACCGCCATCACTGAAATCGCTGAGTACATGGAGCGCGAGATTGGCATAGAAATTAGCCCGCGCCAGCCTTTCGTCGGGCGGCACTTCAACGTCACCCGCGCAGGCATTCACGCCGACGGCATGCTCAAGGATGAGGAAATTTACAATATTTTTGACACCGCTACCATCCTCAACCGCCCCGCATCCGTTGCCGTTGACAGCCACAGCGGTCTGGCAGGTATTGCCCACTGGATGAACAGTCACTTCGGTCTTGAGGGCGATCAAGTCGTTGACAAGCGCACACCCCTCGTCACCAAAGTCAAAGTCCTTGTCGATGCCCTCTATTCCGAAGGCCGCAACACCGTCATGGGCGACGAAGAGCTAGAGGTTATGGTACGCGACTCGGATGTAAACCAATACGAACGCCTACTCTTCCACAAAAGCAAGTAGTGGGCTTCGCCCCCTTCATTAGCCCCTTTGACCCCAATATTGCACGCGCTTTGCGCGCACAATGGTTGAGTATAAGATGCTTATGTGCGAGGGTAAGTAAGGGGTAGTGTCAAGAATTATGCGCAAAAAGGTTTGCGGACCTAGTAGTTAGAAGAAATTATCCA
>LFRM01199571.1_pt1 | contig 13076 bp, 9 predicted proteins | sample 618341 | NCBI WGS metagenome assembly LFRM01 (sample SAMN03654438, study PRJNA283298) | anaerobic digester metagenome | isolation source: pool of bioreactors CSTR01a, CSTR02a, and CSTR03a thermophilic anaerobic... | place: Denmark: Kgs. Lyngby | collected 2014-05-21
TTCGTGTAAAAGCAGCCGATAAACTTGTAAAGGCTGTAAAAGTGGAAAAAGCAGAAAGAGTGGAAAAAGTGGGAGAAGCGGAAAAAACAAAAAAAGAGAAAGAAGTAAGAAAGAAGGAAAGGACAAATAAGGAAAAGGAAATCCCTCAACAGCCCACCCATACGAGCAGGCTGCTGGATATGAAAAAGAACAGAAGACTATAGTTTTAAATGGTGCGGTGTACAGCTAATGCTACCGGTTTTAATTCTTCCATCAATTGGGCAAATTTTTCCGGGCGCAGGGATTGGGGGCCATCGCATAATGCCCGGGAGGGGTCATTGTGAACTTCAATGATAAGCCCGTCCGCACCTGCGGCCACTGCAGCCTTGGACAGTGCATCCACGTATTTCCATGTACCTGTTGCATGGCTTGGGTCAGCTATAATGGGGAGATGGGACAGTTCCTTTACAACAGGTATTGCACTGATATCAATGGTATTCCTTGTTGCCGTTTCAAAGGTGCGGATCCCCCTTTCACATAAAATAATGTTTGGATTGCCGGAGGACATAATATACTCTGCAGCCATCAGCCATTCCTCAATGGTTGCCGATAGCCCTCTTTTCAGCAGAACCGGCTTGCCGCTGGCGCCCACTTCCTTAAGCAGACGGAAATTTTGCATATTTCTTGCACCGATCTGCAATATGTCGGAGTACCTTGAAACTACCTCCACGTCCCGGGTATCTACAACCTCGGTTACAATCTTTAGTCCTGTTTCTTTCCGGGCAATATCCAGCATTTTAAGCCCTTCTTCTTCAAGCCCCTGGAAGGAATAAGGGGAAGTGCGGGGTTTAAATGCACCACCCCGGAGTATTTTAGCTCCGGCGGCCTTTACCTTGCGGGCTGTTTCGAAGAATACCTCTTCATTTTCTACGGCGCAGGGACCTGCCATGATTACAATTTCCTGACCGCCTATGGCTATATCATCTATTTGTATTATAGTTTTACTTTGCTTTAGTTCTCTGCTTACCAATTTGTAAGGTTTCATGATGGGAACTATGTTTTCCACGCCGGGCATGCTGGTAATCATTTGCGTATCCAGCAATCTCTTGTCTCCGATAGCGCCTATTACTGTTTTTACTTCTCCGTAAATTGGGTGGGTTTTAAAACCCAAAGCTACAAGTTTTTCTTCCACCTTTTTGACCTGTTCTTGAGTTGCTGTTGTTTGCATTACAATGATCATGTTCCTGCCTCCTTGTGCTGATATTTTATTATAAATTAAAAAACTCCTTATCCCGTAAAGGGACGAGGAGTTTATAATCCACGCGGTACCACCCAATTTGAATCCTGAATAAGGAAACCACTCATTAAGCATACGGGAAAAATAATATTTATTAATATCCTTCCGATATGCCCTCCTTGAATAACGGTTGGAGAAACCGGCTCAGCCTACTAACAATTGTATTCAGCCTGCAGCTCCAGGGAGAACTTCGGTATAAATCGTTTTACCGGGCTTACACCAACCCCGGCTCGCTGTGAAAACTCCTTATACTTACTTTTCCCTTTCATAGCTTTTTTCATTTGCCTTTAATTATATTTGTTAAATCTTAGCACAGATAATTGTATTTGTCAATCAGCAATTTTCATGTTTTAATGCTTTTTATTTCTATGGTTTTAGTAATAATGTAATAATTTTTTTCTGTAAGCGAAAAAGATTCTGCTGTTGTATGGTATAATTAATAAAAAAGCTATTAGATAACATACTTTATATAAGGCACCCCTTTGCGCATCCTGATGAGTATGAGGTGAAAAATGGTTATATTAGGAATTGATCCGGGTATTGCCATTGTGGGATATGGCTTAATAAGATACCGGGGAAATAGATTTACAGTAATAGATTATGGGGCGGTGACAACGCCTTCTGCCTTGTCGCTGCCTGTCAGGTTAAATATAATATATGACAGTATAGAAAAACTTATTGATCAATATCGCCCTGATGCCGTTACGGTGGAAGAATTGTTTTTTAATAAAAATGCAAAGACGGCGCTTGCAGTTGGGCAGGGGAGGGGTGTGGCCATTTTAGCTGCAGCCAGAAAAGGGTTAAATATTTATGAGTATACCCCCCTGCAGGTAAAACAGTCGGTGGCAGGTTATGGAAGGGCGGAAAAAATACAGGTGCAGCAAATGGTCAAAGTGATTCTTGGCCTTAATGCCATTCCTAAGCCTGATGATGTAGCTGATGCCCTTGCTGTAGCCATTTGTCATGCCCATTCTGTAAACATGAATGAAAGGTTAAGATATTTATGAAATAAGGGAAGGTGTGAATTCTATTGTATGCATACGTCAAAGGAACTATTGAAAATATAAAGGACAGTTATGTGGTTGTAGATGTAAGCGGGATAGGATATAAGGTACATGTCCCGGTTTCAACCATTGAAAAGCTGCCTCAAAGAGAGCAGTTTGTAAAGCTGTATACCTATTTGCATGTCAGAGAAGATGCAATGGATTTATATGGTTTCCTGGATGAAGAAGAGCTGTATATGTTTGAGTTATTGATTTCCGTTTCAGGGGTAGGCCCGAAGGCAGCCCTTGCACTCCTTTCCACCTTAGCCCCGTCAAAATTTGCCCTTGCAGTGGCCGCTTCAGATATAAAAACCATTACAAAAGCTCCCGGGGTAGGGAATAAGCTTGCTCAACGTATTATTTTAGAATTAAAGGATAAGATTAAAACAGAGGATCTGGCAGGGATTAGAGAAATGAAAAATATGCCTTTGGAGCGGCTGGACCATCAATCGGAAGCAGTCAGTGCATTGGTGGTACTGGGCTATTCTTTTGCAGAAGCTTCTGCGGCAGTAAAGGCGGTGCATCGGGAAGGTATGGAAGTTGAAGAAATAATCCGTAAAGCATTGAAACAATTATTGAGATAGTGGTGGGGGTGATGCCTTGTGATGGATATTGATAATCGGATTATTACAACCGAATTTGTACAGGAAGACATGGACATAGAAACCGGTTTAAGGCCTAAAAGGCTGGATGAGTACATAGGACAGGATAAGGTGAAGGAAAACCTATCAATTTTCATAGAGGCTGCAAAAAGAAGAAAAGAGGCATTGGACCATGTGCTATTATATGGCCCTCCGGGACTGGGTAAGACAACCCTGGCAAATATAATAGCAAATGAAATGGGGGTCAGCATAAGGATTACTTCCGGTCCTGCCATAGAAAAAGCAGGGGATCTGGCTGCTATACTTACCAATCTTGGGCAGCATGATATTTTATTTATTGATGAAATTCATCGTTTAAACAGGAGCGTGGAGGAAATATTATACCCTGCAATGGAAGACTATGCCCTGGACATTATTATAGGGAAAGGGCCCAGCGCGCGGTCCATACGATTGGACCTTCCAAAGTTCACATTGATTGGTGCGACCACAAGGGCGGGATTGCTTACCTCACCTTTAAGGGACAGATTTGGTGTTATCAGCAGGCTTGAAATGTATACCCATAAGGAATTAAAAGATATTGTAATGCGCTCGGCTTCCCTTTTGAACATTGCAATTGATTTGGAAGGGGCGGAAGAAATTGCAAAACGCTCCCGTGGCACCCCAAGAATTGCAAACAGGTTGTTAAAGAGGGTGCGGGATTTTGCAAAAGTCAAAGCTGATGGAATTATTACTAGAGAGGTGGCGGATTATGCGTTAAATGCCCTGGAAATTGACCACATCGGCCTTGACAGGATAGACAGACGCATGATCATGACCATTATAGAAAAGTTTGGAGGCGGACCGGTGGGCCTGGATACCCTTGCAGCATCAATTGGGGAAGAAAGCGACACAATAGAAGATGTATACGAACCCTATTTGCTGCAGCTGGGGTTCATTAACAGGACTCCGCGGGGACGCGTGATTACAAAGGCGGCATATGAGCATTTTGGTATAAAATATCAGGAAGGATAATGTTCTGTCATTTGCTGGGAGGTATAATTATGTTTGATTTTTCTTCATCAATGGGTAAAATGCTTATTATGTTTGGTGTGATTCTAATAATTGTAGGTGTGCTTTTTTTATTAGGAGGCAAAATAGGTATTGGAAGGCTGCCGGGGGATATTGCCATTAAGAAAGGGAATTTTTCCTTTTATTTTCCTATTGTAACATGCATTATTATAAGTATTATTATGACTGTGATTCTAAATATAATCCGAAAAATTTTCTAGTATTGAAAATAATTTCACTCCTTTTTTCACAAAATATTATAAATAAAATATAAGAGGAGTGGTGTTTTTTGTTAAACAGTGTTGTGGAAACANNTTGTGGAAACAAGAAGTATGGATAATGGGTTTTATCGTATCATGTTGGAAATCCCGGAAAAAGAATATGAAATCGTCTATGATCAGTACACACCTGAAATTGCATCGGAATTTTTGACCTATTATCTTGAAAACAGGAATGATGATGGCAAGCCGTCCAATGTTCAAATACAGCACGATAAAAATGCACATATCGTAAGAATTTTTGCCAATATACATTATGATGAAAATGAACACACATCCTATAACCGATATTATGGTAGTTATTTTAACGATATTAAAAACAAGAAAAATTCCGGCTATCACTGAGAATTATTATGTTATAAACAGTTCTTCACGCCTTTTTGTTGAAGAACTGTTTTTTTATTTTTACTATCTTAAAAAGGATAATTGTGATAAAATATCTATGATATGTTAATATATACAAAGTTTACTCTTAATAAAGTAATAAAGGAGGAATAAGGTTGAGCATTACAAGTAAGCTTTTCGGAACAACGAACGATGGAAAAGAAGTGCATATATTCACACTAAAAAATTCTAATGGCATGATTGTAGAAATCATTAATTATGGAGCAACCGTATTATCAATTTTTGTACCGGATAGAAATGGAAAACTTGATGATGTTGCACTAGGATATGATAGACTTGAAGATTATTATATAAATGCTCCATTTTTCGGTTCCATATTAGGACGGCATGCAAATAGAATTGCAAATGCAAAATTTGAGCTTAATGGTACGGTGTATCATTTAAACAAAAATGAGGGTGAAAACCATCTTCATGGAGGAATAAAAGGTTTTCATAAGGTGGTGTGGGATGCAGAAATAGTCCAGGACGATTCGGGAGAACATTTGAAGCTGAACTATATCAGCAAGGATGGGGAAGAAGGCTATCCCGGAAATCTTGATGTTACGGTAACATATACCCTCACTCAGGATGATGCTCTTAGAATTGATTATTATGCCGTTTCCGATAAAGATACAACGGTAAATCTCACCAATCATACTTATTTTAATCTTGCAGGACATGCTTCGGGCAGCATACTTAAGCATCAGCTTATGATTAATGCAGACAAGTTTACGCCAACCGATGACAAGAGCATACCTACAGGGGAAATTGTACCTGTGAAAGGTACACCAATGGATTTTACCGCCCTTACCCCTATAGGTGCCAGGATCGACAGCAAATATGAACAATTAGTTTTCGGAAGTGGCTATGACCATAACTGGTGTTTAAACGTCAGTGGCAAAGAACCTGAAAAGGCTGCCGAATTATATGAACCCAGTACCGGAAGGGTTATGGAGGTTTATACAACAAAACCCGGTATCCAGTTTTATAGTGGTAATCATCTGGATACCGCCGGTGTCGGTAAAGGTGGTACGGTCTATCAAAAAAGGGACGGTTTATGCCTGGAAACCCAGTATTATCCAGATTGCTTAAATCATAAGAATTTTCCTTCTTCGATATTAAGGGCGGGAGAGGAATATAAGCATACCACTATTTATAAATTTTACATACGATAAAATACAAACACAGGCGAATTAGAGTTTGAAAAAAGCTGAGAAAGTAGATTTTTCTCAGCTTTAATTTCTTGTTTTAACAAATATGAATATTTTGAACTGAAAAAATACATGGACTTTTTTGCATATCAATAATATACAAAAATGCTTCGATATATATATGTATTTGTCAGTTATTGTTAAACATGTACAAACTATTGCAATTTATACTAATGATAATAGGTGCTTATTGATGGTAAAATATTAGCGTCATTCGTTAAAAAAATAAACCATTGGATTTTGTTTAGGTAAAGAATAAAGCACGAATAAATAGCATTATTACGATAGAAATAGTAAATACAAAATTATACAAAGTTTAGCAAAAAATTAATATAAAGTCGATCTATTTAGTTTAATTATAGCACTGAATGAAAAATTGATAATTCATACAATTTAAGACAAATCATTTATAATTGCCATGAAGTAGCCGTCAATTATCTGTCATAGAATTAATTCAATCTGTATTAATACACTATGTATATGAGAATGTTGAAATATCAATCTTACTGCTGATCCATTTCTGGATGTCAGACATTAGGTTGATGTAGCTTTCTAACTATATTCCTGTTATATTTTCTTGTTATTTTCCCATCCTTTGATGGTGTTGTATATATAGTGTATTATTATGCAATTTTTCCGGTTGTTTATTTGTAGTGTACCACTTATAAACATACTTTCTTTGTTATTTAAAAAAAGTTTGAGGAGGACGCTGGGATGCATGAACCGTATATAGTAATTCCAATCATCAGATGTAAAAAGCTGCTTGTGTGCTTTTTGTTGATGGTTCTTTTGTTGAGTATGATGACCGGCTGTAATTCGGGTGTATCGGATGTCCAAAGGACTGATGTCTCACAGGAAATTTTGCCATCCGAAAACAATGTGCAAAACGGTACAAAAGGTAAAGGATTGGTGGGAGAGAGCAATTCTGAGCCGAAGGATACGATCGTATCAAAAACAGGCGATACCAGCGTAAAGGTTACTGCAGCTGCTGAGGGCGGGACGAACAATTCCGACTCTAAAGAAGGCAGTACCAATGGTTACAAGGATGTGCACAATCTTGGCAGTATTAATGACTGGCCATATGATAAGGTTTCCGGTAGTGAGGATAGTTTTTATAACCAGTAAGAGGTAGCGGATACATGATGGAGGAATCTTCCGGGTTAGTTATATCCTAATCCGGTTGATGATATCCGTCCGCACAATCATAAGTCAGGGCGGAATTAATGAAAAATATAAAATTCTGAAGGGAGAGGAATTATTCATGAAAAAAAGCAAACGCATTTTGTGCCTGGTACTTGCCATAAGCCTCTGTTTGAGCCTTATTAGTACCATGCCGGTTCTTGCTGTTGAGGAGGACAGCCCTGTATTCCTTATGGCTGAGAACACCGAACCAGAAACTCCAATTTATCTGGATACCTCTTATTCCTTTGCCGAAAGAGCTGCGGACCTCGTTGCTCGTATGACCTTAGCAGAAAAAGCTTCGCAAATGATCAGTAGTAAAGCTCCTGCCATCCCACGTCTTGGTATCGAGTCTTACGGTTGGTGGAACGAGGCTTTACACGGTGTTGCCCGTCTTCAGTATAATTCTTCGGGTAATGCCACGGTTCTTATTAATACCACTTCCTATCCTATTAATATTTCAATGGGTTCAACCTGGGATAGAGAATTGGTTTACCGCAATGCGGTAGCGATTTCCGACGAAGCCCGTGAAGTGGTGCCGGACAATCGTTTATCACTGACTTTCTGGTCACCAACCATAAACCTTGCCCGTGACCCACGCTGGGGCCGTAACGACGAGTCCTACGGAGAAGACGTGTTCCTGACTACCGAAATTGCTTCTCAATTTGTAAACGGTATGGAAGGTAAGGATATGAATGGTAACCTGTTGGATCCCGATGGTTACCTCAAATCGATTACCACTTTAAAGCATTATGCGCTCAACAATAGTGAAGTCAACCGCCGTACCGGTTCTTCCGATACGGATGAACGTTCCATAAGAGAATATTATACTGCAACTTTCAGAAATATTGTAAAGAAGACGGATGTTCGTTCGGTAATGACTTCTTATAACCGTGTAAACGGTGTACCTACATCTGCCAGTGTATATTTGGTAGATAATCTGCTGCGTCAGACATGGGGATTTAGCGGATATGTTACTTCCGACTGTGACTCCATCATGGATATCAGCCAGAGCCACCGTTGGATTCCACCAGGATGGGACCGTCCGGTAGACCAGGTAGAAAGAATGGCTTTTTCACTTTCCGCCGGTGTAGACCTCAACTGTAATGCCGGTTACACCGATGGTTTAGGATATGGAAATACGCTGCCTACTACCGTTGCCCGCAATATTACTACTGAAACCGGTTTGTTCACAGAACATGAGCTGGACGTTTCATTGCAACGCCTGTTTGAGGCCCGTATACAACTGGGTGAATTTGAAGATGATAAGGTAAAATGGGTAAGAGAAGCTCGTGAACGTCTCCCAAGGGGCACATGGGTAAATAGCGATGATAACGGTGCTGTTACCGAAACTCCTGAAAGGTTAGCATTGGCCAGGGAAATTGCTGCAAAAGCATTGGTACTGCTCAAAAACAGTGAGACAACCAAGAAGGACGGAACAAAAGGTAAGCTTCTGCCTCTGCAGATTCCTGAATCCGGTCCGTTTAACGTTGCAGTGGTTGGACATTTTGCAAATCCTCCCAGCATGTATTTTGGCGGTTATTCCAGTAACCAGGGAGCTTCCAAGGCAGATAAGATGGTAAATCCGTACCAGGGTATAAGAGATGCTATTTTAGCTGTTAACCCCGAAGCTACCGTTACCTTCTATAAGGGATTTACCAATACCGGCACTCAGGCATCCCAACTTACCGATATCAATAGTGAACATGTAGCGGCTGCCATAGCAGCAGACCTTGCCATTGTATATGTAGGTACCGACGGTGGAACTGCAAATGAGCAGGGAGACCGCGCAGATCTTACTTTACCGGGTGCACAGGCCGAGTTGATTAAGCAGATAGCCCAGGGCAACCCCAATACCGTTGTTGTTATGGAAACCATTAGCATGAATGAGGTTACATCCTTTGAGCCTTATGTATCCGCAATGCTCTGGAGCGGCTACAACGGACAGCAAAAGGGAGCTGGTTTGGCGGATGTATTGATGGGCAAATACAATCCCAGTGGACGCCTGCCATTTACATGGTACCAGAGTGTTTCCCAGCTTGGGCCGATTACCGATTATACCCTCAGACCTACCGATGAGCTCAACGGTCGTACGTACATGTATTTCAATGGACCGGTATCCTATCCCTTCGGTTATGGTTTGAGCTATACCACCTTTGAATATTCCAATCTCAGGATTGATAAGAAGGAATTGGATGCAAACGATACCTTCCAGGTAAGCGTAGATGTTAAGAACACCGGTAATGTAGCCGGAGCCGAGGTTGTACAGCTGTATGTTACAACACCTGACGCTGATCCTGCACTGGAACGCCCGATTAAGCGTCTGAAAGGATTTGAAAAGGTTAACCTTGAACCGGGTGAGACCAAGACGGTTACAATAACCGTAAAAGTAGAAGATTTGGCATTCTTTAATGAAGAATTGGGCAGATATGTGGTGGATAACGGCCGCTATGGCATCCAGATCAGTAAGTCCAGTGCTGATGAAGATATACAGCTCCAGGATTTCATCAATGTAACCGGTACCTTAAGGCATGAAATTGAAGTTGTAACCGTAAAGGCTATCCAGGAAGGCGACAAGGAAAAGGATATTCCAAAACGTTTACTTTTCGACAAGAATAAAGTTGTAATTCCGCAGGTCACCGTTGCAATGAATGATGAAACCCTCTATGGTTATATCACAAAGGGCAAGAGTAAAGACTTGCCGGAAGGCATGACAGTTAAGTATAGCAGTAACCGTCCTTCCATTGTATCGGTGGATGAGAACAATGTGATACGTACGAGAGATAAGGTTGGTGTGGCTACCATTACAGCTACCGTAACCTATAATGGCATAAGCAAGTCCACGGATTTCATCGTATATGTTAAAGCTGATGCAAAATTAGACGGAATCAGTATCGACGGTAAACCGCTGGATGGTTTTGACAGCAATACTTTCGGGTACGCAGTAAATGTACCTAAGGGTAGCAGTGTTCCTGTGGTTACGGCTTATAGCAATGATCCCGATACACAGATAACCATTAATCAGGCACAATCTGTTCCAGGTGTTGCTACAATCGTGACGAATAATAGCGGTATATCGTTTACGTATACAATAGCTTTTGGTTATCCTCCTGTTTCAAGCGATTTTAGGAAAGGTACCCTGGACGAGCATTGGACCATTCTCAATCCGGATGCTGAAAACTACAGCCTGGATGAAAACGGCCTGACGATTAAAACCCAGGAAGGAAGCATTACCGGCCAGACTGTGAAGAACGTATTCTTACAGGATGCTGGCGGAGAATGGAATGCCCAGACCTACGTCAAATTCTCTGCAACGCCCAGTGCGAGCAGCCAGCAGGGAGGTATGATTGTTTATAACGACAATAACAACTATCTCCGTGTCGCTTATGAGTTCTTCTGGTTTGGGGGCATGATACGTATGGTCAAGGCTACAGATGGTGTAGAATCACAGGTCAGTATGGTATTCCTCTCTAACCAGACTAATATGTATTTCCGTATTGCTAAGCAAGGATTTAAATATACAGCATATTATTCAACCGATGGTATAAACTTTAATTTGATTGGTACAACGGAAGCTGATTGGCTTAGCCCGAAGGTTGGATTGCTGGCTACCAATGGTAGTCCTTCCACAGCCGGTTCCATCGCTGTAACATTCCCATACTTTATAGTGTTTAGCGATGAAGAAGCAAGTCCTTCGGTATCCTCCATCACTGTAGACGGTAAGCCGTTGGCAGGTTTCTCACCGGATGAGACTAATTACTCGGTGGTACTGAAGAAAGGAGATACTCGTATTCCTGTAGTTGCGGCTGAAGCTGATTCCTCGCTGGAGCTAGAAGTCACACAGGCTTCTTCAATACCGGGTGTAGCAACGGTGAAGGTATCCAGCATTATAGGTGCGAAAACCTATAACATTACCTTTGGATATGCTCCAACCAGTGACGACTTTATGGATGGTACCATGGACAGCGAATGGAAAATCCTGAATCCTGATCCGGAGAACTACTCACTGGAAGCAGGCAAAGGTTTACGCCTGGCTACCCTGGAGGGTGATATTCACCAAACAGGAACCAACTGGAAGAATGTATTCATCCGTCCTGCTGCCGGTGACTGGGATGTGGTAATGAAAGTTTATTATCCGCAGGCACCTTTTGAGAACTACCAGCAGATTGCAATGTTGGTATGGCAGGATGATAATAACTATCTCAAGATGGATTGCGAATTCAACAGCGGATTGATGATTCAGTTCTCCCGTGAAACCAACGGAACTTGGGCAGCGATTGGTAGTGATGCACCTGCCAAGGATGAGGACGGTAGCCTGACCGTTTACTACAGAATCATCAAATCAGGCAACACTTACACCGGTATGTATTCCCAGGATGGTGTAAACTATAAACAACTGGGTAGTCCTGTTAAGATGAACCTGAGCAACACCCATATTGGTGTATTTGCAACCAAGAGCGGAGCAACGGCCAGCATAGTGGATACCTATTGTCACTATGTAAAGGTACTGTCTCCTGCAGCTGGTGTGAAGATTGCAGGTCCGGACAAAGTTGACGTGGAAAAAGAATTTGATGTTACCTTGTCACTGGAAGACATTACTGATGATGTATATGCTGCCGATATAACTGTAAACTATGACACTGATTTGTTCGACTTTGTAGCAGGTGATAAAGCAAGTGACAATATATTGTTATGTACAGTAGAAGAAGTAGAAGACGGGGTTGTACGCATCATCATTGCAAGTTCACCTAGCATAAAAGCTGGTGAAGACCTGGTTAAGCTTACCTTCGCAAGTAAGAATGTAGCTTCGCCGACAACAGGAAATATTGCCGCTGAAGCAACCGTTGGTACTTCAGATGGTGATGAAATAGGCTTACAGGGCGATGTATTGAGCATCACCGTGGAAGAATTCGGTATCCCAGGAGACGTTAACGGAGATGGAAGGATAAGCATAGGAGACCTTGCTGTTGCTGCGTACTATTACCAAGTAAAAGAAGGAGATCCCGACTGGAACCTTGCAAGGAAAGCAGACGTTAACAAGGATGGAATCATAGATATTGAAGACTTCGTATTTATCGCAATAAGAATACTGGGATGGAATGAGTAAGAATTATGGTTTGGAAGCTGGCATAAGGGGATACATCCTCTGTTGGGAAAAGAGGGTATGTCCACGGACATATCCTCTTTTTTTAGTATTTATACTTATTTATGGGCAACTGATAAGAATATACGAATAGTATTTGCGTCCATAGGCCTTGGTATTATATAATATAATTAAGTGTCGTCACATCGGAATTTAAGCCCTTGGAGAGCTATGGTAAATGCAGGTAACATTTTGAAAGAGCACTCTTTGAATAAAGGAAAGAGGAGTATTGCTGACTAAGGCAATGTGAAGTTTAATTTATTGGAAGCATGTTATTTTAAAAGGAGGATATTATGAGACAAAAGATAAACACCTACATACTAATGATTGTTTTTGTATGTACCATGGTAGTTCCGATGGGTGTGGTATATGCACAAAGCACTGATTTTTCCATTATAGCACCTTCTACCGTTGGACAGGGGGAAATATTTGACGTTGAAATAGCAGGAACAAATATTCCAGAGCTATATGCCTTTGAGTTTGTATTATCTTTTGAGCCACAAAAATTGGAACTTGTAAGCGCAAAAACAGATATTCCTTTAGGATTTTCAGTAGGACCAGCGATAGACGGCACTAGAATCACCTTTGGTTTTACAAAAATAGGTAATGTCCCAGAGGAAAAGGGCGATATTTCTTTGGCTACACTTACCTTTAGAGCATTAAAAGCCGAACAAATTAAAATAGATTTGCTTTCTGTAAAGGTAATAGACAGGGTAGGTGATGATACTGAAAGTAGTGTTTATACTGTAAATAAGCAGGCATTAATAAATGTTGAATCACAAGGTGGCGCCGGCGATGGCGGCGGAAGCGGCGGTGGCGGCGGTAGCAGCGGAAGCAGTGGAGGTACCAAGGAAGTTAAAGTTACGGGAATTTACGTTGACCCTTCTTCTATGGTTTTAAAGGTAGGAGAGTA
>LFRM01169709.1_pt1 | contig 13071 bp, 12 predicted proteins | sample 618341 | NCBI WGS metagenome assembly LFRM01 (sample SAMN03654438, study PRJNA283298) | anaerobic digester metagenome | isolation source: pool of bioreactors CSTR01a, CSTR02a, and CSTR03a thermophilic anaerobic... | place: Denmark: Kgs. Lyngby | collected 2014-05-21
TTTTTTCAGCTTGACGCAGGCAAAATACGTGACGTGTTCGACCTTAATTATCAGGGCACGCTGCTTCCGACGCAGGTCTTTGCGCAGGAGATGGTCGGGATGCCGGGTGCGACGGTCATCAACATTTCGTCCATGAGCGGCTTCCGCCCGCTTACCAAAGTCCTTGGGTATAGCGGCGCCAAGGCGGCGATCAACAACTTGACCCAGTGGATGGCCATTTACTTCGCCAAGAGCGGCCTGCGTGTCAACGCCATTGCGCCCGGGTTCTATGCCACGGATCAGAACCGTACGCTCTTATTCAAGGAAAACGGCGAACCTACCCTCCGCACCGGAAAGATTCTGGCTGCCACGCCCATGGGCCGTTTTGGCGAAGCGGAGGAACTTATCGGGACACTGCTGTACCTGATTTCCCCGGAAGCGTCAGGCTTTGTAAATGGCGTGGTGATCCCTGTGGACGGCGGGTTCAACGCATATTCGGGCGTATAGCAATTTTGGGAGGAGATTATCTTTATGTTTGACCTGATCACACCAACCAGTATGGGCGTGCGCATCACGCCTGAGGACCGTCAGCCGGCAGGCATCGGCAGCCGCTTGTTCATGCAGGCCACCAGCGCGGAAAGCAATGTCCTGAATGTGTCGGCTTCTTTGGGCCTCAAAACCCGTGTATTAACGGCGTTTGTTAAGGATAGCCCAATAGCCGCCTTCATCAAGCGGGAATTGGGCAGGCGCTTTATTGACTTTGTGGGGCCGGAACTTGAACAGGGCGGCCCTTGGGGGCTGCGTCACCAGTTTAACATTGCCGATTCCGGCTTTGGGGTGCGCGGGCCGCGCGTGCACAATGACCGTGCCGGCGAAGTCGGAAGATTATTGGAAACCAAGTATTTTGACCTGGAGAAGATTCTGGAAACCGACGGCGCGCGAATGATCCACTTCTCCGGCTTGTTTGCGGCTCTGTCGCCCGAAACAGCGCAGTTTTGCCTGGATTTGGCGAACAAGGCGAAAGAAACCGGCACAAAGATCAGTTTTGACCTTAACCATCGCGCGTCATTTTGGAAGAACCGGGAAGCGGAATTGCGGGATGTTTTTTCCGCCATCGCTTCTGAGGCGGACATCCTCATCGGCAATGAGGAAGATTACCAGCTGGCTTTGGGGCTGCACGGTCCGGAAGCCGGGGGAAAGAACGTGGGGGACAAGACGGCGGAATTCCAGGGCATGATCTCCCAAGCGCGCAAACAATACCCCAAGACAAAAGTATTTGCCACTACCTTGCGTCAGGTCATTTCTGCCAACGAACATCTGTGGGGCGCTCTGCTAAATATGGACGACAAATGGCATATCGCCCCCCCGCGCGCAATCCAGGTGTTGGACCGGATCGGCGGCGGTGACTCATTTGTCAGCGGCCTTTTGTACGGGCTGTTGAAGGGTTGGGACGGAGAAAAATGTCTGCACTTTGCCTGGGCCGCGGGGGCCCTGACATGCACCATGCTGGAAGACTATGCGTCTCCCGCTGATGAAGAGCAGATCTGGAGCATTTGGGAAGGCAACGCGCGCGTCAAGCGCTAAATGAAGGAGCAGGAATATGAATAAAGCGGATATCGGGCTTATCGGATTGGCAGTCATGGGCGAAAACCTTGTGATGAACATGGAAAGCAAGGGGTTTACGGTGGCGGTGTTCAACCGCACCACCCAAAGGGTGACGGATTTCATCAAGAGCCGCGCCAAGGGCAAAAACATTATCGGCACCTATTCTCTTGAGGAACTGGTGTCCGCGCTGTCCCTGCCACGCAAAGTAATGCTTATGGTCAAGGCCGGCCAACCGGTGGATGATTTCATCGAAGCACTGCTGCCGCTTCTTAGCAAAGGCGACATTATCATCGACGGCGGCAACAGTCATTTCCCGGACACCGCCCGCCGTACCAAGTATGTCGAAAGTAAAGGCCTGTACTACATCGGTACCGGCGTATCCGGCGGCGAAGAAGGCGCGCTGAAGGGCCCCAGCATCATGCCGGGCGGTTCGCCCGAAGCATGGCCGCATGTGAAGCCCATTCTGCAGGGTATTGCTGCCAAGGTGGATGGGCAGCCCTGCTGCGACTGGGTAGGTGAAGACGGCGCAGGCCACTTTGTTAAAATGGTGCATAACGGCATCGAATANNTGGACAGCTATCTCATCGAAATTACCGCGGATATCCTGAAAACCAAGGACGAGGACGGTTTGCCGCTGGTGGACAAGATTTTGGACACTGCCGGGCAGAAGGGCACGGGCAAGTGGACAGCAACGGCGGCGCTGGATCAGGGCGTACCGCTGACGCTGATCGGCGAAGCCGTGTTTGCGCGGTATCTGTCGGCTGATAAGGACGGCCGCGTCAAGGCGTCACAGAAGCTCAAAAACAAGGGCGTGCAGTTTACGGGCGACAAGGAACTATTTGTTGAATCCATCCGCCGCGCATTGTACGCCGCGAAAATCATTTCTTACACGCAGGGCTATCTGTTGATGGCTTCCGCCGCCAAAGAATATGGCTGGAATCTCAATTTTGGCGGTATCGCGCTGATGTGGCGCGGCGGCTGCATCATACGCAGCGCTTTCCTGGGCAAGATCACCGATGCGTTCAAAGAGGAGCCGAACCTTGAGAACCTCCTCTTCGCCCCTTACTTTGGGCAAGCGGTGGAGGAAGCGCTGCCCGGCTGGCGGTCAGTGTGTGCGGAGGCCCTCAATCAAGGCATTCCGCTGCCGGCTATGACCAGCGCGCTGAGCTACTATGACGGCCTTCGCCTGGCACGCGGCAGTGCCAACCTCCTGCAGGCACAGCGTGATTATTTTGGCGCGCATACCTATGAAAGGGTCGATCATGAGCGCGGCGAATTCTTCCACACAAATTGGACCGGAAAAGGCGGCGACACGTCTTCTTCCACATACAATGCATAATAATATGAAACCGAAAACGTTGTACGCAAAGGACGCGCACGGGCTTGATGAAAAGCAGATTGCTCAGGCGCTTCAGGAATACTTGAAAGAGAAAAAGCAGTGCCTTAGGAAGGTGCTGCTCATTCCGCCGGACTTTACGCGGTATCATTCGAATGCCGGGCTCATCGTGCAAGTGCTTTACGGTATTCTGGCACCCAACGTGCAGGTGGACATTCTGCCTGCCCTGGGCACGCACGTGCCGGTCAGCCCATCTGAATGGGCGTGTATGTTTGGTTCGGTACCCTACGACAGGATGCTGGTGCACAATTGGCGCACCGATGTGGACGAGATCGGCGAAGTGCCCGGTGAACTGGTCAAGGATGTGTCCGAAGGCCTCATGGATGCGCCCATTCCGGTGGAGATCAACAGGCGTTTGCTGGAACCTGCCTACGATCTGATCCTGTCCATCGGGCAGGTCGTGCCGCATGAAGTGGTTGGCATGGCCAATTACTCCAAGAATATCTTCGTGGGTTGCGGCGGCTCCCGCATGATCAGCTCCTCCCATATGCTGGGCGCATTTTATGGTCTGGAGCGCATTATGGGCAAGGACAAAACGCCGGTGCGCCGGGTTTTGGATTATGCCGAAGAGCATTTTATTCAGCATTTGCCGCTGGAGTACATCCTCACGGTGACAGACGCGCCCGGCGGGCATATTCGTACGCACGGACTGTTCATGGGCCGGCAACGGAAGCTCTTTGAAGAGGCTGTCGCCCTGGCCCAGAAGAAGAACATCATCGCGTTGGAGAAACCCATCAAAAGAGCTGTAGTACTGCTTGACGAAAAGGAATTCAAATCTACATGGCTGGGCAATAAAGCGGTGTATCGTACCCGCATGGCCATTAAAGACGACGGGGACCTGATCGTTTTGGCGCCGGGCGTCGACAAGTTCGGCGAAGATAAAGAAGTGGACAAGTTGATACGCAAATATGGGTACAAGGGCCGCGAGTATGTCCTAAAGCAAGTGAACGAGCAGGATGATCTCCAGTGCAATCTGTCCGCCGCCGCGCATTTGATACACGGCAGCAGCGACGGCAGGTTTTCCATCACCTATTGCACCCGCGGCTTACCAAAAAATGAAGTGGAAAGCGTCGGATACGGCCATATGCCCTATGACGAAGCCATCAAGCGCTACTCTCCGGATACGCTCACAGAAGGTTACAATACGCTGGCGGACGGCGAAGAAATCTTCTACATTTCCAACCCTGCACTTGGTTTGTGGATGGACAAAAGCAGACTGGGATAAACGTCCCTGGTTCAAAGTCGCTCATAAAATGCCCTGCCTATCATCATGGGATGACCGGCAGGGCATTTTGTGTTGAATAGCGGATTGGATATCAGCTTAATACTTTCCCGTTTTTGACCGCCATTTTGCCGGCGACAAAAACCGTTTGCACTCGCATGTTGTTATCGATCAGCAACAGATCCGCGTCAAAACCGGGCTGCAAGCTGCCCTTGTTCTCCTGCAACTTGAGTGCCCGCGCAGGATTTACAGTCATCATCTTCAGTGCTTCCGCGAGGGTCAATCCCGTTTTCTCCACCATGGTGCGCACGCACCCCATAGCCGAGACCACGCTTCCCGCGTAACAGCTTCTGTCCGGCATGTAAGCTACGCCGCCGTCAACGACGGCTTTGCGTCCGTTCTTTTTGCTGCCCAATACTATTTCACTTCCGTCAGGCAATCCCATGCCGCCTAAGGCGTCGGTTACCAGGATGATCTTGTCATGCGCCTTGCACTTGAGGATGAGGCGAAGCAGTTCCGGCGGCAAATGAATACCGTCCGCGATGATCTCTACCGTCAGTTCGTCTATGAGATAGGCGCTTTCCACCACACCCAGTACCCGCCTGGCGCCCACCCGGTGCAGGCTGCTCATGCCGCTGTACAAGTGCGTGACATGTGTGTAGCCGTGTTCCGCGGCGGACAGCACCTCGTCATAATCGGCATTGGAGTGGCCGATGGCGGCCAGAATGCCCTTTTCCTTGAGATAATCGCCCAGTTCAAGCGCCCCCGGCAGTTCCACAGCCACGCTCATGCGCGCCACATCGCCCGCTTTTTCCAGGAGTCGCTTGAACCTTTCGGGAGACGGGATCGTGATATATTCAGGGTCCTGCGCACCGGCTTGTTCCTTTGAAAAGTATGGCCCTTCCAGGTGCAGTCCTGGCATGTGGGGCAGGAGCGCACCACTTGTTTTGGCGGATGACAAGGCGAGCGCCAATTGATGCACCTCATCATCCGAAGAGCACACCGTGGTGGGCAACAGCGTGGTGGTGCCTCCCATAAGGTGAGCCTGGGCCGCACCGATCACGGTTTCCGTCGTCGCGTCCATAAAGTCGTATCCGCCGCCCCCGTGCACGTGCAGGTCGATAAGTCCGGGGCACAGCGTTGCACCCGCTGCATCTACTGTGATGTCGCAATCAAATGCGCTTTCCGAAAGGGCCGCAATGAGCCCGTTCTCCACCAGCAAGTGTTGCCCGTCGCGCCAAGTGTCTGCAATCAGCATGCGGGCATTGATTATCGCCGTTCTCACAAGTTAGTCAGCAGCGATGCCGCCTCCTTATCCAGGTACAGCGATGCCTCGGGGTGGCGCCTCAAAATAGACGCCGGGCATTCCTCGGTGATGTCTTCTTCCACCACTTTGACTATCGCCCGCGCTTTGTTCCTTCCCGGCACGGTACAGACAATGGCCTTGCACCCCATCAGCGTGGGAATAGTCAATGTGACGGCGTGGGTGGGCACTTGTTCCAGGGAGGCAAAATTGCCTTCATTCACTTGCTGCATACGGCACGCATAGTCCAGTTCAACGCGTTTGACGGGCAAGGGATCGTCAAAGTGCGCGTTGATGGGGTCATTAAAAGCGATGTGCCCGTTTTCGCCGATACCCATGAAGCATACGTCCGGCGGGAATTGTTTCAGGATAGCGGCATACTGTTCCGCCGAATCCCCCTGATTGCCCATGGTGTGAATCGACCTAAACGGAAGCTTGCGGAAAAGTCTGATCCTGAGGAAATTGGAGAATTGCTGCGGGGCAGAATCCGGCAGCGCGATGTAGTTATCCATGTGCAGCGCGTTTACCCGTCCCCAGTCGATGTCTTCTTCGTTGATGAGTGCCGCCATCATTTCCTCCTGGGAAGGGGCGGCGGCGAATATAACATTCACCTCATCTTGCGTTTTCAGAAGGCCGCGCAGGTGCTTGGCGCCGGCTTGCGCCGCAGCCTTGCCCATGATCTCTCTGTTAGGAAGAATGAAGACCTCCAAGTTGTCAACTTTATGTGTAAGCATCATGCAAAATCCCTCAAACTAATGGACTTGCCTTCCTTGGATGACGCATAAATGGCAAGGATGATCTCCAGGGGCTCACGGCCGGCCCTGAAATCCGCCAGAATGGGTTCATCATAGAGGATCGCCCGCGTGAAATTGATGTAGTGTTTAGTGTGCCCCACCGACGAAATAGCCATAGGGTCACTGGACGCAACATTCTGCGCCGGTGTACCTACGGTAAGCGTACACGGGATGGGAAGATCCCATCTGAGGATGGCATCCTCCTCCAGCACCACGCTGCCTTTGTCGCCGCATATTTCAATGCGTCTGGGATAGCCCGGGAAACAGGTGGTGGAGCCTTCAATCGTGCCCACTGCGCCGGAGTGGAATTCTACAATGGCGACGGCGGAATCCTCTACTTCAATGGCATGCGTTTGCGTGCGCGCATAGCCCGTCAGTTGCTTGGGTGCGCCCATGAGTGTGCGGAAAATGTCGATGCCGTGGATGCCCTGATTCATCAGCGCGCCGCCGCCGTCCATCTCCCACGTGCCGCGCCATGCGCCCGATGCGTAGTATTCCTTGGAACGGTAATACTTCATCTGGAGGCTGCCGGAAACAACGTTGCCGAAAGCGCCAAGGGCAAGCGCCCTTTTGATCTCTTCCACCGCCGGGGTGAAACGATACTGGGAGATGACGCTGCCTTTACGCCCCGTTTCTTGCTGCGTGGCGATAAGGTCGTCCGCTTCTTTGAGCGTCAGGCTCATGGGTTTTTCTGTCAGGACATGTTTGCCCATGCGCATGGCTTGCAGCGCTTGCGGCGTGTGCAGCCCGCTGGGCGTGCACAGGGCCACCGCGTCCACGTCCGGCGATGCCAGCACTTCCTCATATGTTTGAAAGATCCTTGCACGGTGCTTCGCGGCAAACTGCTCCGCGCCGACCATGGAATACCCGCCCGCGAGCTCCGCGCCGGGGGTATTTTTGATTGCCTCGGCATGCTTCTCAGCGATGCTGCCAAGACCGATGATTGCGTATCTTACAGTATCCATAATCTTCTCCTATTGCGCGCTTTCACGCCAGCGCCATTTCTTGTCGAGCCGCTCAAGGTAGGCCCGCGTCGCTTCTTCGCCGCCCAATGAGAACGCGGACCCTTGCGGGTGGACAATTGAATCGTGCGATAGATCCTCTTTAATGCGATAATGCGTTTCCACTGAACAGTAGCCGGGGAATTCCCTTTTGAGGAAAGGGATCAGACCGTCAAAGTCCACCGCGCCCTCGCCAATCATCACCGGCAGAAACTCTTTCTCCTTGGGCAAGATGTCCTTGATATGCACATGGCGGATCCACGGGCTCAGCGCCGCCCAGCCATCGGGGTAGGCGGGGAGCGACAAGGGGTCACATTCCTCATTGGCGGGGTCGTACAGCGCCATCAAGGCGGGGTCGTTCACCATTTCCAACAGATCTATGAGTATTTTGAAGTTGGTGGTGGTGACATGCGGCTCTGATTCCATTACAAAAGTGAATCCCTCCCCGTGCGCGATGCGTAAGGGCTCCAAGTAGCTTTCCGCAACCTGCTCCAGCGTGGGCTGAGTTGAAGAGTTCTTCATGAAGGAGAATCCGCGGATAAGATCCGTGCCCCATATTTTCATGAACTCAGCGGTACGCTTGAGCGCAGACAAATGCTCCTCCCGCGCTGCCATATCCGCATAGTCGATTTTGAAAAGCGGAGACGCCGCGCAGCAGATCTTAAGATCAAACTCATCGGCAACACGCTTGATGTCCAGCGCGTCCTCGCGGGTCATTTGGAATGGGTTGCGCTCAGACACGGACCGAATTTCTATGGCGTCCAGCTTGTATTGCTGCGCCATTTGGGCGGCACGGCGCACATCCTGCGAAATTTCATCGGTGATAACGGCGGTCTTGTACACTGTAGCACCTCCTGCTTAGTATTCCATGAGTTCGACGATGGCGCCGTCTTCGGTCTCAAAAAAGCCGACCACGTGCCCCGCCACGGAAGAAAAGGGCGCGATTAGAACTTTGAGTCCCTCCGATTCCCTTTCAATGCTGTCGACTCGCCATGCCACATGGCACGCGTCCCTCATTTTCCCGGGTACGGGGCTGTCCTCTTCATACCGCAGCCATTCAATTTTGAAAGGATGCATTTGCGGGTCCGTTACCCAAACTTTGGTACTGACGACATAGCGTTCGTTTGGGTGGACCGATTCCGTAGTCATGCCGATGTGATCAAACGTTCTCATCCCTTTTTCTTCCTTGAAAAGAGGTTTTTGACCGGCGCCATCAATTTACGGAAGGAAGCAAATTGCGGGAGCACCAGCGCTAGAATAAATACGATGAAGAACAAGCTGATGGGCCGTGTAAAGAAAGGCATTATGCTGCCATCGTGCAATATTAGCGCGCGGCGCAGGTTTTCATCCGCCATATTGCCCAGGATAACACCCAGCAGGAACGGTGCTGACGGGTATTTCATATAGCTCATTGCTACACCGATAAGGCCGAAAAAGAACATCAGCTTGACATCGAAAATACGGTTGTTGACAACAAAAGCGCCTATGACACAGGCGATGAAGATGGCGGGCATGAGGACGCGCTGATCCACCCTGAGCACGCGGACGGTGAGTTTTGACATATTGGAAGCAAGCAGCCACATGAGGATAGAGGAAACAAGCATGAATACTACAACATAATAGAGGAATTCAGGCGTTTCCGTCATCAGCAGGGGACCCGGGCGGTAGCCGTGCATCCAGAATGCCGCCAGGAGCACCGCGGCCGGTGCGCTGCCGGGAATAGCCAGCGACAAAACAGGTATGACGGCGCCGCCGACAGCCGCATTGTTCCCTGTTTCTGCCGACACGATACCGTCGATGGCTCCCCTCCCGTACAATTCAGGGTTCTTGGCAGATCTTTTTTGCGCCCAGTAGCTGAGCCACCCGCCGGTATCTTCGCCCACGCCCGGGATAGAGCCCATGGTGGCGCCCAGGATGCTGGACCGCAGCACGTTGAACCAGTTGCGCTTCATGATGGTAAAGCCTTCCTTGGCACTGAATTTCTGTGTTGTGATCAGTGCGCGCAAGCCCGCGGAAAAAGACTGGACGATTTCGGGAAACCCAAACAGCCCGATCATGACGGGTAATAGTGAGATACCGCCTGTCAGGTTCATGACGCCGAAGGTGAAGCGGGGGAAGGAGCCCACAGTCTCCCGCCCGATCTGCGAAACCAACAAACCGGCAAATCCGGCGATCCAGCCTTTGATGGGGCGGCCGCCGCTGGTCAAGTTGCCGCAGATGACAATGCCAAATACTGACAGCAGGAACATTTCATGGGAGTTGAACTTAAGCGCCGCGCTGGTCAAAAGCGGGGTGAAGAGGATCAGGTACACAATGCTCAGGAAGGTGCCAAGGAATGACGAGGCATTGGCGACAAAAATGGCTAAACCGCCTTTACCCTCCCGGGCTAAAGGAAAGCCGTCCACCGCAGTTGCGGCGGAAGCCGGAGTGCCCGGAATGTTGAGCAATATGGCTGATTGGCTGCCGCCGGAAATAGCGCCGATGTAAATGCCCAGCAGCACCATGACGGCAATGGGGCCGCTAAGCGAATATGTCAGGCCGGTCAGCAGCGCCACGGCCATGGTGGCGGTGAGACCGGGCAACATACCGAAAACCAGCCCCAAAAGCACCGACGCCGCCAGCGCGATGAAGTTGAGCGGCGTAAAAACCACAGCAAAAGCCTGTGAAATATATTCCCAAACCATTTCTCTTTCCTCCTTACGGCATCGGGACGTTGAACGCGTACTGGAACAAAAGGACTATGCCTGCCACGCACAGTGCGGCAATCAAGAGCATTTTGAGCACCGTTTTCAGCGTCTTGTCAAAGCGTACAAATATGAGCACCGCGCTTAGCGCCAGAAAGCTTGCCAGCCAAAATGGCATTTTGCCCAGCATGAAAAAAACGTACACCCCGAAGATGGCAAGGCCGATAATGGAGCGGTGGACGATATTACTTTTGACGGAAGCGATGGCGCCCTTTTTTATCCTGGCCAGCATATTTTTCGTTGAATCGGACTGCAGGGATTCCCGTAACAGGCGGATGCACATAATAAGCAGTCCGCTCGAAAAAAGGACAGGGACAAAGCCGGCCGACGCATAAAATGTGACATTCTGTTTTTTCCAGTAGCCCAGGCTTACGATGATGACTGTGATGGAGACAACCATCAGGATGACAGCGGTCAGAAAATCCTGGTGCGCTGTCTTGGTGTTATCCACCACTTCAAAACCATAGGCATCGCGCTCAATTTCCGTCACGGCCGCTTCCGGCACCTCTTCTTGCGCGCGTTTTTCCACGGCTTTCGTGTTTTCTTCTGACAATCAGATCGCATCCTTTCAAAAAGAGGACGGGGAGCGGGGCAAAGCCCGCTTCCCCGTCCGGTTATGCAGGGATCATATTATCCCGCTCCTTTTAGGGACGGGGAATGTTGAATTGTTCTGGGGATACGGGGGCGGCACCGTTGTCATACAGGATCCACGTGACTCTGGATGTGGTGGCATCGCGCAGCGCATTTGACTCTTCGAGGTTCAGGCCCTGAAGGATGACGCCCTTTTCGTTGGCGAATGCTTTGGCGGCGTCTGTCTCAGTGGCCTTCAGGTACGCGGCTTCCAGGGCATCCTTGGCTTCCTGGGGAACATCGGAGGGGAACATCAGGCCAAACGCGTCGCCCAGGGGCAAAACGCTTTCCACCTCAGGCAAGAACGTCTTGATGGAGGGGATGGTGTAATCAAGGCCCTCAAGGGTCAGGTCTTCTGCTGTCAGGGCAGCCAGCGCCACGAGGTCGCCGGAGCGCAGCAGGTCGATCATTTCATTGGACAGTTGGGGCGTGAAGTCCACTTCGCCCGCCAGGGTGGCCGTAACAGCTGCCGCGCCGCCCGTGTAGGAGATGGATTTGTAGTTGCCAAATGCGGGATCCACAGACTTCAAGACTTCCATGTTGACATAGCCGGTGGAACCGACGCCTGCCGTACCACCGGTGACTGTGTCGGGGTTGTTTTTGAGTGCTTGGTACAAATCGTCAAACGTTTTGTATTCGCTGTCCTTGTTGACAGCGATGATGCCGGGCACGTAATACGCGGCGAAGAAATCCCAGTCGTAAGGTGCCCAGTCGGCCATACCCTGCACGCCGTGGCCGTAAGGCGTGGCATTTGCAATAAGCGTGTAGCCGTCGTGGGGGGCTAAGAATGCGTCGTTCATGCCGATGGTGCCGGTGGCACCGGGGGTATTGACGACGGAAATCCTGACGCCCATCGTTTGTTCCATATCGGCAACCAACAGGCGGCCGATAAGGTCGGAAGAGCCGCCCGCGTTCCACGGGACGATCAGGGTAATGCCCTTCTCGGGATAACCCGCAGCCAGGGCAGGGGCGGCCAGCATGCTGGCGACCAGAAGGAATACCAATAGTTTCTTCATGAAGAGACCTCCTTTTAATTGGGGCAGTTTAAAAATGGTACTGCAGAATGAGAATTCTCATTCGATGTGGATATTATACCCTGTCATTTCGGGACGAACAAGATATTATCAAAGCGCCAAGATCGGAAAATATTGTATTGCGAGGAAGATTCGCATGTGGTAAAATACCTGCCAGATATCACGAGCAGCCGGCCGCGAGGCATCCAAGAGCGCTCGCCTCGGTAATATAGCAGCGCAGCAGCCCCGTCAGCTCATTTTTGCCCTGCACATTGCACAGTGCGTACAGGCGTTTGAGGCGGTTGTTTACCGTGCCTTGTGACACAAACAGTTTTTCCGCGAGCGAGGCGACGCTGCTGCCTTGATGGACCCCCCCCAATATGCTGATATCCAGCGCGTCCCCGGCGATCAGGCAGCCTTCCAGCCTGTCAAGACACCCGCCGGCGCTTTCAGTCTCCATATCGATTGGAGCGTAGCGGACCTCATGTGCACTTTCCTTTTTGTCTGAAGCCGGAAAGCATGCCGTGCTTTCCCTGATGATAAGCTCACAGGGCAAGGAAACCTGGAACCTGTCCGCATCCGGATAACGCTGCATGAGGCGCCAAATGTCGATGGCCAGAACGCCCAGTTGGAAATAGTCCAGCGTCGTGGTAGTAAGACTGGGCGTTACCACCTGTCCCAGGCGCGAGTTGCCTGAGCCCGCAACATACAGCCGCTCGGGTACTCCGATGCCCCTTTCCCGCGATTGCCTCATCAATTCAACCGCTGCCATGTCGTTAACGCATATCGCGCCATCATACTTGGCGATATTGTCCAAAAAGCGGCCGACGCAGGCAACAAGATCGTCATCCGCCCTGTAAATATCGTTGGCAGAAATCGACAGCCCCAGGGCTTCACCCACCGCAACGAAAGCTTGTCCGCGCACCTGATCGTTGATATCGTGGGTCTGGTTGCCTACGCTTGCGATGCGCGTTCTTCCCGCCAAAACGAAGTATTCCAAAAGGCGTCTGACAAGATTGGCGCGGTTGAGAAGCGGACCCGAAAAATCCAAGCCCAACGCCTCAGAATCTGCACCTACCAGGATCACTTTGTGGCCCCATTGCTTCAGCAGCGTGGCGGCACGCCGCGTCCATCCCTGGCTGACCGAAACGACGAAGACGATCAGCGGATCCCGCGTTTCGAAGCATCGTAAGTCATTATGATAGCATACTGTTTGGTGCTTGAGCCCCGCGCCGAATTCAAGACCGGTCATGCTTCGCATGATCAGCGCGTTGTGTGTGCCGGCGGGTTCCAGCAAAATATCAATCGCGGTTTTGTTCAAAATTCGCCTCTCTTTGCGCAATGTGCCTCCGGCGCTGACCACCTTGCGGTGGTGATCCCATTA
>LFRM01175388.1_pt2 | contig 13067 bp, 17 predicted proteins | sample 618341 | NCBI WGS metagenome assembly LFRM01 (sample SAMN03654438, study PRJNA283298) | anaerobic digester metagenome | isolation source: pool of bioreactors CSTR01a, CSTR02a, and CSTR03a thermophilic anaerobic... | place: Denmark: Kgs. Lyngby | collected 2014-05-21
AGATTTAATAAAGTAATGGAAATGGGTTGGATAAAACAAGGGGAAAAGAATTATGTAAATGCTGGTTGTATTTTAGAAAAATTATTAGGAATTAGAGCAGAGTGTTTTGAAATACCAGATTTTGAAGAAATTGAAATTAAAACAAAAAAATTATTTTCAAAATCGTATATTAAATTATTTACAGCTACACCTGATGGTGAAGGATTATTTGAAATAAAGAGATTAAGAGATAATTATGGGTACCCTGATTCTCAAAAACAAAACATGAAAGTATTAAATATTTCAGTAAATGCCATAAGTCTTTTACCAATGGGATTAAAATATTTTTTTAAACTTGAGGTAAGTAACGAAAATAAAAAGATATTTCTTAATATTTATGATAAAGATAATAGACTTATTGATAAACAAACTTCTTGGACCTTTAAAATGTTAGAAGAAAAATTGCTTAGAAAATTACAAATACTAGCATTAGTAGATGTTTTATATAATAAAAGTGATAATATTAATTATTATAAATATACTGATATTAACTTTTATAAATTAAAAGATTTTAATACCTTTATTAAATTAATTGAACAAGGTAAAATAGATATTAATTTTACTATAGGAGTTTTTCGAGCTGGAAAAAGAAAGGGTCAAACACATGATCACGGAACTGGTTTTAGAATAAACCAAGATAGTTTAAGTGATTTATATGATCCCATTATTATTTAAATATTATTATATATACATCTAAATGGTTTTGGGACAAGAGGTTCTAGACATAAAAAAACTATTCTTATGAATAGTTTTATTTTTTATAATGGTCGGGAAGACAGGATTTGAACCTGCAACCACATGGTCCCAAACCAAGTGCTCTACCAAGTTGAGCCACTTCCCGAAATACTGGCGCACCCGACAGGAGTTGAACCCATAACCTCTTGATCCGTAGTCAAGCGCTCTATCCAATTGAGCTACGGGCGCATTTATTATAAAATTAAGTGGTGGCTCCGATTGGAATCGAACCAACGACACAGGGATTTTCAGTCCCTTGCTCTACCGACTGAGCTACAGAGCCAATTTTGGCGGTCTCGGCGGGAATCGAACCCGTGATCTTCTGCGTGACAGGCAGACGTGTTAACCGCTACACTACGAGACCAAATGGTTGCGGGAGCTGGATTTGAACCAACGACCTTCGGGTTATGAGCCCAACGAGCTACCAAACTGCTCCATCCCGCGATATATATTTATTTGGCGGAGGAAAAGGGATTCGAACCCCTGCACCGCTTTCACGGTCTGTCGGTTTTCAAGACCGATCCCTTCAGCCAGACTTGGGTATTCCTCCATAATGGTGCCTAAGACCGGAATTGAACCGGCACGAGGTTTGAATCTCGCAGGATTTTAAGTCCTGTGCGTCTACCTATTCCGCCACTCAGGCATATGTTATGTATTATTGTAACATTTCTTTAAAGAAAAAACAAATCTGTTACAAATATGCTGAAAATAAAATTCATACCAAGATTAACAATAATCTACAGGCTGAGCTATTTCAGCAGTTAAAACTTATTTTGGTGGAGCATAACGGATTTGAACCGTTGACCTTCTGCTTGCAAGGCAGACGCTCTAGCCAACTGAGCTAATGCCCCAAAAGTAAGCAATATGATTGTAGCATAATAAACAAAAATTTGTCAACCTTAATATTAGCTTTTTACGAATTTTTCACATAATATATCTCTTTCAGTATGATAATGATCATGATGTTTAATAACATGAACTTTATCTCGATAAAATTGATCAACATTATTTATTATTGCTCTTTTTTTAAAATTATGCCTGTATAAATATCTTTCTAAAATAAAATTGTTAAAATAATAACCGACTTTTTTTTGTTCTTCTAACAATTTAAATAATAAAAAAATAATAATAATTAATAAAATTAAATTAAAATTTAAATATAAATAAATTAATAAAAAAAAAATATACACATATGATAAACAAAAAATAGCCCTAAAACTTTTTTTAAAAGAAAGGAAATAACTAATAAAAAGATGAATTAACTTACCTCCATCTAAGGGATATATTGGTAGTAAATTAAAAAACAATATACCATAGTGATAACTTTTTATTAATTCAATATCTCTAACCTTCCACCAAACTAAGCATTGAAAAAAAATAATTTGAGCAACTGAACCCATTAACGTTATTATTATTTCTTCTTTTATAGGTTTATTAAAACCAGCATTAAATTTAATTAAACCGCCATACGGATACAAATTAATTGAACTAATAGGCCATCGAAATATAAAAGCTACCAAAAAATGCCCAAGTTCGTGAATTATTATTAAAATAGTCAAAATACAAGCTTCTTTAAACATTGCTGTTAAAACACAAATTAGGAGAAAAAAATAATATAGTGGATGAATATTAATTTTTTTAAATATAGTTTTGATAAGCTAAAAATTCTCCATTTTTCTGAAATATTAAATAAAGTTTATTATTTTTTGTTTCTCCTATTAAACTTCCCTTTTCAATATAGTCATACATACTAAGGTCAGCTGGGGTAATATTACTGTACCAAGTGTCAATACCATTTATCTGCTGGATAACAACAGTTTGACCATAATCTGATTTTTCACCTATATAAACAACAATACCACTTTCAATAGTTGGGACTAAATATTTCTCTGAAACATCTAAAACACACCCATCTTGATATTTAGAAGCTTTTTGATATGTTAATTTTTCATTAAAAACAGGTTCACTTGTAACTCCTATTTTAAAAGGTAAAATATTACCTAAATATTTTTTATAAATATTATTAATAGTTGCAAATTTAAAATTAGTTACATAGGTATGTTGATAAAAAATCGATTTAAATTTATTGTTTACCTTAGTACCAATTAAAACAAATAAAAAGAGAATGATTGTTATTAAAACTTTATTTAAAGTATTGATAATATGTTTTTTAATTCTTTCATCTTTTAGTTCTTGATTAAAGGTTATTTTTTTAAGGCTTTTATATTCTTCCATAATATCACCAATAAATATTATGTTTTATATTATTTATTATACTTGTCTTTTTGTGACATATTTTTTAATATTATCATCATTATAAAAGCATAAATAATATTGAAGATATAATAACTATAAATATTATTAAGTAAAGTATATATATTAAATTTCTTAAAATATAAAATATTACTAAATACAATTAATATAAATCGATAGAGGGTAATTACTAATATTAATTTTATGATATTATCTAAAATCTTTTTTTTAGTGAAAATATTTATCTTATTTAATAAATAATAAATAATTATAAAAATGATTCCATGCAAAACTAACATGTTTGTATAAAGTAAATCATATAGACTTCCTATCATAAATGCTATTAAATATTTCTTTTTAGTTAAAGGAAAACAAACAACTAAAGAAGTAATTGTGCATAAAGGCATAAATAAAGAGTTATAATACATAGGGACAAAGAATGAAAGATACCCATCTAAAAATAATGAAATCATTATTAAACTAACTACCATTGTTTCTCCTCTTTAGGACTGCAATATATTTAATATTATTAAAATCTTCTATTGTTTTGACAAATATTTTCTGACCTACACCATATTTATCACTAGTAACTTTAGTAACATATCCAACTAAAATACCTGCTGGATAAATCCCACCTAAACCATTCGTTATTACTGCATCATTAATATTAATGTTTTCAGTGTTGTTTATACCTGTAATATAAAGAAATCCAGTTTCAGCTTCATATCCTGATATTAGAGCATTAATATTGTTTACTTGAACAGATATTTTATTATTGACATCATTATTAATAATAAGTTTTACTTCACTACTATTTTTACTTGTATTAATAATCTTTCCTATTAATCCTTGGCTAGAAATAACAGCTGAATCATTAATAATTCCATCCTTAAAACCTTTATCGATTATTAAATTATTTAAAATATGAGTTGTATTTCTACTTATAATAGTAGCGTTTATATAATGAAAATCAGTTAAACTATAGCTGAGTTCTAACAATTCTTTTAAAGACTCTTTTTCTTTGTTGAGTTCCTTTATTAAATTGCTAGATATCTCATGATGATATAAATTATTATCATCTTGATATGTAACTGGATAATATAAAATTTTTTGGAGTTGAACAAAAGCATCTTTAATATACCCTTCAACAAATAAAATTTTTCGTTTACTAGATAGTGCATATAATAAAGTTAAAACTATTATAAAAACAAATATTAATTTATTAATTTTTTTCATTAAATATTAATTATACTATTGTTTTCATAAAAACTATAATATTCGTTTTCTCCAAAAATAATATGATCTAAAACAGGTATTTGTTGAATGCGTCCTATTTCCATTAAAGCTTTAGTTAATTCTATATCTTCTACACTAGGTTTAACATTATTGGATGGATGGTTATGCATACAAACAATACTAGAAGCACTAAGAAGATATGCCTCTTTAAATATTTCTCTAGGATGAACAATACTTTTATTTATAGTTCCCATAAATAGCAATTTCCTTTCTATTAATCTTTGTTTTGAATCAAAATACAAACAATAAAATGATTCTTGTTTACTATTATAAAAAAGGCTCTGATTAGCTAAATAAATATCTTTAGCATTTCTTAATGGTTCCTTTTGATTAATAGTTTTTTTGATAAAAATTCTTTTACCTAATTCAATTGCAGCAATAATTTCTATTGCTTTCACAGTACCTATTCCGTTAATTTTAATTAATTTATTAATTGTTATATTTTCTAAATCGCTAATATTGTTTAATTTACTTAAAATCTCATGGGCAAGTTCCTTAACGTTTTTATCTTTTGTTCCTGTCTTTAAAATGATTGATAATAGTTCTTCATTAGATAAAGCATTTACTCCAAACTTTACTAATCTTTCTCTTGGTCTTTCTTCAATTAACATTTCTTTTATTTTAATTGCCATAATTTAATATTAACTCCTCATAAGTACTTAATACTGATTTTTCAATTGATAATATTTGATTAATATTATTGGTATTAGCTATTAATTTATCATATTGGACTAACATAGAAATAAAATCAGGATTTGTAACATTTATTTGCTTTATATATATATCATTACCTTTCTTATTGTAAATTTCCTTAATTTTTTGGGCATTTTCCGTTTCTTTAGTAATAGCTACATAAACATAATATTTATCATTTTCTTTGATTTTTAAAAATTGATCAAGTTCCTTTGTATGATTATTTAGTGATTCTTGATTGCTATAAACTCCTTGTTGTAAAAAATATATTTGATTTGTTTCATTAAAGGTTGGTATGTTTTGTTTATATTGAGTATAGACAATCTCTCCGCATAAATAGCCGATTAAAATGGCCATTACCATTGGTATAAGAAATCCCCATTTTATTTTCATATCATATCACCAATATAATTATAAGCTTTAATAATGACTAATTTTGTCGAATAAAAACAAATAAAAAGAATTAATTTATTAACTCTTTTATAAAAAATCTAATATTATTTTGTAGTCTTCGACTAAATCCTCTATTTTTTTACTAGCGTTAGCGGGGCTTGTAGAAGGAAGATAAAAGGCTTTTATTTTGGTTTTAGGATATATATATTTTTGATAAACATCAAAAGCTTTGCGACCGTTAGTAAAAACAACTTTAATATTACTTTTTGATGTAATTTTCCAAATTTCATTAACTTTAATATTTTTAATACTATTATCGCTTGATCCTAATATATCACAAGATTTGATAGAATCCCAAAGAGCTATATTATGTTTTAATAAAAAAGTTTTATGATTATTTATCTTTTCATTAAAAATTATTTCTAAGATTTTCCAAAATCTATTTTGAGGACTGGCATAAGGAAAACCCAGTTCTCTAGATTTAACACTGGCAATTGATCCTACAAATAATATTTTCGAATTTTTATTATAAATAGGTTCAAAGGGATGAATTATTCTTTCTAACATATACTTACCTCTTTTTATAGTATGGATTATTTAAATAAATAAATTAATAAAATTTTGAGGAATATCTGTTTCGAAAATTAATAACTCTTTGGAAAGGGGATGGTAAATTTCTAATAGATTGGCATGTAAACCTAGTCTTTTTAAAGGACTTTTAGAAGATCCATATTTTAAATCACCAATTATAGGATGATTAATATCTTTCATATGCACTCTTATTTGATTTTTACGTCCTGTTTCTAACAATATTTGAAGTAATGTATATTGTCCATTGTAAGTAATAGATCGATATTTAGTTATAGCTAATTTACCGTCATGAGGTTTGTTGCTTGAATAAACCTTATAATTACTTGTCTCTTTTAACCAAGATTTAATTGTTCCTTCTTTTTCTATGATGCCTTCAACAATACCAACATAACTTCTTGTTTTAATTAATTTATCCCAGTTTTCTTGAAAAAGATGTTTTATTTTTTCGTTTTTAGCAAATAAAACTATACCACTAGTATCTTTATCAAGACGATGTACAATAAATAATTTGTTATTTTTATTTTTTTTCTTTAAATATATCATAACTTGATGAAAAAGCGTTCGATCTTTTTCTTGATTAGTTGATACTGTAAGTAATCTAGAAGGTTTATTAACAACAATAATATCATTATTTTCAAATATAATATCCAATTTGCCTTTTGCCATATTTATTTACCTCCATTATAAAAATAAAGTTATACAGACTTTACTTTTGTTTTATTATTAATCTTTAATTCTTTTATGGTATTAGAATTAAAGATATCTATTTTATCAGTATCATTAATTAATTTATTTAATGAATTCCCACGATTTAAAGTATCAATTGCTTGAGCTACTTTTAATGAACAGTCGACTTCTTCTAACCAAAGATTTTGTTTATAATTATTAGGAATATAAGTTAAATTAGTAGTATAGATTTTATCAAATAATCCTTTTTCATAAGCTTCATTAAATATATCAATACCTTTAGTAAATAAAGCAAAAGTTGCAATTAAATAAATCTTATTAGCCCCTAATGCTTTAGAATGTTTTACAACATCTAACATAGAACCGCCTGATGCAATCATATCATCAACTATTAAAATGTTTTTACCTTTAAAATCACCACCGACATAATGATGTTGAGTAATAGGATTTTTACCATCAACAAGTTTAGATAAATCTCTTTCTTTTCGGAAAAAACCCATATTACATTTAAATAAATTGGCATAAAGGTTAGCTCGACTAACAGCGCCAGAATCTGGAGCTATAACAAACATATTATGTAAATCTATATTTTCTTTTTGAATAAAAGTTTCAATTATTTCTCTAGTAGGATAAAAGCTTTCAAAAGATGATTTCGGAATAGCATTTTGAATATCTAAGTCATGAACATCAAATGTAATAATATTTTTGACCCCTAAATTAATAAAATCTTGTAAAGCTACAGCACAGTCTAATGATTCTCGGCTCCTCCTACGATGTTGTCTAGATTGATATAATAGAGGGGTAATAATTGAGTTACTTTTAGAGTGTTCTCTAATAGCATAAATTACCCTTTTCATATCTTGAAAATGATCATCTGGGCTTTTGTGATTAATAAAATCATACATAGGATAAGTAATACTATAATTACCAATATCTGATAAAATATAAACATCTTTATCTCGAATACTGGAGTTTATTCTTATCTTTCCTTCCCCATTGTTAAATCTTGTTTCTTCAATTGGAACAATGAAACTTTCTTTTTGATTTCTAATTTTTCTCAAGTGTTCATCGACAAGTATACCGAATCCATCGATACTAGCTAATGTAATTAATTTTAAATCTTTACTACTACTTCCCATTTCCTCTCCTTTAACATACTTATTATAACATTTTACTTTATAAATTTAAATGATAAAATCAATTAAATGTAAGAATATGCCGGAAATAACTGCTACTACATAAATAATTAATAAAATAAGGAAATTTTCTTTCATATTTTTATTGGTTTTAAATAAAACTAATAAGCCAATTCCACTTCCTGATAATAATCCTGCCATAGCAGACCCGAAATTAATAGCATTATGTAAATATAATTCTGTTATAATGACGCTTGAGGCACAGTTTGGAATTAAACCAATTAAACCTGCGATAAAAGGACCATATAAATTGTTTTTTAATAATATTTTAGACAATGTATCTTCGCCTAAATAAGTTATAGCAACATTTAATATAAAAGTGGTTAATAAAATAAAAATTAAAATATTAATAGTATGATCTATAGAAGATTTTAAAATTCCTTTTTCACAATGACAGTGTTTGTGATTAAGATTAGAATTAATTTGAGACTTGTTTGGTAATTGTTTTTTTCTTCTTAGCAAAAAATCAATTATAAAACCAATTATAAAACCAATTATAAATTTTAAGAAAAGAATTTGAATAATAGTTACAATATTTATTCTTTTGCTTATCATTATTGGTAACATTTCATCACTAGTTGATAAATATATAGCAATTAAAGTTCCCATAGTGATAATTTTTTTAGCATATAAATTTGTTGCTGAAACACTAAATCCACATTGAGGAAACATTCCTAACAAACTACCCATTACTGGTCCAATTTTCTTTGTTGATTTTGATAATTTAATTATATTTTTGTCATTAACTTTATGTTCAATATACTCTATTAATAAAAAAGTTGCAAATAAAAAAGGAAGTAATCTGAAGCCATCTAATAATGTATGAATAACTATTTCTTTCATATTTTCTCCTATACAGTTTGTATATGAATTATATCATTTTAGATTTATTATGGCAACTTCCTTTTTTAATTGCTATTTAATTTATTAATAGCTGCTTGGATTTTATGTTCTGGTGCATTTTCTATATTATACCAACCATGAGATTCCATAAACTTAAATATTTTATTTTGCATCTCTAAATTATCATTTAATTGAGTTCTTAGTAAATCGGTTACATTATTTGTAGAAGATTCTATAACTCCATGAACTAAAATTTCAATTAAATTTTTTTGTAAAGTTAATATATTACTTATTATTAATTTTTCTTGCATTTTATTTTCTCCTATTTACTTAAAAGCCCATAAAGCTTTTCATAATTTTGTTCTTGAAAATTCAATAAAGAAATTAAAAAATCTTTAGTTTCTTGATTGGATACTTCATTAGCATAATATTCACAAATATTTTGTAAATCTTTTTCATGTTCTAAAACATCTTCAATATACATTAATTCTTTTTCAGTCACAATTTCCTCCTTGTTTTTTATTATTTACAATTAAAAAAATATTATACAAATATTTTATAACAAGGTTTTTACAATATACCAAATACTATAATCTTAATATAATACATTAGAGAAAGGAGGTGGACAAACATGGGTTTTAATAAGAGTTGTTCACTTAGGACTTTTAGTTGTATTAATTTTGGCATAAGTTTAATTTTAGGTATTATAGCTGGTATATTACAATATTTTGGTATTATTAATAATGTTTTTTTAATGAGCATAATATTTTTAAATTTAGGTTTTTTAATATTAGTTTTTATTTTAATTGGTATTTATTTAAGTACTCTTGTTAGTTTTAAACATTTTGCTATATGTGCAAGAAGAAAATTTCCTAGTTTAATAATTGGAACTTTTGGTACAATTATAGTCTTTATCCTTATTTTAATTTTATATATTCCAATTACAATAGTATTGATTATTTTTACTATTATAGGAGTATTATTTTTTTCTTTAATGTTTTTAAGCTTAATTAATTTTATTCAATGTATTTTATGCATTTCCTCTTTTAGTGTATCTAAATAATAAAAATCAGGTATTTATTTTTACCTGATTTTTTAGTTACTTTGTTTTATTGCGTTTTTCTATCATATCTTTTGTTGCTATATTTTCGACAATTTTTGTTAAAGAATCTAAGTGCATTAGAGCTTTTATATCATCTATTAAATAATTGTTAATATTCATAAAACGTCTATAACCTTCTACTGATGGATTTTGGTTTGTTTCTAAATAATACCAGTTACTATCTGTTGAATTATAAATAAAATCGATTCCTAATACTATTCCTTTTTTATAGTTCCAAAATTTTGTAATCTCTTGACACTGTCTAACTATTGTTTTTGGTAGTTCTAAAGTTTCAATATTAATTTCATGGAGAGTTAACATTATTTCATCTGTTGCGCTTAATTTATTTGGTTCAGTATTGAAGGAAATTATTTTTCCTCCCCCGGCAGCGTTAGAAATAATGTTTTTAGAATTAAGAAAATATGGAGAATTTCTATCTGTTAAATATTCACATGGGTTAAAAATATCAATTCCATATTTTTTTATTCTTTGTTTAGAGGTTTGATCTGTAGATACTAAAAATAAAGAAGATAATATCTCACCAGTTGCAGTTGTATAGACTCTAATAGAACTATTAATGTTTTCTAAACCTTTAATATATTCTTGAACTATAAATTCGTTTTTTAAATTAATTTTTTTACTTTCTGGCAATTCAAAAAGTGCTATGATTTTTTTTAATTGTTCTTCATTTTCTATTAAATATTTATCCTCACCACGATCAGTAGTAACATTTTTAAAAACTACTGGTAAAAAGATTCTTTTTAGATAATCATCAACAGAAAATGATAAAGGTTTGTTAATATTGGAAATATTTATATTGTCTAATTCCTGTAATTCTTTTTGATTAAAGCCCCTACCTATTAAATCGAATAATTGACCATCATTATGATAATCATTCATTTCAGTAATAATAGTAAAACCTAATTTTTCAACAACTTCATTAAATTTATTCATAATTGTCGATAAAAGTAAAGGTAAAGATATAGGTATAATCTTGCCTTTAGATAAATAATATTCATAAGCCATATCAGTTAATTGTTTTTCTTGACCAGGAATCAATAAATATGTTTTATTTTTTAAACGATAAGGAAAATCTCTAATAATTTGATCAGCTAAATTTAAAAATATAGAAGATTGTTCCTCGTTTGAAGTTATATTATTCTGGAATTCTCTAATTCTTTGCTCAATATTCATAAATTCTCCTTATATAAAATTTAATGTTTTATTGATTTATCTCTAAACTAATTATATCATTTTTTCAGAATAAATGTATAGAATTTATTGACAAATATATACTATTGAGATATTATCTTAATAAGGAGTGCTTCTAATATGTTTAAAATAAGAGAAACTAAGCAAAAGCAATTAATTATTGATTTAATTGAAAATTCAAAAAACCATTACACAGCTGAAGAGATTTTTAATATAATTAGAAAAAAAAACTCCAATATAAGTAGAGCAACAGTTTTTAGAAACTTAAAAAGACTATCTGAGAATGGAATTATTAAAAAATTAGAACTATCAGGAAGTGCAGATAGATATGATGTCTTTAATCCACATTATCATGCTAAATGTATATATTGTAAAAAAATAATTGATTTAAAAATACCTTATAATGTGGAATTAAACAATATTGTTAGTTCTCATCAAGTTATAGACCATGATTTAGTTTTTAAAATTGTTTGTGATAAATGTAAAAAGAAAGAAGGTTAAAAAATGCAAGAAACAAATGAACAAAAAACAACTATGCCGCTAATCGGAGAAAAAGCTCCTTCGTTTAAAGCGATAACAACACAAGGAGAAATTAGTTTTCCAAAAGATTATGAAGGGAAATGGGTAATTTTATTTTCTCACCCTGCTGATTTTACTCCAGTTTGTACAACAGAATTTATGACTTTTGCCAATATGGCCGATGAATTTAAAGAACTTAATACAGAATTAATTGGTTTATCTGTAGATTCGTTATATGCTCATATTGCATGGTTAAGGAAAATTCAAGAGATTGAATGGAATGGTCTAAAAAACATAGAAGTTAAATTTCCTTTAATTGAAGATATAACTATGGATGTTGCAAAGGCATTTGGAATGATTCAACCTGGACAATCAAATACTCAAGCAGTAAGAGCAGTTTTTGTTATAGACCCAAAAGGAATAGTAAGAACTATATTATATTATCCATTATCTATGGGTAGAAATTTCGATGAAATAAAAAGAATAATTTTAGCACTTCAAAAAGCTGACAAAGATGGAGTTGCTACTCCTGCTGATTGGCGACCAGGGGATGATGTAATCGTACCTACTGCTGGATCTTGTGGTGCAGCTAAAGAAAGAGTTGAAAACCAAGATGAAAACACATATTGTTTAGATTGGTTTATGTGTTTTAAAAAAGAAAATAAAAATCAATAACATTTATTTAAAAAATATATACAAATACAAAAAGTACATCAAATTGATGTGCTTTTTGTATTTCTTTTAATTGTTCTTTTATTTATTGTTTTATTTTTATTTTAAGTATTTTGTCACCTATCGGTTTCCCATCTTTGTCAAAGGATACTGTTTTAGGATTACCTTCATAATCAACAGAAGCATTGGTATCAAAATCTTTAATAACTATGGTCCCAGTCTTACTTGCAAAATTAGCTGTGGTAGTAAATGGTGTATCCCAATATTGAAATGCTCTACTTATAGCTCCAGTGCGGTGAATACTTAGTCCACCAGGTTTAGTAGGATCGTTCCAAAAAATTGAAACTTCATAAGAAGTCTCTGGTGGTTCTTCATCAAATTCTAATTTAATAACAAAATTAGCGTCTTGGAAAGTTAATGATAATACATTATCAGGATATTTATCTGTGAAAGAAACCTCTATTTCCTTTTTTTTAGAATAATAAAGAGGTTCTACATAATCTTCTTCACTGTCATTTAAGATAAATTCAACAATTGTTTTCTCATTCAGAGGATTTCTAATATAAATATCCTCTTTTGTTACGATAAACATTTCTAATTTGTTTTTGTTTTTATCAGTACCAGCTTTTATGTATGTCCCAATATCTTTATCAAAATTAAATCTTAAATCTAAGACATATTCCCCATTAGGATCTGTTTCAAAAGGCCCAAAAGCTGATTGATTAGCTTCGCCTGCTTTTTCATTCCTTTCATTTAATCTCATAAAGTAGATTAGATATCCACCTTTCTCCTCTTTATTAGTCACTTTTGTCTTAATAACTAATGTCTCATTTTTT
>LFRM01027176.1_pt1 | contig 13063 bp, 9 predicted proteins | sample 618341 | NCBI WGS metagenome assembly LFRM01 (sample SAMN03654438, study PRJNA283298) | anaerobic digester metagenome | isolation source: pool of bioreactors CSTR01a, CSTR02a, and CSTR03a thermophilic anaerobic... | place: Denmark: Kgs. Lyngby | collected 2014-05-21
GTCTGGACATTTAACTGCTCATTGTGTACTTTGGATTTTAAGTCTTCAACGTCCCCGCCTTCGATCACCACGGCTTCTATCTGTTCTTGAAGGTCTGCCGCTTTCTGCTGTGACTTGGAAAGAATTTCTTTCAGATCAGAGAGCCGCTTCTCATGGTCTTTTACTCTCTTCTCATGCTCCCTTTTTGCTTTTGTCAAATCGGCGTTTTTAGCCGCATTCTCTTTGCGTATTGTTGCAAGATTAAGCATTGTCTGTCCCCTTCAGTCTGAAGAAACACCCGATTTCACCAAGTCCCATATTTATTATCTGGTAATTTTCATAGCCTTCCGCCTCAATTGCGGCAATCTTTCGGGCTGTTACTTCGTGCCCTTCAGCGTTTGCCATCGGCAGATTGAATTGTTTAATCAAAATTGCTGGTTTTTTTGCTTCCTGTTTGGTCAATTCAGGGAGTGATATTTGTTCCCCCTCTGCCTGTCCGGGTAAGTCCGGTAATTCGATTTTTTCACCTGTTGCGCTCATGCTCTGTACTCCTGTTTAAAATAAGCGGCGGGAAGGTAAACAAATTTAAAGGAGGCCCTTCCCGCCGCCCTGCGGGAACAATGATTAAGTGTCTATTATCAATATAGCACACCTTTTGACAAATCACAATTTCATTATGGCAGTTATTCCAGTTATTGCATTATTTCAAAAGCTCTGGATATTTGCTTGTCAATCCTTCTTCTATTACAGTTTGTCGTGCGAGTTCAATTGTTGCCATTTCGAGAGCGTGACTATAATTCTTTGCTTTTCTGAATGCCACCAAAACTAATACAGCCCTGTCTAATGTTTGCGATACGTAGACCGTTGTTTTCTGTTTCGGTTCTCCCGGCTTCCTTCCCCTTTTTCCCGCCATTGCTTTCCTCCTGTAAAAGTTCCCTTAGTTTGTTGATAGCTTTACTTCTAATGTTTCCTATTGAGGTACGGGAAAGCCCGTACTTGGTTCCGATTTCTGTATAAGATTTTTGATAGATCACAGATTGAATAATGACATATCTCTCACGGCTGGAAAGCTTCAGAATAGCCCTGAAAAGCCCTTCAGTATCCGGGGGAGTGTCGGAAGGTATGAACTCAATTAGCTCTGCCTCATTTTCTCCCTTAGTGTGAGTATTCAGGCTGATAATGGGTTCTGATAGAAATATTGCGTTAATCACTTTGCGGTGAGGCAGTCCGGTATACTCTGCAATCGCTTGTATATCCGGTTCCCGTTCTGTCTTCGTCTTCAGTTCTGCAATGGCCCTGCGTACCTGTTTGATTGTATGCTGTACATTAAATGGTATTCTGATGACAGATTGCTTCTTAAGAGCTTTTGAGATTTCACATCTTACGTAAGAATCTGCATAGGCTATGAAGTTCAGCCCCTTGGATTCATCGAAACGCTTTGCCGCTTCAACTAAACCTATAAAGCCGATCTGGTAAAGCTCTTGAAAGGTGATCCCCATTTTCAGATATTGACCGCATACGGTCCCCAGATAGCCCTTGTATCGCATTGCCAGTTCTACCGCTTCAGCTTCAGTTCTCATAGCATTCCTTCAGGGGAAGGGGGAAATAAAAAAGCCGCATCCGGGAGTGATCCGGAAACGGCTGAAATTTTGCGTTACGGTCTTTGAAAAAGTGTTAAATTCTTGTTTGTTAATGTGAAACCGCTTCACACTAGCTTCACACCTTAAAAGTAAACTGTAGTATTTGGTGGTATTTAAACGATAAAACGGGAATAGTAGGGGAGAAAATAAAAAAGCCCCGAAATCGCCGTTTTTGTGCTGTTTTTGGCTGATTTCAGGGCTATATTTAAGCTGGTCAGGAGGGACTTGAACCCCCGACCCGGTGGTTAACAGCCACCTGCTCTGCCGACTGAGCTACTGACCAGTGTATTTCAAAGATTTCCTGATTTTAACCCGGTGGTTGCCGGGCAACTCATTTGAAACAGGTTAAAAATATATTACTCTCATGGTTATGTCAATTCATTGTTGATCAGCAGCACCCCGATTGTAATTTATTTTAAGTTATCATGAAGACGCCACATAAAACACTGCTTCTTTTCCTGCTGCTCCTTTTCTCCTGCTCTCAACTGCCCACAGAAAGCCGTCATGACCAGCAATCATACTCTTACACTCTTAAGCTGACAGGTTTGCACCAGGACTCTCTCTCGATCTCTCTTAAAGTCAGCAGACCGGGAAAACTAGCCCTCCCCTATCATTTCTTTGACAACCCTGTTGATTATGTTTCCGGCATAATTGTACGTGATTTGCAAGTGATAGACTCGGATGGTTTAATTATCGACACAACCTGCACATTAGAGAAAATCGGACCCGTTTATAATATCGTTTTAGATCTTACCTACAACATTCACTATCCGGTTACACTGAACTACAAACTGAATAACAGTGCTTTTGAGGATACATCCAAAGATTATCTCCCGTCTGTTCAGGTCAGCGACTCACTTCTTTTCCTGATCGGTGCCTCATGCTTTATAATCCCTTATCTGGATTTGCCAATTGCCAATGCCTGGCGCACCCCCCTGGATTTAAGAGTAAATGTTGAATCCCGAATACCCATTTACGGAATACCAGGTAAGTCTTTCTCCTGTTCAAATCTCTATGAACTGCTCTTTATCCAGTTCTCTGCCGGGTGCAGTCCGATTGTCGAAGGGACATCCGGAGAAACGAAGTTTACTTTTGTCGATATGCTCAATGGTAATTATGAAACTGCTGTTATGCCCACTGTAGCTCAGAACTTCTCCAGAATCCTTGATACAATCTCTTCCCTCTATGGTAAATTCCCTTCCTTATATACTGTTGCGTTACAGGATTTCGGCGGTGGTCTGGAGGGAAGCTACGGGTTTTCACTTCTTCAGCCAAACCTGGCTTTAGAGAGCAGATTTCACGAGGTACTTGCCCATGAGGCACTGCACCATTTCATCGGAATACAATGCGGGGAATACGATGATCCATGGTGGAAAGAAGCTACAACCAATTACCTGGGTGCGGTTCTTGTTACAGCAATGAACCTCTACAGCAAAGCAGAGCTTAGAAAAAGGTTTACAAGCTTTTTCTATGTCGACCCCTCAGTCTCCCATCTCGCTCTTTCAGATCCATGGCTAAGGGAAAACATGTTTGCCCAGAAAATACACAGTCTGGCCTATGACAAAGGCACTCAAGTGGTCATGCTGCTTGACCTGAAAGTCAGACAGGCTTCGGATAATAAGTACTCAATTAATGATGTGACCGCATACCTTACCAGGAAATTCAGCAAATCAGCCTTTCACAGGCAGGATTTTATCTCTGCTTTCAAACATTTCGGAAATCCCGATATCTCTGATGTGATCGCTACCTACATCGATACCCCGGGTACCACGATTCCCGACTCTGTTCTTGTGCGGACATTTGACGAACTTGATTCTCTGGGGGCATTTGGAGATTAACCCTGAACCGCAGACTGGACAATAATCCCGCTAACACACTCATCCTAAATCGTATCGGGAGATGAAGTGTGCCTTTGCAGCGGAATATTCCTCTCTCAGCCCTTTATATGATCGATCATAGCGAGAACTATAGACGAAAAGAACAGTACAAGACAGACAAAAACCCCCATCCCGCCTATAATAGTGAGCGCAAGCGGAACCGGCGAAAGAAAAAGCTTCTGTATCTTCTCCGGGTTCTTCCCCCTGTCTTCTATTGCAGCATGAATATTACCAAGCTGCGGCAACACAGCTATAAGTGGAAAAAGAATAAGACCGGCTATCCAGAACCACCAGTTGGCAAGTACATATTCCATCTCTATTCTGATCCCTTCTAATATTCAAATTATCAGACTTGATTTTTCCTGCACTTCTTCTCAATCACTTGCGTCTGAGAAATGAAATCAGGCTTCTCAACCCCGATTTTCTGTTTATAACCCTGCATCTCAGTCTCGATGCTCCCAGCGATTCCTTAAATTTAATAACACCGGAGATTCCGCTCGATGGATTACAGTCAAACCACCTGAAACCGTTTTCACATGCATGCCGGATAGCACTGTTGTAAAGCATATTGTTGGGACGGTAAATAAAATAATCATCAAGACCAGCTCCGTGCCAGGCAACAGCATGATCATTCCAGTAAAAGCAGATTATCCCTGCAACTGCCTTCCCTCCAACCCTGGCCAGCCATAACTTTCGGTAAGCATGATCCAGATTTCGAATCTTCCTTAATAATCCGGAATCATAACTTACACCGGAAAATATCTGCCCCGATTTCCACCGCTCCACAGAATGGAGATAAATCCGGAAGTATTCGTCCCAGTGAGCAGGCTCTTCCGCCTGCTCCACAGTCACACCTTTCTTTGTCGCATTGCGCACTGCTTTGCGGTGGCAATACTCCGAACCTGCAAATACAGCATCGTATCCACAGGAAAGATCGACACTTTGCGTGAAATCATCCTCAGATCCCTCGATCTCCACCCTGTTCAGAACCTGATCATAAGGATTCTCTCTTATAAGCAAATCTCTGTATTTCCCGCAGTAATCAAGAAGTACCCTGTGATGGTTCTCATTCAAAGGCGTCCTGGAAATCCATCCTCCGAATGTGCAGGCAGGCATGGAAAGTATAACATTGAAAAGATTGACCGGCCCTTTCTTGACAACCCGTGGAAAAAGAACACTTGAGCCGTCACTCAGTTCCAGGATCGATGCCACAGGAGTCATAGCGGGATCGGCAAAAAGCTCGGCCCACATCGGGGTATGGAAAAATGTGGAATAAGGTGACTCTTTACAAAACAAGAGCCACTGATCCCTTGATACCAGCGATTCACCACAAACCCTCAGTTCCCCATTTTTCAGCATTTTTTAATCCGGAAAAGATACAGCCGATAAATATGCATCATTAATCAGTTTTACCTGTTTTCTGATATCATGATTCTCCCTGGCATTTTTCCTTCCCTCCTCACCCATCTTCAGCCGCATTTTATCATTGTCAAGAAGGCAGATCAGATTGGAAGCCAGTGTATCTGTATCGTGCTCAGGACAGAGTAAACCGCTTTTTCCATCAATAACCACTTCGGGAATATCACAATGAAGGGTTCCTACGACTGGTTTACCTGCGGCCTGTGCTTCAATACATACCACAGGTGCTCCTCCCTCTGTGTCTCCATCGGATGCTGTACAACTGGGTGAGAGAACGATATGGGACGCGGCAAGAAGTTTCAGGTAAGTCTCAACACTGGTGTTTCCATGAAACACCGCTCCGTCAATACAGTTCCGGGATATGAGAATATCTCTGACACGTTTCCTGAACGGACCATCACCAATCAGGTGGAGTTCGATATCAGGATGGCGGTTCCTTGCCATACAAAAAGCCGTAACAGCATCCACAGCCCCTTTCTTTTCCCTCTCCAACCCTACAAAGAGAATCTTTTTGGGGCTATTTGCTTCAGCCACATTTGCAGATACGGTTTTATCTATTCTGTCAAGGTCGATTCCTATCTTTATCACCCTTATCTTCCTGGAATCACAGCCAAGTGCCTCCAGTCTTCCAGCCATGTGCTTTCCTTCGACGATAAAGAGGCAGCCTTTCTCAAACAGCTTCCTGTAGCGTCTTTTCCATACAGAACGCCGGGGAAGCTTATTTATATCAAGGCCATAGAATGTGGTCACAAGCGGTATACCTTCTCTATCAGCAATTCTTAACACCCGCCATGATTCAGTCGAGAAGTGGCCATGAAGAACATCGGGGTTTTCCTTATTGATAATCTTTCTGAATCGTCTCTCACAGAGTCTGGGCATCAGCCTCAATGCCTGAAGATATAGCCTGCCAGCTATTGCTTTCTCAGCCAGAATAGCATGGATATTTCTTAACGGGAAGTGATCCCTGTTCTGCATAAACTGGCATAAGACGATATGGTTTACATCAGAATTAAACGAAATCTGATTATAGATCCAGTTCTGAGTGACAGGAAGAAATGAATGGACAATATGCGCTGTCTTGATTCGTTTCATAACATGTTCTTCAGTGTCTCTCTGAGAAACTGTCCAGACCTGAACATCTTCATTATCTTTACTTCCAGCAGATATCTCTTCAGCAGACCAAAGTAAGGTTCCGATTTGTACTTTTCTCTCAGGTGATTTGCTGCCTGAAGGTAAAACTCACGACTTCCTGAAACTTTGTCAGGCATCTGATGATCATTGTAGAAAGTCAAAGGTGAGTCAATTCCAACAGCCCGGTGATTTCTGAGAATCCCGATGTAAAAGTCATAATCCTGCAGTGCTTTCAGTTCCGGATCGAACCCTCCAGACTTCTCTATGATCGACTTCCGGACCATCACGGATGATGTAGGGCCGATAAAATTCATCCTCATGATAGCCCTGAAATGATCCTCCGATCCGGGCTTTCGGAAAACGTATCTTTTTTTCCTTCCATGGATATCAATCGCATTTATGCCGGTATAACAGAGTCCGGCATTCCCGCTTCTCATCACTTCAAGCTGCATTCTCAGTTTATTCTCGTCCCATAAATCATCGTCATCAAGAAAGGCGACAAACTCCCCCGATGCGTGCTTTATTCCAAGATTGCGGCTGAAACCGCCTCCCTTGTTCCCCCCACTGCAAATATAACGAACTCCCATATCCGATAATCTTTTCTCGAGATGCCTGTTCTCTACTCCGCTGTCATCAATAACAATTATTTCCGGAGCAGAGACATGCTGCTGATTTCTAACACTCTCCACAGCTCTCAGAAGCATTTCTTCTCTGTTTCTGGTAGGAATCACAACACTGATTTCAGACATCAGTACTCCAGTTTATTCAGGGAGCGATGAGGATTTTACCTTTACGATGCAGTTTTCCTGAGGATTGAACGGAATAGAAATAAGTCCCTGGAGCCAGACGTCTTTCAGGTTTCCAGACATGATATGCGCCCTCGATTCCCTCTCTCATGACTTCTGTTCTGGCCAGAAGGTTCCCGTTAGATGTGTATATCAGCACTTTACTTCCGGGCGGAAGATTTCTGAATATTAATTCAGAATGTCTGGCCTGGAAAAAGGGGTTTGGAAATACCAATATATCTGAGGATTTGTTGGATGTCAGTTTATACCCCAGAGATATGCGTGAGACTCCAAGGTCAGTTCCCGCCCAGAGCACCCCGTTTGCTCTGTCAATCTCCAGATCGGTTATTTTATCCGATATAAGGCCCTGTGATGTGGTAATGAAGGATTTTGTTTCATTTACAAGGTTATACCTGATTAGACCGCTTTCGTTTGTACCAAACCATATTGTAAACGGGTTCTCATGTTCTATTGAGGTCACTTCTGGTCCGAAGCCTTCCATTTCAGTAAGCTGTCTTGTTTCCGGGTTGTATTCGTATACTCCCTTTGATGTGACTATTCTGGTAATCAGATCATCAGAGGTTGACATATCATTGACTTTTCCCTTACCTGCGAAAGCAGCGATTACTGTTACGCCGTCTTTGAGAGGATTGCCATTATGTCGGAAAGCAATGACTGTCCCCTCCTCACCCCCAGCGAAAATTGTCCCGCTTTTATCCACAATCAAAGATCTGAAAGTTTTAGAATGATTCGGATCATCCAAAGGAAAAAAGTGTCGATAGTGGGCCTTTACAGGATCTGCCTGATCGGAATCGGGATTATAACGCGGGTCATAGCAGATAAGCGAACCAAAGTAACTGTCGAAAACAGAAAACCACATAAAGCCGGATGAATCCACAGCTATCGCGTCACACTTTGCCCATGCATATCTGAAACAATCTATACTCTGGTAGAGCTTCCCCTCACCATAGTCATTGAAAGGAATACAGAAACGGGACCAGCTGTTCGATGCCGGATCGAAACACTTTATGTGGCCCCCTGATAACCCGAACCATACTCTTCCATCGGGGCTCTGTGCCATACCCCTGCTGTCCTCGTTCTCGCCCATCCATCCCATGTTAGGTATGAGATGTGGACTGTATATATTCCAGTCATCTGCCACAAAAGAATTGATAGCTTTCCACCAGGGGATGCCATCTACTCTGGGTAAAGCCCATAGAGTACCATCACTGCTGACGAGAATCTTATTGACATAAGTAAAAGACATTCCTTTAATGCTATAGTTTATCAGTTGATTCCAGTCCCAGGAATAGAAATAATCTTTCTCTGTACCGATCCAGCAGATATTGCCATTTTCCTTCAGAACAGTAACCCTGCTTGGCAGCGAAAAGATTTTCGTTGATCCATAGTAAAGGTCACCATCTTCCGCACGAAGTACCTTCCCATTGTAAAGAATCGCCGGTCCACTGTAACCCTTTATCTTGCCGGATATTCTAATTATAGAATTCACCGGATCATCTTTTTTCTCAACACGCCAGATCGAGGGGTCATAAAAGTTGGCAGTATAAAGACTGTCCTTGTGTATCTTTACAATGCCATCATTCAACCCTCCATAGAGTGTATCACCGATAATCTTTATGACATTGATCTGTGAGGAGGAGAGATCGCCAAATGATGTGGCGTTTTTCTCGGCTTCCATAGTTTCAGTATTGAAAAGGCTGATCCCTTTATTGGAGCCTACTACCAGATATTTACCAAGAGGGATAAATCCGTTTATCCGCCATCCTGAGGAGAGATAGGATACCGATAAACTGATCTTTCCTCCAGGCGTTCTTTTTGTAAGGTAACCTTGTGATGATCCAGTCCAAATATTGCCTTTTTTATCGCGGCATAAGGCAATTATCAGCGGATCAGGGGATGAAGCAGAGGAAGGAAAGAGCTTGCCGTCGGTATAAGGACTGCCTGTTGAATAAAGTCCTCCGCTGGTGGCAACCAGGACCGAGTCTGACTTTAAAAAAAGAAAATCTTGTATTGTCGTTGTTGTAGAGTAATTTATTATCGCTTCGGCAGCCTGTGCCAACAAAACAGAGATAAGTAGAATAAAGCAGCTTTTTATAGAGCGCATTTTTTCATCCGACCATTTTTTTAAACTATACCGAATAAAAGAATATACCTCAATTCCTGCCTGAATTCTAATTTTTTATGCTGTCCAGATTTACTCAGGCCCTTTGGGCTAAAGCACTAAACCGGGGTACATACAATCTTAGAAACCCATATCTCTTCGAGTATTCTTGTCAAGTTATTCCGATTACAAACAGGTTTCATACCCCTGCTAAAAAAAGGTAATCGTAACAGAATCCCTGAAAAAGAGGAAAAGCCACAGGTGGCACAGTCGGAAAAGAGCCATTGCACCATAATGGAGCAATGACCTTAAATCAGACAATCTCAATAGACATCAAGATAGACTTCGCCTGTCAGTCCTGACGGCCTGCCGTTCATTCTGAGGAGGTTATCGAGAGTATTGAGTACCGTAATCACCAGCTCATTCCGCTTGGGTTCACATACCGATGTAATATCGATCTCCATGGGATGCCAATTAAACAAACTGAGCTGTTTGTCATTAAGACAGACACTGGTTGTCCCGGAAACCTGTGAGAACCTCAAGACCAGCTTTTTATAGTCGTTGGGTATTTCAAATGACTGCCTGTAAACACCGGTTCCACTAAGGTATGGATACCCGTACTTTGTCCAGGAATCATGGCCGACCAGAGCACTTGATTTGTCTATTGTCCAGCCGTTCTGCCCTTTGGAAACCGTAAAATCTCCAAAGATGAGAGGCGGGTAAAGAATGGTTTTGGGATCTGTTACAAAACCTGTTGTCCTTATTGAAATCCGGTTGATTCCCTTCACCAGGCTGTTGCTCAAGTTGTAAATCATGGCATTGGAACCGATTATTTTCTTTAAGACAGATGGGAATTCCGGTCCGTTTTTTACCGGCTCCTCACCATTTTCCATTTCAGGCCCGGCAATCTCAGGTAGTGAAGCAAGTCTCTCTGCTCTGACGCCATTTACACTTACTTCTATCTGGCCGTCAATGACAGAGTGGCCATTTAACCCCCCGATTCCGTTTAACAGGAAATAACAGTTCTCAAGTTGAGCCTTAGCCTGGAAATTAGATTCATAAAAATGTGAGAATCCCCCCGACTCCCGGCTCAGCCCGATTCTTACATTCCAGGTTGAGAGCGGGAGAGCGTTCAGTGACAGCGGCTGGAAAGTCCATTGATCTTTGAAAACGATCCTGTAGCTGCGCTGAGGCATCGTAAAAGGATTGATCCCATGGCGGAAACGCTTGGAACCCTGCTGAGAGATACGCGAAGCAGAACCGATGATAAAATGTGTGCTCCTGGGAGCAATACTGAGATTGAAAGAGCCACGTGAGTTTTTTCTCTCCACCCCATCAATTTCAATTATGTCCCCGGATTCACAGTCAACTGCTGCGAAATGCTTATTATCCGGCAGTTCGATCTTTGCCAGGCAATCCTTTGAATCAGATGAGTTATGAATAACATACAATTCGTAACCTTCTGCAGCACCGCATGCACTGAAAATATCTGTACAGGTTTTTCCATTAACGGTAATACTTACAACCGGCTGTATACAGCTCAGAGCTTCTTCAAGAGCCCCGGATGCAACTACCTTCCCTTTATTCTTTTTAGGATCAATGATCTTCTCAATACGTGAAGTAACAGAAGCCGTAGCCCCATCCTCACTGGTTCCCTTCGGCGCTTCATCTACAAATATTACCTTCCCGTCCTTCTGCAAAAGCTTTTCAATAAAAATCAGAACATCACGAGAGATAAAAGGAGAATAGGGAACAATAAGAAGCTGATAATTACCTTTACGAATTCGGTCACTTGTCCCGAATTCACCGTTTGTTCTTACGCTGCAGCTACTCAGAAAATCCTCATTGATCACATCAAAAGACAGACCACATCTCTCCAGACCAGCCAACGTCTTCTGCAACTGAAGTGTTCCCTTTATCGCTGAATCATTATTAGATGGCATATATCCGGCAAGAACCTGCTGAGAAGGTGAAAGTACTGCCACCTGACGATTCCAGTGCAGGTCCCTCAGCAATTCCTGAACACGAGAGACATAACCGCACAATGGTTTCATCTGTTCCCATCCGGGTGAATACCATCCCGGATTAAATGGTGTCTTAATATAACTGCGCTGGTCTACATTGAAAAAACACCCATCTATAATAGTCCTGGAACTGCCAGCCAGCAGTCCCAGATCAATCTCATGCTTTAAAGACTGTACAGTACCGGCACTACCCAGACGATTACGGCCTATTACAGATAAGGTCTCGCGTCTGTACTGATTGGAATTAGTATCGGCAACGATTCTAAGCAATGGATAATTCTGTTCGGTTCCATCCAGATTCTGTAATCCCACAAAAGAATATGTCCCCATTTCAGTTGGAACAACAGGATCGATCAGGCAATTAGAGTTGCGGTAAATACTTTTTTCAGGACAGAGAATCCATTGAGAAAGCCGGTTTTTCTTTGCCCAGGCCTCCAGCGGTGAGGTGAACCTTTCATACATTGACTGCTGCAGAAATGTATAAATCTGCTGGCGAATTTTATGTGCCTGAGCACAGTTTTCGAAAAACAATGCCGGTAAAAGCTTGATAAGATCCTTTTTGTGCTTGCTTCTGAATTTTACCACCAGATCATCATCCCAGGGTATCGCATTCTCAGCCGGTAAAAGCGTGGGCATCTCATTTATGAAACCCTCAAAGGTAGAGGAAACATATTTAGAGAAAACAGGTCTCAGCGATTCAAAAATCTCCTGAATGTAGATCTGGGCGATTTTGGGATTGTAAACATTAGGAATGTAGCTGTTGACAGGCCCCCTGAGATACTCTTTCCTGAAAACAAAAACTCTCCAGTCCGCTGATGGTGCCTTAAATACGATTGACCCCTTTGTGCTTTTTGAAGTAAGCTGTTTTACATCTGCAAGACTCAAAGCACCATTGTTTATTCGCACCGCCAGAGCAAAGCAGTCCTGAGTATCTGTAATCTCGATCTCATCCTGCCCGCCAGGAGTTCTGATTTCTGAAAGCACAAGTTGCCGGGCACGAAGTTTTCTGGACCGGTTCATCGCCTGATCAAGCGCACCGCTCCATGGGAGAGAAAAATCCTCAGCAAGACGGATAGCAACTTTTTTCTCGCTGGCTATTCGAAGCGCTTCACCAAGGAGTTCACAGAATTCCTCAGAATTTAAAACCGGCTTCATGTCTCTTCCCGGCTTTATCGCAATTCCTCCGAATCCCTGAGCGATAAGAGAATTTAGTTGCTCGACCATCTCTTTGAGATTAATACTGAGATTCCAAATCCAGATTACCCATGGCTGAGATTCTCTACCAGGCTTGGTGATGGCGTTCTTGAGATTCTTCAAAACAAACTCCTGTCATGGAAATGAAAATTATGCAATATAGGGATCAAAGAACTCCTGTCGGATCAGGTTAGTCACTGAAATGAGTTTCAGAGAGCAGTAATACAGAGGTTGAGGCCTCGAATATTATATAATAGTATTAATTTAAATCAAGTAATTACGTTAGTCAATCCATTTTTATAGCCATAACCACCATCCGGGCAGGCTATCTTATTGAATTTCAATGAGATATATCGAGGGTGAAAAAAAGCCCAACAAACTATTTAAGCGGTTTAATTGATGGTCCGATCCTGCTTTGAGCTCATTTAGAAGATCAATAACTCTTACTGCTCAGCGCATCCAGTGCTAATCCAATTGCCTGTCTGGCATCAAAAGCCTCTTTAAACCTGGAGCTGTCAATTGCCCCGATTCTCTTTAAATCCCATGCCCCGGGAAAGTAGATCACAGTCTTTTCCGTAGCCAATGCCAGAGCAATTTCGCTCAATGTTCCAAAAGCACCCGGAAAGGCAATAATGACATCGGATGAATTGACCACAAGGACATTTCTGGCTATTCCCATTCCCGTTGGAATAGCTATGTTCACATACTGATTTGCTTCATCTTTCCTGGTTCCCGGTAAAATCCCGATAACCATACCATTGTTCTCAGAAGCACCTTTTCTCACCGCCTCCATTATGCCGGTAAGTCCGCCACATACCAGAACCGCTCCTCTGTTTGCGATATGGGTGCCAAGTTCATAAGCAACCTGGTAGTTTTCAGGAGTAGCCTGGTT
>LFRM01401993.1_pt1 | contig 13039 bp, 19 predicted proteins | sample 618341 | NCBI WGS metagenome assembly LFRM01 (sample SAMN03654438, study PRJNA283298) | anaerobic digester metagenome | isolation source: pool of bioreactors CSTR01a, CSTR02a, and CSTR03a thermophilic anaerobic... | place: Denmark: Kgs. Lyngby | collected 2014-05-21
CCGAATTCAGTCCTTAACTACCCAGTAAATTAAACCGTCCAACTAATGGGGGTCAGTTCAAATCTGGCGGCTTTTTTTTATTAAAGACAGGAAACTTCCTGCCTGACTGCTTAGCGGTCCATAATCAGGATGTTTTTATCTACATTATTAATATTGGTATGACCGCAAAACGCCATGCTGATATCCAGTTCATTGGCAATGATTTCCAGAGAACGGGTCACGCCATCAAGGCCATATGCACCCAGTCCATAAAGGAAGGAGCGGCCAATTAATGTGCCTTTGGCACCCAGGGCAATGGCTCGCAATACATCTTGTCCCGAGCGGATGCCGCCATCCATCCAGACTTCGGTTTGGCTACCCTGGTTTTTAACTGCTTCCACAATATCGGGAAGAGCGGAAATTGAAGAGGGGGCGCCATCCAGCTGGCGTCCGCCATGGTTGGACACGACAATCGAATCGGCACCGCTATTGGCGGCATGCAATGCATCTTCCTTGTCCATGATGCCTTTGATGATCAGTTTGCCACCCCATTTCTTTTTAATCCATTCAACATCGTCCCAGCTTAGGGTCGGGTCAAACTGTTCGGCCGTCCAGGAGGCCAATGAAGACATATCGCCAACCCCTTTGGCATGTCCCACAATATTGCCAAACGTACGGCGTTTGGTTTGCAGCATATGCCAGCACCACTCTGGTTTAAGGGCCAGATTCAGCAAATTCACCAGTGTGGGTTTGGGTGGGGTGGATAGGCCGTTCTTTATGTCTTTATGACGTTGGCCCAATACCTGCAGGTCTAGTGTGAGCATTAAGGCAGAGCAATTGGCGGCCTTGGCGCGGTCAATCAGGCGTTCAATATAGTCTTTGTCACGCATGACATACAGTTGAAACCAGAAAGGTGCGGATGTATGGGCAGCCACATCTTCAATAGAGCAAATGCTCATGGTGGAGAGTGTGAAGGGGATGCCGAAGCGTTCTGCCGCCTTGGCTGCCAGGATCTCTCCATCGGCGCGTTGCATGCCGGTTAAGCCGGTAGGTGCGATGGCCACGGGCATGGCGGTATTAATGCCAATCATTTTGGTTTTCAGGCTGCGGCCTTCCATATTCACGGCAACACGCTGGCGGAATTTGATTTTCTGGAAATCGCTTTCATTGCTGCGATAGGTGGATTCTGTCCAGGAGCCAGAATCGCAGTAATCGTAGAACATTTTGGGAACTTTGATTTTGGCAATGCGTCTGAGGTCTTCAATGCAGGTTATTTTTGCTAGATTTGCCATTAATAATACCTATCCGAGTGATCAACTTTAAATATTCAATTCTATACTGTTATGCCTGGGCCGTCATACAAGGCCCATGGAAATGAAACATCCTGCCTTGTGGGCAGGATGCGGGCAAGTACTGGGGAGGTGCGGGTGTATAAAGGCACCATCCATGATGGCAGGTGCCAGGGCCCAATGGGCCTAGCTGCCTGGCGCCCAGCGAATGACATTGCTGACCCGGGCATTTCCCTGAAGCTTGAAAGTATTGCTTTGGGTTTGGTTGTTATAAGTTGCTTTCAGGTTATACGTGCCATCGGGCAATTTGATATAAAGCAGCGGACCGGTATCGCTGGCTTCAAATACCGACTGGTTGTGCTGGTTGGTAACGACGACCTGTACATTGCCCAGATACGCACCGGCGTTGTCGGCAAACGTTAAATGTACATTGAAATTACTGGATTGTGCCTTGATTTCGTTTTGTTCGCTATTGCCAAAACCACCGGTGATATATTGGATTGATTCGTTTGACTGGTTATAGGTTTGTGGTTGTACCTGGGCTTGCACCATATTTTGTGTGCCAGCGTAAAGCCCAAAAGCAATGGCAGAAGTGAGCATGAATTGCTTGATGACTTTGGGATCAAAATGATATGTTTTTTGCATGGTACTTCCTTTTTTTGAATTTACAACTATTTAAAAGGGTGCCGATGTAATGCAGGCAGTTTGACCTTTTAAGTGCGTTTCATTGTACAGGCCTTGAATGCGCTTGCATTATTCTGAATTCCACAGAAATATTTAATCAGAAAAATACCATGATATCAATAGATTAAGTGTGTGGGGTTTTTGCGTTTATTGCCTAGGACGTTACCAGGTGCCTGCCTGTCAGCGTTTTCAGGTATTAACTTCGTATATTCAATTGGCATATTAAATGACTTAAAACCGTATGTTTTGAAACGCCCGTGTTCTTTTCTGCATCTAATGAGCAGATAACCCCAGGATGGGGGTATTTGTTATTGAACAGGAGAAAAGACATGAGTAAATTATTGTTACCCTTAGTGGCCGGTGCCCTGGTGCTGGGGTCTTCTTTTGCGGTACGGGCACAACCCGTTAGTGATGCTATCGTGAAAGCCCCTCCGGCAGAGCCTTACAGGGCCATTTCTGGCCTATGATCGCGACGGCAAACTGGTAAGCACTGTTTATATGATTCCCATTAAGGACATGACAGCTGAAAAATCATTTTCAGACCTGAAAGTACCCGGCATTGCCGTGGATCACACCGATATCATGTATAACGCCGGTCACCCTGGTGTAGAGATGCCTCATATTCATATTGTGCTGTGGCATATTCCCGCCGAATTCCGCTTGGAGCGGCTGCCTGGAATTCAGGGTTTCTTTTACCTGATGAGTCTTTTTCAGTGACTTTTGAAAGGGAGGGGATTTATGATTTTTACTGCCTGCCTCATGAGCATGCGGGTATGGTTGGAAGAATAATTGTTGGCAAACCCGACTTGCACGATTGGTTCGGCCAGGAAAATGCTAATAAAGACGTGCCTACGGTTGCTTTGAAGGCTTTCCCGACGGTGGATAAGATCCTGCAAGAAAAAATAGTTCGGGTATAAATTGAAAGGCGTCAATTACGGTAGCCGCGACATGACAGCGGCTACTATCCTGTCGCAACGCTCGCCATCAAAGGCAAAGACATTACCGTAAGCGGTTTCAATTTCTTTTGACAGGGCTGCCTGCATTAACTGCCTTGCCCTGAAAAAATGGGTTCGTACCGTTGCCTCGGAGATATCCAGTATAATGGCTATTTCAGTGGCTGGCATTTCCTCAACTGCCCTTAATATGAACACGAGCCGAAGCTGGTGAGGCAGGGTGTCCAGCTTTTGCTCTATCAGGTGACGTATTTCTGTTTGTAGAACCTGTTGTTCCGGCTCTGAGTGGGTATCGATTTTCATATTGGCGCCTTCGGCAATATCGGCAGAACTTATGTTTTCATGAAGTTCAACAACATTATTCCATTGCCGCTTTTTGCGAATTCTACCCAAGGACTCATTAATCACAATCCGGGTTAGCCAAGTGGAAAACAAGGCCTCTGCCCGAAAAGTGGCCAGATGTAAAAAAGCTTGAGGATGTTTATCCATGGGTGGGCCAATAATAACTGTCAGGAAGGGCACGCGCACCAAAAATTGCTTGCCCAACACGTACCACCGTGGCGCCTTCTTCCACCGCCATTTCATAATCGCCCGACATCCCCATGGACAGCTCGTGCAGTTGCATATTGGCGGGGGCGTCTTGCTGGCGTTGATCGCGAAGGTTGCGCAACAGGCGAAAACAGCTGCGTACCCGTTGCTCATTATCCGATAAGCAGGCCAGCGTCATGAAGCCTTTTACTTTCAGGCAGTCAAAAGAGGCAAGGGACTTGATGAAAGCAGCGGTTTCTTCCGGGTGAAGACCGTATTTGCTGGTTTCACCAGACGTATTGACCTGTATGAAAACATCGATTGAACGGCCTTCTTCCTGTAGCTTGCGTTCTAGCGCCTCGGCTAACCGGATGCTGTCCAGTGCCTGGAATTCTGCTGCAAATTTGGCCACAAACTTGGCTTTGTTGGTTTGCAAATGGCCAATAATAGACCATTGCAAGTCATTCAGTGCGGACAGGGACTGCCATTTGTCAAAGGCCTCTTGCACCTTGTTTTCACCCAGAAAATGGCATCCTGCCTCGTACGCCAGTTGAATGCGCGCCTTGTCTACCGTTTTGCTAACGGGTAACAGGCGTACGGTGTGGGCGTCCCTGCCCGAGCGTTGGCAGGCGGTGGCAATTTTTTGCCTGACCACAGCCAAATTATGCTTGAAATCGTCAACGGTTAACGCGGTGGGGTAGCGGTTTTCCTGAGTGGGTGTTGTCATAAGTAATTGAACAATTAGCCTTGTATCTGGAAATCAATCACGATTTCGCCAGGCTCACGGGCAACATAGGAAATGGCAACCTGCTTACCAAAATGAGCCTCGATTTGCGCCAATAAGGGCAAGGGATCGTGATCATTGCAAAAACGCATCGTCTCGCCCGGATGCAGGGCAGACAAGGCACCAAAAATGGCTGCATGACGAAAACGTTTAGCAACGCCACGTGCATCAAACGGGTAAACATGCGGATCAAACATAGGTAAAGATGTATCTTGAGTCATGATAGTCGAAATAAAGTAAATGGATAAGAGGATGGCGGGTGCAATGTACCAAGTGGTACAGGGAAAGTATTGCGCCAGGATTTAATTATAGTCACGACTTTTTCTCGCAAGGGGAGGAACCATCATCATCTTAAGGTTACTTGAGTAATTTACTTGGGTATTATTGATGCAGGTTAAGGGAAAGCCCTGAGTGTGTGTTTTTTCATACAGAAAAATGACTTTTCTGGACGCTTGAAAATTTTCAAAAAACCAAAAATCGCACATTATTTATTTATGCATGAAATAAATATTTTTTTTAATACGATTGTGGATATTTTTTATCCACTTTAACTGTGGATAACCTTGCGTATAAGAAATTAGCAACTCGCTTAAGTCTTGATCTGACAGGGAATTTTTGTCAACTGCTTATGAAATGATCAGTGCTGTTTTGGCTACAGAAGAGAATGTGGGGAATGTTCATGCCAGTCGATTGTCAAGCAAAAATGCCTGCAAATGAAAAATATTATAGAAAAAATAAAAGGAAGGGGCTTGCAATTTGTCTTAGGTTGGGCTATAGTCTTACTCTTACTTACACAGCTTTGTGCGAACAGGCAAATAAGTAACAGTCGGGGCGTAGCGCAGCCTGGTAGCGCACTTGCATGGGGTGCAAGGGGTCGAAGGTTCGAATCCTTCCGTTCCGACCAAATAAATCAAGGACTTACGTGAAAACGGGAAGTCCTTTTTTTATGCCTGCTTTGCTTAGGGGTAAACTTAGGGGTAAACTTGAAAAAACCTTTTTTTCCCCACTATAGTAAAGCCTCAAACGCCCATATTTCGATAAGGGTTCAGCAGCATGGCATAAGCCTGATTTTTCACTTGACGCGCGTCAATGTGGTACTGCCGGTTTTCATACAGATCAGCCACGACCAGTAGAACGGCACTGATAACCGGTGCTGGCAGGGGCGCGGGTGGTTCGTCCCAGTTCATGTAATCAAAGGCGGCTTCTGTTGCGGCATCAATGTAACCCTGAATCAAACCGTCCTCGTGATCGTGGTCTATGCGTAAATGCTCTTTGGCTTGCTGAAGATCAACCATTATTTACTCCGGTTTCAGCCATGACCGTAATCATGGTCTTGTTGTTGTTTGGCAAGACTGCCTTGATGTTAAAAATATCGTCAGCGTGAAGGATCCGCTGGCCTGGCTTTAATCCCTTGAAATAGCGTAAGGTGATTCGCCATGTCGTGCTGGCCTGTTCAGCATTGGCCTGAATGAACTCACGCCCATTAATGCCCTCGATCTGGGCCCATGTAATGGCCTTGGTCACCCATCCAGAAATAATATCGCCCGTCATCGGGTCCTGTTCGCCTTCCTGGTATTCTTGAACCGTAATTCGGTGTTTTAGCTTTCCAATGTCCATTTATCATCCTAAAAAATAGTTGGCGGCCACCGATAGAAAGGAGTCCAAATAGCGCTCGGCATATTTAGTGAACCATCGTGCCGCCTGACGGGGTTTTTTAATGGGGAGGCACTCACCGTCTAATCCTCCCTGGCCTATCCAATGACCAGCTTGCCTATACAAAATCAAACGCCATGCCAGTGAATACCGGTTCTCCTTCGGCTGTACCGGCTACGCCCATGGCCATGGATAACGCTTGCATCCCGTCAATCCGTCCTGTGGCCTTGGCCTTGTCCAGTTTTCTTGATCCGGCAGGGTCTTTGACCGTCACCGCGTTGGCTGCGCACATGGTCAAGACTGGATTCATGCCATGGGCGATCCGTCCATTTAATAGCTCGGCTTCCAGGCTTTCCAGTGCGGGGCTCATGCTCTGAAACCCTTGGCCCCATGGAACCACTGGCAGGCTGATTCCAATGCGTTCAAACTCTTTTTGCAATAACTCAAAACGCCACCGGTCATAAGCAATGGCTTGGATATTCAGGTCTGACAAAATCTCTGCAATGTCCTGGGCCACATGCTCATAATCCACTGAAGCGCCTGGGGTGGTCCGTATCAAGCCTTGCTTGGCCCATACGTCATACGGGGCGCGGTCTTTCTTGGCACGGTCTGTCAGGCCCTTTTCAGGGGTCCAGAAGTGCGGCTGTACTTGCCATACACCGTCCACTTTGCCAATAATCACCAGGCTGGTTAAGTCAGTTCTGGCTGACAGGTCCAGGCCAGCAAATACGGGATTGTCTCCAAATGGCTTCACACTGCCACCACATGACTTCCAAACTTCAGGGCTGACAAAAGGGGAATCGGTGGAAACCCGCTGGTTCAGCAGCAGGTTACGGGCGCTGTTTTCCATGGAAGGCATCCGCTGGGCCTGCTTCATCTGTTCGGTCAGATCATCCAGTGAACGGAATAATCCTAATGCGGGGTTGGCGGCTTCCCATGCTTTGGGGTCCATCAGGTCAGCATCCATCGGGGCTTCATACACGTGCGAAACAATTCTTGAATCATTGCTGGTTTTGGCATCGTCCAGCCAGACTGAAAGCAGATCGGCATCACTCGATGCTTGCGTTGAGATAACCAATAGCAAAGGGTTTTCGTGGGCGCCCTGACTGGTGACAATCGCGTCCACAAAATCACTCTGCGGCCCTTTAACCTGGCCTGTTTCATCAAGAATAGCCAGAACAGGGCTTAATCCGTGGGCGGTTCTGCCATCGGCTGCCAGTGCCTTGTATTCGGTGTTCAACGGTAAACCTAACAGGCGCTTGCCTGACGGAACAATCCTGACAATCTCGCTTAGTCTGGGGGATAGTTGCACCATCTTGGCGGCCAAATTGAATACCAGGGCGGCCTGATCGCGGCTCATGGCTCCACTGACAATCTGGCTGTTTAACTTTGATTCAGGCCCGACTAGGTGCGCCAGTAGCAGGCCGGCAATTAAGCCAGACTTGCCATTTTTTCTAGCAATAGACAAATAAGCCCGCCTTGTGCCGGCTGGATTGTCGTAAACATCAAGAATGAATTTTTTCTGAAAGTCAGCCAGGACCAAAGGTTTTCCAACATGCGCGCCATCCGGTGTCACACAAAATTTTTCAATGAAAGAAATAACACGTTCGCCACGGGTCATTTCACGGCTCGCAAGGTAGGGATCAGATCATCATCAAACTGGGCAGCTTCCCGTTCCAGCTTGGCCGCGTTCACGGTGTCAGCAGATCGTCCGACAGTAGCCAGGGCATGGACCTGTAAAACACGGGTCAAGGCAATGGTTCGCTTGCTCAGGGTTTCCAGCATCTGCGCGGCTGGATTTACTTTGCCGTCCACCACATATCCGTCACTGTCAATTTGCTGTTGCAGGATTTCAATGTCAGCTTGGGCGCGTGCCAGGTGTCCAGCCGTAACCAGGTCGATTTCAGTCCAGTTATCACGGGCCTTGCTCGATACGATACGATCCCAAAATGGGCGATCTGCGGGGCGTAAATTGATACAGGCAGGTGGTTCTATGGGCGGCTTCGCTGCGTTCTGTGTAGCGCGTATAGCGGCCTTGGCGGTATCTGTTCTGGCTCGTTTGTCAGTCGTTTTCATCTTGGCCTTTGCAGGTAGCATTAAAAAGAAGGTTGGGGGCCGGTCTAGGGCGATCAGTTGCTGGCGATTTTTTCCAATGATCCGGCAGTCCGTCAATGTCACATCCTGTTGCAACTCGCTTGCCATGGTCAGCCGCTGTCTTGCGTGAATGGCAGGCGTGACACAAGGGTTGCAGGTTGTCCAGGCTGTTGTCCGATGGGTCACCGCTGATATGATCCACATCGGTGGCGGGTGTAATGATCTGTCGCTTGTGGCAATCCCGACATAACGGCTCTTGTGCCAGCACCTGCGCCCGTAGCTTCTGCCATTGGCTTGTGTTCAGGGGTATGGTGCGCCTGGGGTCGCTGTCGCGTCCTGTGCGATTGGCATAATAGTTTTTACGCGCATCACGAAAGAAGTTAGGCGGTCTGGTCATTGGTTCGCTCATCTATCCCCTCGATGGCTGGCAGGTTCTCCAGCTTGCGGGCTTCACTGGGTAGCAACCAGCCGGCTTCAATGCCTGACTTGTAGAAGTCCGCACGGGTCTTGCTATCACCACGCAGCAGACCTTCCACGCTGTGCTCTGGCTTGTATTTCTTCCTGCCTGCGGTGGTCAGTAGTTGCATGCTGATGGCCTGCTCCCACATCACCAAATGCCTGCGTAATGACAGAGTGACAAACTGGCGGCTCATTTCAACGCTGTTGCTGAAGTTGCCATGGGTCAGATCACCAATGACGGTTGGCGGCACTCGGAACAGTCGGGCCACTTCTTCCACTGAAAACTTACGGGCCGCGATCCACTCGGCATCTTCCAATGTCATGCTGATGGTTTGGTAATCCACACCGGCATCCAGAATGGCCGTTTTACCGGCATTGGCACCGCCTTGGTACTGGCTATCCCATGATTGCTTTAAAGCGGTTCTCTGTTCGCTTTTGAGTACCTGCGGGAACTTCAGTACACCAGATAAACGGGCGCTGTTTCGGAATGTCGCGTTACCGTGTTCACGTTCGGCAATGGCCAGCTCTAACGTCTCACGGCTGGCTTGAATCGGGCTTACTCCCAGCAGCACATCATCACCGGCTCGGTGCTTCAGGTGGAAAATATCGTTTTGCAGCAGCTTATGGACCGTGCCGCGTTCATCGGCATATTCGTAAACAATCCCGCTATCAGTGCGATAAACAGAAACGCGGTCGGGGTGAATCGGCTGCAAGGCTGTCACCTGGCCATCCCAGCCTCTTTCTATCCGTGCGTAAGCATTGCCTTTGAGCAAAACACAAGCGGTCATCCACTCGCGGAACTCCAGCGCTGTTTGATTCGGATTAGCAATGTCATGAAGAACACTGTACAGGCTGTGATTCAGGGCCTTGGTGCGGCTTTCGTTGCGCTCGTAGACATGCAATGGCAAGCTGGCAATCGTTTCACTGATGGCCGATACGCAAGCATAAACAGCGCTGATTGATTGCGCTGTCTTTTCATTCACTGATACACCGGTGACTGTTGCAAAGTCGGGCCATGGTGCGGCTGATCGCTTCTCGTAACCCAGTCGGTTTAACAGTCGTTTCATCATAATGTTTGGATCCAAAGTTTTTGCAAGTCCAGGCATCCCGATTGCTTTACCATGCTGTCCAGTGATCGCAGGGCTACGCTGGTCTGCGGATAAGCTGGGTTAGCGGTCAGGGTGATCTCCGCCAGTTCCACGTCCAGCAGCTCACGGGTGAACTTTGGGCCAGATACCCAGTTGTCTTTTTTGGTCCTGAAACCAAATGAACAACCGGCAATATCGCCACGTTTGATAAGTTCGGCTACATCATTCCCGTGGCTGGTGTTGGGTAGGTCCAGCTCAAAGGCCAGACCTCTTTCATCCTCACGTAAAATAAGGGTGCCTGCCTGGGTGGTGCCTAGCAGGGCCTTACTGTCGTGATCGTATAGGGCGCGAATGTTAGCGCTCTCCAATGACTGGCGAAAAGCTCCTTTTCTGACCACTTCCCGAAATTCGCCTAAGTCAGTCGGTGTATCAAAAACGGCGGCATATCCTCGAACGCGAGTACCGCTTGCCCTTAGCTCATTGAAGTGTCGTAGCTCTAACATTCGCTTAACTCCTTACAGTGCCAGATCATCAGCCAGAACAAAGGCTTTTGGATTACGGCAGGCCATGTCCATGGTGGCAAGGATTCGTAATTGAATGTCGCCTTTCTCGTAGTAGCCGGTGCCGTATGGATTGGCTAAGATTTCAGCACTGGCCCATTGACCGACAACCAATTGACTGAAGTCACCCAGCAGGACGCGGCCGGTAGATGGGGTTCCTGTTTTGGCTTCCAGTTGGTTGGTCACGTTTACCGGCAGTCCAGCCATGCGTCCGGCTTCCATCAGGTACTCGGCACCAGCAGTTGCTGATTTCAGGGTGGTTTTCAGCTTGGTGGCTGCGCCTGGGTGAGTGATGATCGCGTTGGGTGTTACGTTTTCAAGTTCCAGCGCTTCCAGCAGCTCTACCACTGCGGCCCATGAAAGGGTTGCAAGGCTGCCAGTCTGAATCCCTGTCGTGTTCAGAATCCCAACGGGTTCATCATCAGCAGCAGCACCATGCAACATGGCTTTATCAATGGCCAGGCCAATAACTTGAACAAAGTCATCCCGAATCATCTGTTCAATGCTGGGATTGGCTTGTTGCAGTAGTTGACGTGAAATGCTGGATAGTGCGCCCACATGTTTGGGGCTCATTTTGATGTTGTCAAACGTTTGGTTTGATTCGGTCAGTGCGTCACCTTCGGCTACCCAGTAGGCAGTATGGCTTCCGGTTGCTTTTGGAATCACTACATCGCCACGCAAGCCGGTCAGGATACGGGCACCTAATGAGCGCATGACCATGGCATTGCGGAACAAGCCCACAAATTGATCGGGGCGGTAATCATCAGGAACGATCTTTGATTGGCTGGTGGTGGTTTGGGTGGTGCGTTGTTCAAATACGCTTGATGGCACCAGTACACCGCCTCGGCTGGCAGTCACACCATGACGGGATTGTTCTTGTTGGTATTCAGCCAGGGCACCAGACAGGCCACGATGTTCTACTTGGGCCATGATTGCATCAGTAAGGCTTACACGGGCTTCCAGTGCTTGCAATGGCTTGTCGGCTACTTGTGATCGTTCAAGATTGTCCAAATACGCCTGACGCTGTTCTTGGGCTTCCAATTCGGTGACTTGGGACTTGATGGCATCGAACTTGGCGGCTTCATCGCCCGACAGATTGCGTTTTTCAGTTTCGGCCTTTGAAAGCATGGCACGCATTTCTTTGACCAGTCCTGCGCGTTGCTCTTGAATTTCGTTTAATTTCATTGGGTTATTCTCTCGTAAACGTTTGAATATCCCACAAATAACATATTTAACTGTACAAAACAACAGTGCTATGAATTGCTGAATTAGGGCGAATATTGAAAGCCTGAATTATTTTTGATTGTTGTTTTTGTGGGCATGTTGTGTGAACCATACAAGCCCCATACAAGCCCCATACAAGCCCCTTTCACGGTTCGTTCTTGGTTAGCATTGGGTTCGCTATGCGTTGGCATTGCGTTCGCATTGCGTTCGCAGGTTTCTCACTTGTAACGGTTACAAGTGAGGATCTTATTCTTGTTCCTCGCGTGCGTGACTGGTAGGTCTATCTGTGTTCGGAACACAGATAGCCAAACCTTGTTCCTCGCGTGCGTGATGGGGCATTGGTCGGATTTGAAATCAGACCAAGATTGAATCTTGTTCCTCGCGTGCGTGTAGCTGGCTTCATCTCTTCATTGTGAAGAGATAGGTTTTCCGGCATCACCGTAACGGGCGCTTGGCTGTTTTCCTGTTCATTTAAAGCCCTGTTGCTGGGCCCATAGATGGCTATTCTATAAGTAGTACAGTTTCTGTACTCAGTTACAAATCATTAACAATTGAGATTTATTTTTAAAGAGTGGCTTGTTTATTGGCTATCAAGGTGGTTTTGCTGTTTTGACTGAGTACAGAAACTGTACTCAGATTGGTGTTTTTGCGTAAAACTGAGTACAGAAACTGTACCGTAAATGGCCTTTTTCGTTAAAACTGAGTACAGAAACTGTACCCGAGAATTTTTTTCAATAGACACAAAAAAACCCAGCGGTTTTGGCTGGGTTATTAGGCTACGATTTTAAAAACTGGTGGCTTCCTCCGCTCCGGGATCGGGTCTATCTTTACGTCTTTTAGGTTCAAATATCCCTTGTAATCATGTCCGGCTGGCTCTATGTCCATACACTTATCCCAGTCCAATTTAAGCCAGTTAACGGCCCAGAATTCACAATTTCCTTTATCAGTTGTGCCGGCTCGGGTTATCGTGATTAATCTTGATGCGCGTAATTCATCCTTTGCTTTTTGCAAGGTTGCTTTGCTTTTCCATCCCCTGTGCTTCATCAGCTCCCAGGTAGGTGATAGTTTGCCGTTATTCTTACCTGAAAGCTGACGGCAGATATCCAGTAACAGCTTGATTGCCGTCGTGCTTAAATTTTGGTATCCGCTGCTATCCATAACTTCATAAGGGATAGCAACAAACATACCCAGACCAGCTAAATCTCCTTTCCTATAATCCGTCTTGGCCACTATCTGGCCTCCTGTTCCATAAGGTTACCGCGTCCTTTGGGTCAGATAACGGCCACAAGGTGCCACCACATTCATGGCTTTTACACTGAACACGCCACCAGTTTTTATTAGTGCCTGGCATCGGGTTCAGGGTTGCATGACCACCACAAAACGGGCAAGGTTTTAATTCTTGCTGTATACTTTCTCCCTGTACTGATTTCATTAGGCACTCCTTGCTAAACGGTAGCGTTTAACTCTGGTCTTGCCTCCAAAGCGATTAGGCACAAACTCCCATTCCCCAATGATCGTATGGCCCTCTTTGCGAAGTTCTGAAACAGTGCTGTTCAGGCAGTGGTCACCCAGTCGCTCGGCTTCGAACCGATTGAGTGACCGACTTGCCAGACTGTCAAAAATGGTCTGAATTTTAGTTTTCTTCATCTTCTTCCTCAAAAATAATCTCACGTGCTGCTCGGCTGGCGTTCTCAGCTATCTCAAGCAAACCATAGGCACCCATTGGAATTGATACGTATTGTTC
>LFRM01016712.1_pt4 | contig 13033 bp, 16 predicted proteins | sample 618341 | NCBI WGS metagenome assembly LFRM01 (sample SAMN03654438, study PRJNA283298) | anaerobic digester metagenome | isolation source: pool of bioreactors CSTR01a, CSTR02a, and CSTR03a thermophilic anaerobic... | place: Denmark: Kgs. Lyngby | collected 2014-05-21
ATTGAGTTTTATAACTTGAATGAATACTTAAGTGATGAACATGGTGACCTGAAATCTGAGTTCACAACAGACGGTCTTCACATCAACATCGACGCTTATGTGGAGATTGAGAAACACCTTTCTGAAATACTGCGTCAGAAGCTAAAATAAAGGACAATAAAAACTATGAAGTCACTCAATAAATATATTTATCCAATATCGTTCGCATTCTTCATCATTTTTTTATTGTTTAGACTGGGATATGACATTTCAAAAATCGAGATGTTCCTATACATCGGTATATTCTCCTTGTTTATCTCAAAAGGAATGCGTTTATATCTTTCGAAACTTGAGAATGAAAAAAAGCGTTAAATAAGTGATAGATTATAAAAGTGCAAATCCCAATCGTTGATTGAGATTTGCACTTCTTTTTTGTCTTCTACTTATTCATTATCGTCGTTGAGCAGGTAGTGCATAAAGCGCTCTGGTGCATCAAGGAAGTTTTTGAGGTTTGTGACCAATGGGTGGTCGTTATAGGTGACCTCGGTGATGGTATGGTCGAAATACAGGATCTGAGCATCGGGATAGGCCAAGAGAACGGGTGAGTGGGTGCATACGATAAACTGACAGCCTCGTTTGATTGCTTTATCCATCATTTCTAGAAATGCGAGTTGTGAATGAAATGATAGCGGAGTCTCGGGCTCATCGAGTAAATAGAGTGCATTATCTTTGAGTCTTGATTCAAAGAAATTTAAGTATCCTTCACCATGAGATGCATGCGCAATCTCTTTAGTGACTGTGTTCATTCGTTTTCGATTGCCTTCGTGGACTCCGTATTCAAGTTTGTATTCAAGACGTGTTTTATCTTCGTGGCGCTCATCGACTTCTTTTAATTGTTCTTCATAATAGTGTTCTTCTCGTTCTGCCCAGAGAAGGTAATTAAGGAAGTCTTCACTTTGAAGATAGAAGCCGCGATGTGATTTTTGAGACCAACTTAGTTGGTAATAGGATTCAAACTGATGTTTAAGGTTATGATCAAATTTTCTACCTTGTCCAATATCAATTGCATTGGATAGTTCTTTGATGATTCTTAGGAAACTTGATTTACCACTTCCATTATCACCCGTCAAAAAAGTCACTGGACTTGTGAACTCTAGTTGAGAGAAGTGGGTGCTGTCGTAGGGATACTGGTCGGGTAGTGATTGTTTTGTTTGTATTTGTCTTAGGATCATGGGTTTACCTCTTTTATTTATTGTAGCATAGAAAAAGCAGACTCTCGTCTACTTGATGATAATGATGTTTTGGATTTCGTTTTGAAGTGTTTCCTTTTGATACTCTTCTGAATAAGGGAGGGCATAAAGCTCACTGGCTTTCAGTTCCATGTCCTTATTGATGTAGTTTTTGAATTGGCTTGTGTAGAGATTTGTATCGAGTGTACTGAGGTGCTTTTGTCCAACCGAGTTCATCCCAAGCACTCTGAATTGAGTGAGTAACGCGGGTTCATCTTTCTTAAGGTGTAAGTATACGTTTATGAGTGTTCTTTGAATGCGAGAACGTGTGTAGCGCTTATTTACGGATGATTCGATGATGTTTATGTTCCTGTTTTTAATTAATAGATTCTCAATACCTTCACTCATAAGATTGATGGTGCTTAATTCTTGGTTTGTTTTACTTGTGAGTTCATATTGAATGAAGGGAAGGTAGTCTTCTAGGGTGTGTGTTTGAATGGTGTCGAAAGACATGGGTGTAGTGTGGTTTAGGGCTACGTGTTCCTTATGTGCTTTTCGAATGGCACTTGCACTTGAAATCGGATGATTGATATCAGTGTCGTGGTATTGATTGGTTCTCTGGATTCTTATGGTCTTAATATCTTTTCCCTCGACTTGTTTCTCGTAGGCTTCAGCTAAGATATTATTGGGGGAATCGGAGTTGTTTGCGGCTGGATATGATTTGCCTTCATCCATGATCGTTTGATTGAACTCTTTTGTTTCAATTTTGAGGGATTCAGCACCATACACAAGTGTGTCAATGCCCGCAAGTTCGAGGAGTATGACTGAGGCCATTGCGAAGTAATCGGCTGACTGAACTGCGTAATAGGTTGGGAGTTCGATCACAAGGTCAACGCCGTGTTCCAAAGCAGCTTGGGTTCGTTCCCATTTATTGATAAAAGCGGGTTCACCCCTTTGGACAAAATTAGGGGACATAATCGCAATTAAAACATCACAGTTCGTGATTTTTCGTGTTTCATAGATGTGGTGTATGTGTCCGTTGTGAAACGGGTTGTATTCGACCACGATTCCTGCGATTTTTGGTTTCATAGTGGTATTTTATCATAGAAATGAAATTTATGTAAAATTTTACATGAACCCTCCTAAACATGGTACAATATGAGCATATATGTGAGGTGACTTATCGTGAGATTACGTAAAAAGAATTGGTCTAATGAAGTGTTTGAAACATTTAAAAATTATACTGTAAATGAATTTGAAACGATTAAAGGAAATTGGAAAAAGGAATTGGATTGTGACTTATTGCATCTTGAAATCGGTGCAGGTAAGGGTGACTATTGGCATCAAATGGCGGATCTCTATCCTGAGCGCGGTATCGTAGCGATGGAACGTGATTTTACAGCATCGTCAATTGCTCTCAAGAAATTAGAAAAGCATCCAGGTGATCGCAAGCGATTCATCTTCAATGATGCGAAGAAACTCAATGAGATGTTTGGTCCTGGCGAGGTTGATGTGGTTCATTTGAACTTCTCAGATCCATGGCCTAAAGTACGTCATGAAAAACGTCGTTTATCATATAAAGATAAGCTTGATGATTACTATGAAATTTTAAGTGATACAGGAGAGATTTGTATGAAGACAGATAATCAGTCTTTATTCAATTATTCTCTTGTGAGTGTTGGAGCTCACAAATTTGAACTTGTGGAAGTGAATGTTGATTTTAGAAGTTCAGAGAATGTGGATCCGTTTACTGAATATGAACGTAAATTTGTTTCGATGGGACAGCCCATCTATCGTGCGATATGGAGGAAGAAAGATGTTAAGTAAAGAACAACTACAATGGTTTGAAGAATTAACTCAAATTGATGGTGTCAGTGGTCATGAACATGCTGTAGCATCCTATCTACATAAAGCTTACTTTCCGTATTGTGACGAAATCGTTCGTGATAACTTAGGGTCTATTATGGCTGTTAAGAAAAGTAAGAACCCAAACGCAAAGCGCGTGATGGTTTTAGCTCACATGGATGAGATTGGTTTTCTTGTAAAAGAAGTTATGAATAATGGTGTTTTAAAGATTCATCCCGTTGGTGGATGGTTTGCGCAAACACTTTTAGCGCATCGTGTTCGATTAACAACGCGTAAGGGTGATACTTACATGGGAGCCATCAGTTCAACACCACCTCACATGCTGGAACCTAAAGACCGTGTGAAATCAATTGAGATTCCACAGATGGTTGTGGATGTGGGTGCACATGATAAAGAAGATATTTCAAAAATGGGTATTTCTGTTGGGGATATGATTGTCGTTCAAGGTGTATTTGAACAGTTGAATGATCATCGTCTCTTGGCCAAAGCTTTTGATAACCGTTATGGTTGTGTCATGAGCATTGATTTATTGAAATCACTGAAGGATGTGGAACTGGACTTCGATTTATACATCGGTGCCAGTGTTCAAGAGGAAGTTGGTTTGAGAGGAGCTCAGACAATTACGCAAACGGTGAAACCAGATGTTGCGATTGTATTGGACTGTTCTCCAGCAAACGATGCTCTTGATTCAAAAGCAATTGGTAAACTGGGTGAAGGGGTTCTCATTCGAATGATGGATGGTAGCTTCATCGCTGATAAGGAAATGATTTATAAACTCGTCGATGTCTGCGTTAAAGAATCCATAAAACATCAATACTATTACAGTAATGGTGGGACGGATGCAGGGATCGTTCATAAGTCTTTAGAAGGTGTTAAGACCTTAACATGCTGTCTTGTAGCGCGTGGTATTCATACTTCGTCAAGTATTCTTGACACGAATGATTATCTTGCAGCTAAGAAAGCACTGATGAATTTGTTGGTGGGTGATGACCTTGTTTCGTAAATTAGGACTCATCTTATTATCAATCCTATTGTTAGCGGCGTGTAGTGCTCAAACGGATGTGGATGTCATTATCCAGGAGAGCTTGTCTCGTCCGCTGCCAGCTGGTTCCAATCAATCTAAATCGTATGTGAAGTATTACTTGTCTCCTGAGTTTGGAGTGAAGGCATCAACGCCTATTTCTACACTCATTCGCATGGAAGATACTGAAGTGATGATGAATCTGAAGGTATCTGAAATCGTAGCGAGTCGTTACTATAATAAAGAACGCATCGTTAATCGTGTCAGTGATGAAACAGAAGGAACACTTCGTAAAGAGGGAACGTATTTAGACACACACGATGAACAGAGAACTTTTACGCTCACAATTATTGAATTAGAACATTCTAAAGCACTTGTGCTGGAAAACGGCCTCGTTGATTTAGTGGGTATTGTGGGAGATCACAACATCGAGTATGTTTTGGATTCAATGTTGACGATTATGCGTTCTGTGGAAGTGAATGAAGATTTAATTGTGGCAAATTATTCCAATAAGGAAATTATTGAATATAATCCGATTCATGAAGGGTTCTTTGAACAGACCGTTCCTGAAGCCGGGAGTTTAATTGACATGTACAATCACTTAAACCCCGATGATAAAATTGATTAAGCAGAAAGCGAGTGTAAAACTATATGGCTAGTATATGGAAAAAAATAGCTTCAGTGTTATTCGAAGAAGAAGAAATAAGAGTTGAAGAAGAATTGGATTCAACACCGGATGTTCTTGAAATTCCGAAGTTAAAACCAATGTCAGAAAAAACAGTTCCTGTAATCAAGGAAGTGATTGAAGAGCCAATCATTCAAGTTGTTACTGAAGAACGTAAATCAATGATGATTGACGTTGATGTGACGAAGGATGTTTCTGAACCTATTGTTGAAGTGAAGAAGGTTGTACCTAAAGTATCAAAAAAATACCAGCGTACAGACATCATTTCACCCATCTTTGGGGGACCAGAAAGTCCATCAGAACCAATTGAAAACAAAGTATTTACAGAAGTAAAAACACGCCAACCATTAACTGAAATTATCAGCCCGATGTTTGGTAAAGTAGAAGTGGTCGATCAAAAAGACAGCATTGATTCTTCATTATTAGAAATTGATATCAGTGATATGCTGACGCCAAGTTCTGATGCAGGTGAGGTTCAAGCTTCTTTATTTGATTATTTAGAAGGGTTAAATGAAGATGAAGAATAGACGATTACATTTTGTTGGTATTAAGGGGACGGGAATGGCTGCGCTTGCGCGTATTTGCTATAAGCTCGGATACCACGTACAGGGATCAGACATTGCAACGCACTTCTTTACAGAAGATGCGCTCCGCGATCTTGGAATCCCGATTTCTGAATTCAATGCAAATTCCATTGAAGACGGCATGAGTGTTATTGTCGGGAATGCATTTGGTGATGATCATGTTGAAGTATTAGCGGCAAAGAATAACGACACAGTTCGAGTTGTTCGCTATCACGATTTCTTAGGAGAAATCATGTCCGATTATCGCACGATTGCGGTCAGTGGATCACATGGTAAAACAACCACAACAACGCTTCTTAGAGATATGTTGTCGTATACAAAAGAAACAGGCTACCTCATTGGCGATGGTCGCGGTGACTTAGTTGCTGATGATGAGTACTTTGCTGTTGAGGCATGTGAATTCCGTCGTCATTTCTTATCGTATCATCCTGATGTTGCGATTATGACAAATTTTGAAATTGATCACGTTGATTATTTCAAATCTGAAGCGGATTACTTATCAGCGTTCGAGGAGTTTTCTCAAAACGTTAAAGAGCTTCTTGTTGTTTGGGGAGATGATCCTCATTTCAGTGAGATGACATTTAAACCAAGTGTTTGGACTTATGGGTTCAGTGAATCAAATGATATCCAAGCACGAGAAATCGTTCGTAACACGGATAGTTCAGAATTTGATGTCTATAATAAAGATGTTTTAGTAAAACGATTTGTTCTTCCAATCGTAGGGGATCACATGATCCTTGACGCCTTAGCGGTAATCGCTGTTGGTATTTATGAGGGTATTGAAGCAACAGATATTGAATCAGGATTACAGCAGTTCTCAGGTGCTAAGCGACGCTATGTTGTTGAGCGCGGTGAAGAGAACATCTACATCGATGATTATGCACATCACCCAACTGAAATTGGGGTAACACTGGATGCAACGCGTACGCGTTTTCCAGATATGAAGATTGCTGCAATATTCAAACCACACCGAGTGGGGCGTGTTGCTTATTTCGGTGATCAATTCGCTGAAGCACTCAGTAAAGCAGACCATGTTTTCTTAAATCCGTTTACGAGTATTGATGACTTTGAAGAGGGCATTGATATAGATATTACCTACTTACAAGACAAGATTCCTGGCTCAGAAGTAATTGAACTTGATGAGCGTGGATTGGATCTATTGAGTGAGTTAAGTCCATGTGTTTATGTATTTATGAGCTCTAAAGACATATATGACCTGAAAGATGCGCTGAAAATGCGTTTCAACGATTGAAACTTGTTTCATAAAGCGTTATAATAAAGGAAGAGAGGTGAATCGCTATGGATGAATTATTATTGTTGTTGAATGAAGTTTCAACGATATTGATCCCGATTGTGGGTCTCATTTGTTTGGTTTTATTGGGGGTAATACTATTCAATTTGAATAAAGCAGTTAAGAAGCTATCGGTGTCAATCGATGGAGTCGATAAAGTAGTTGCATCAACGAACCTTAAAATCGATCAATTAGAGGGGCCTTTAAACACCTTGAATTCTGTTTCGAAGACAGTTGATGTTGTTAACGACTCCGCTGTCAGCGCTGTGAGCAATGCAGTTAAGTTTACGGTTAAGCACTCTGATTCATTTGTGAATTGGGGTAAAGAGGCCATTGCAAAGCGCAAGGGTCACAAAGAAGAAGTTGAAGAAGATGTTGAGAAGAAGGAGGATTTTGGAATTTATGAGTAAATATGATGAAGTGCTAAATGAGTTAGTTTACCGTATCGATGATGTGGTGTACAGTTTCTATTCGGAAAGTAATGAAATAATTGCTAACAAGCGTTCGCAAGAACGTCTATTAACGTTTAGAGATAATACACTGAATACAATCAACGATATGAACGTTCGTTCGCTTGAGATTATTTCTGGATTTAAAAATCGTGATTTGATCGATGAGCGTGCTGAAACATTGTTATCTAAAAACGAAAGCATTGTTGCTTCTGCATTAGAAGTATTGGAAGCTGCGCCTAATCGTTCAGATTTCCTTGAAGAAGTGAATGTATTCGCTTCCTCAGTATTGGATTCTGCTAAAGAAGTAATCAATAAAGTTGATGCATCAGGTACAGTCGATAAGATTGTGGATGTTGCTCAAGATGGATTTAAAAAAGCAAAAGATGGCTTGGACGAGTTCGCTCACAATCCTAAAGTTATTGAAGGCACAAAGGTTTTAAAAGAAAAAACGAAAGATGCGGTAGATTTAGGATCGAAACTCGTGAAAGATGGCTCGCAAAAATTAGCGGATTGGATTTCAGAGTTGGATAAATCTAAGAATGATGAAACTGAATCAAATACGCCAGAAGAGGACTAAATATGAAAAGAGTGACAATTTACGATGTTGCAAAAGAAGCCGGAGTTTCACTTGCGACAGTATCCCGTGTAATTAACGGCTTACAAATTGTTCGAGAAGAGACACGTGTTCGTGTTGAAACCGCAATTGATAAGCTTGGTTATAAACCAAACGCAATTGCTCAAGGACTTGCTCTACAGAAGACAACTTCAATTGCGCTTCTCGTACCTGAAGCAAGCTTTGGGTATACAGGCCAAATCATCAACGGTCTGATTGACGTCGCTAAAATCTACAAATACTCAATCGTACTTCATACGATGACAGAGGGTATTGTTGATATTAAGGATGTAGTGGATGACATTATTAAATCTCGTGTAGACGGTGTTATTATCTACAACGATAAATTAATGATGAACGAACTGACTGAATTGTCAAAGTATCAATTCCCAATTGTTATTATCGGTAATCCAATTTCCGATAAGCAAATTGCATCAGTTTATGTTGATATTGAAATGGCTGTTTATGAATTAACAGTTAAGAAATTAAATCAAGATATTAATAACCGTATAGGTATTATTCAAGACCGAAAGAATGATTATACAACGGCTCAAATGGTTTCAGGAGTACAACGCGCTTATAAAGAACGTGGTATTGATGACAACGGATATATTGAGATTCCTCAAGAATACCGTCGTTCCTATGACTATTTCACAGATACAATTGAAGATCTTAAATATAATTTCTTAATTGCTAACCGTGATTCACAAGCTATATCAGCAATCAACGCAGCAAACGAAAAAGGGATTTCTGTTCCAGATGATCTCGAAGTCGTATGTCTTATTGATACGAAGTATAATTCAATGGTGCGCCCACGTCTCTCAAGTTTTGCGATTCCATCGTATGACCTTGGAGCAGTAGCAATGCGCGTATTGACAAAAATGCTTAATGATGACGAAGTGGAAGATAAAGAAATCGAACTTTCTTACCTCTATACACCACGTCAATCAACTAAGAACTAAGCTTCGCATCTGCGAAGTTTTTTTTCACAATAAATGAGGTGAAATAATGATACTAAGTGAAATGTACGATACATACTATGAAAACACTGGATTCACAACCATCAGAAGCAGTGTCAGAGGGCTTGTTCGAAAAGATAATCTCTATGCCATGATTCATATCAAATGCAATGATGGATTTGGTGAAAGAGATCACTATGAAATCTCGGGTGGAGGCATTGAAAAAGGTGAAGATGAAAAGACAGCGCTGAAAAGAGAACTTCTTGAAGAAGTGGGCTTTGGTGTGAAGATCGAAAAGAAGATTGGAACGATTATTGACCGATGGAATCTATTAGAGCGCATCAACGTTCACCATTTCTATGTCTGTGAACTAATCTTTGAAGAAGAACCGCAACTGACAGACTATGAGAAGGAAGTTATTGTCGGAGTGGAGTGGCATACACTTGATGAGTGGGCAGAAATATTAAGTAAAGAAACCACGGGCATTAACGCCATGATTCATCAGCGAGAACTGATTGTGATTAATGAAATTAAAAAAAGCGAAAATTAATTCGCTTTTTTATTTGAACTTGATTAGAAATGTAACGGGTGAGAGTGCTACTTCATACTCAAACACCTCTATATTAAGGTTTAAACTCTCAAGGTAGCTCTTTACCGCCAAGTACTCCTCATTACCACCTGGATGCTTTCTGTAGCAAGAGACGACGAGGAAATGAGTAAGATGGGGGATGATATTCTTGAGTGATTGTACAGTACTGTTTTTATTCGTAATTGTTTCTTTATCACTACCGGGTAAATAGCCTAGATTATATATTGCACCACTGATGGGTGGGGTCTTATCAAATTGAATTGTGTCATGTGATGCATGAAAGAAGTGAACATTAGTGAATGCTTCTGTTCGCTTTTTACTTGCTTCAATTGCACTCATTTGAATATCAACAGCAACAACACTCTCAGCATGCTCCGCAAGGAAGAGGGTATCGTGGCCATTACCACAGGTCATATCAAAAACAAGGCCCAGATCTTCTTGTTCTAAGATCCAGGCGTGTATGTATTGTTTATGATTCATCTTGTATACCATTGAAACTAATGACTAAGAGTTCAGGACTTGATAATAGTCTCAGTTGAGGATCGGGAGTTCCGATTCCCTGTGAAACTAGTACTTGAGTACCATCGATTAAACTTTGTTTCTTTGTGATGCCATCATGAGTTAAAGACCCATAAATTGGAAGGTTAATCCCTCCACCCAGTGTTTTACCACCGACATAGAGATCAATTTTATCATCACTGATTGCAGTGAAAGTATTTGCATCATAGCCAAAACCAATCGTATACTTACCTTCATTTTTGGGGAAGTTGGCAGGCGTGTTGGAATCATAGAATGTTGCGATAATTGATTCCTGTGTACCATTATGAAGTGCGATTGATGTGTTTGACATGATTGTGAAACCAGACTCGACTAAGAGTGCACGTGTGGCTTCTACATCATTGGGGCTTAGTATTGCGAACTTTCCTTGAGGGGCATCAAATTGACTGAGTAATTCTTTCATTTGAGCACTTTCTTCCTCGGAAGGGGTTGTTTGGAATAAATCACCCGTAAATATCAGTAGTTCAGGCTTCATTTTTTCAAATTTTTGTTTTGCTTTAATGAGATTTTCTGTATTGCCGTTAATATCAGACAACACTGCGATTGAAACACCGTCAAAACTTGGTGGTATTTCATTCGATGCAATTTCTACATTTCGAGCACTGACTCTGAAAGGGGCCCAAGCCGTCATTTCAAAGTAAACTCCTAGAAGAATTACTAAAATGATAAAGAGTTTAACAATCATTTTCTTCTTATTCATTATATTGATTTTCTATTGTTGTTCTTTTGAGCCATCGCATCTCTTTGATTTAAGATTACAGGGATAACGAGTGGGTTTCTTTGTGTATGTTTGTATAGGAATGGTTCGAGTGAGCCACGAATCGTGTTTTTGATATCACCAAATGTAACGCGTTTTTCCATTCTCTTTTTAAGTGCTTCATAAACAACGTGTTCTGCTTCTTTTAAGAGTGTTTGGTTCTCTTTAATGAATACAAATCCACGAGATACGATGCTTGGTTTGCACATAATCTTATTTGTACGTGAATCAATCGTAACAACGACTGAAACAAGACCAGAGTCCGCTAAAATCTTACGATCTTTTAGAACTGCTGTGGATAGACCACTTGAGTCATTTCCATCAACGAAGATATCATCTGCTTGTACACGAACTTGTGGGTCAAATGCGACACCATCACGAAGTGCAACAACGTCACCGTTTGAACAGATAAATGTGTTCTCAATTGGAACTCCTGTTTCAACAGCGGTTTGTTGGTGTGCTTTTAACATTTTGTATTCTCCATGCATTGGCATGAAGTAATCTGGTTTGATCAATTGAAGCATTAAAGCTTGTTCTTCTTTAGAAGCATGTCCTGTAGTGTGAAGTGAGTTTAGTGGTGAGTTTGTCATCACGTTTGCTCCTGCACGCGTTAATTGGTTAACAACCTTAGAAACTGATTGTTGGTTACCAGGAATAGGGCTTGAAGAGAAGACCACTGTATCACCAGGAATAACAGAAATTTGTCTGTGTGTTCCGTTCGCGATACGGCTTAATGCAGCTAGGGGTTCCCCTTGTGATCCGGTACAAATAATACATTGTTTGTTTGCTGGGATCTTATTTAATTGATGTGCGTTAACGAAGTGCTTATCGGCAGCTTGGATGTGACCAAGTTTTCGTGCAATTGTAACAACGTTATCCATTGAACGACCAAAGATCGCGATTTTACGTCCGTCCGCAATTGCGGCTTCAATAATTTGTTGAACTCGGTATACGTTTGAAGCGAATGTTGCTACAATCATACGTCCGTCTGTTTTTCTAAAAATACGGTTGATGGATTTCGCAACTTCTTTTTCAGAGATTGAGAATCCGGATACTTCCGCGTTGGTTGAATCACTCATAAGAAGTGAAACACCAATTTCTCCCATGTATGACATGATTTGGTAGTCTGGGTTCGTACCTACTGGTGTAAGGTCGAATTTAAAGTCACCTGTTGAAACGATACGACCGTTTGGTGTATTGATCAATAATCCCAATGAATCGGGGATTGAGTGAACAACATTGAAGAAACCAACAACGAAGTGTTTTGTGCTTACTGTTGATTTTGAATCAATAACTTGTATTTTGAATTTTGAACGCATTTTACGTTCTTCAAGTTTACGCTCGATTAGTGCTTTCGCAAATAATGGTGCATAGATGTTTTGAATGTTTAATCGTTGTAAAAGGAAAGGTATTCCTCCGATGTGGTCTTCGTGACCGTGAGTAATGATTAGTGCTTTGATTTTCTTTTGATTACGCACAAGATGTGTATAATCAGGGATTACATAATCTACTCCGAGAAGGTTTTCTTCTGGGAACATAACACCCGAGTCGATGATAATAATTTCATCGTCATTCTCGATAACGTACATGTTCTTTCCGACTTCTCCAAGTCCTCCTAGTGCATAGACTAAGGTATCTGTCTTTCTTAATTCTTTGTTTTCTATTTCGCTCATAATGAACTCCTACTCTATAATCTTGAGTGCGTCTGTGTGGCCCCAAGGATCTTCTTTATTTATATGGTCATAAAATAAACGACCATTGAGGTGGTCTATTTCGTGTTGTAGGACAATTGAAAGCATGTCCTTTGCTTGAATGATTACTTCTTTACCTTGCAGGTAATCGTAGGCTGCTACTTTGATACGCCATGCTCTTCTTACGAGACCAGGGTGTTCATCTTTTACGGACAGACAGCCTTCGCCATATCCCAATGCAACTTGTTTCTCGGAATGAGAAATAATGCGCGGGTTAACGAGGGCATATTCTGTTTCAATAAGGTCGCCTTGTTTATTTTCTTCTTCAACTACTAATACAGTCATTTGTTTTAAAATACCAATTTGCGGTGCTGCAATTCCATTTGCAGGCTGTAAATTATATTTCTCAGCAAGTTCTTCGTCACGTGAATCACGGACATACTGAAGCATGTCTTCGAGGGTGTCAATGTCTTCTTTTCGCAAAGGAAAAGAGACCGGTTCACACTTTCCACGAAGAACTGGGTCAGAATCTAGGACAATTGTGTCCATATTTATTTTATGCATTTATGTACTTCCTTCTATTTCTTAAAATTAAACTGAGTGTGCAAAATAAACAAACTCTTTCCACTATAATACCGTAAAACAGACAAATATGAAAGGCTTAAACATAAATACCTTGGTTTAAAGGGTAAACATTGTGAGAGAACTATGATAAACTTAGAACATGAAACAGAAAACTGAACGAAAAAAACTAAATTT
>LFRM01063271.1_pt1 | contig 13033 bp, 7 predicted proteins | sample 618341 | NCBI WGS metagenome assembly LFRM01 (sample SAMN03654438, study PRJNA283298) | anaerobic digester metagenome | isolation source: pool of bioreactors CSTR01a, CSTR02a, and CSTR03a thermophilic anaerobic... | place: Denmark: Kgs. Lyngby | collected 2014-05-21
ATGGCGAAACCATGATCGGACTGGTCGATGTTCTTTCTCTGCAAGCCTTTAGCCTGAGCGGCAATAAAGGTGAAATGAAGACAACTGATATGCCGGCAGCTTTAAAGGATATGGCTGAAATCTACCATGAACAGTTAGTTGAGCAGATCGCTGAAAGCGAAGAAGAATTAATGGAAAAATATTTCGAAGGCGAAGCTTTCTCGCGTGAAGAAGAAGAACGCGGTTTGCGCCGGGCAATTTCACAAGCTTCCTTTTATCCGGTATTTGTCGGATCTGCTAATGCTAATTGGGGAGTTTCGCATACACTGGACTTAATGGTTCGCTTTTTCCCCACACCCGAAGACGGTCACGCAATGACAGCAGTAAACCGTGCCGGCGAATCCTTTAAAGTTAAAACTGACGAAGACGGTCCTTTAGCAGCTTTTGTTTTTAAAACCATCGTTGACCCCTTTGTCGGAAAAATCTCCCTTTTCCGCGTTTATTCCGGTGTCTTTGAAGATTCCGGCTCAGTTTATAATGTCAATAAAGATACCGATGAACGCATAAACGGCCTCTACAGTATGCGTGGCAAAAAGCAAATATCAGTTGATACTGTGATTGCCGGTGATATTGGAGCCACCACCAAACTAAATGATACAGGTACTTTAGATACACTAACTGAACGTGATAATCCTCTGAAGATAGAAGCTCCGGAAATGCCTACACCCAGCTTGACCTTAGCTATTTCAGCTGTGAATGAAGGCGAAGAAGACAAAATTATGCAGGGTTTATCTAAATTAAAAGATGAAGACATCGTTTTTGAAATTGAGAATAATCCGGAAACACAGCAATTTTTGCTTTCCGGTCTGGGTGAGGTTCAACTTGATGTTCTTACCGCTAAACTTAAAGGTAAATTCGGAGTTGAAGCCAGATTAACCGAACCACGGGTAGCTTACCGCGAAACAGTTACTCAGAAAGTTAAAGTCCAGGGCCGTCATAAAAAACAAACAGGCGGACATGGACAGTTTGGTGATGTCTGGATTGAGTTTGAGCCCGGTGATGAATTGGATCTGGATTTCCGGGAAGAGATTTTCGGCGGTTCCGTTCCCAAAAATTATTTCCCGGCTGTCGAGAAAGGTTTGCGCGAAGCAATTACCGAGGGACCTCTGGCAGGTTATCCGGTTGTGAATCTGAGAGCGACCTTGGTAGATGGCTCCTACCATGACGTAGACTCAAACGAGATGTCCTTTAAATTGGCTGCCCGTTTAGCTTATCGCAGTGGTATGCCTCAGGCCAAACCAATTATTCTGGAACCGATCTTCTCTCTTAAAGTCCATATCCCGGATGATTTTCTGGGTGATATCATGGGAGATCTTAGCAAGCGGCGCGGCAGTATTCTCGGCATTAATCCCGATACAATTCCCGGCTTTCAGGTAGTTGAAGCAGAGGCTCCGGCAGACGAAATTGCCAGATATGCTACTGATCTTAAATCGATGACACAGGGCCGTGGCTACTTTACCAGAAAAATGGCCCGCTATGAGCCGGTTCCGCTAAATATTGCTGATAAAATTATTGCGGCAGCCAACGAAGAAGAGTAATATACAACAACAGTGTAACTTTGCTATACTATTGAGGAGCGCTCAACAGCCCACTGGCTCGCGCTCCTTTGTATATTTATATCGGACTTTAAATAAAACCGTATTGAGTTGTGAACTCTACGCACATCCAGGAGAAAAAAATGGACCCTCACTCTACGAGCGCGGTCTTAAGCACTACTTTTTACCCCATCTTTCTTTTTAGCTTCAGTTGCTTAGGTACAGCTTTTTTGACCGTACTATTATTACTCCTGAGTGCTTTGTCAAAATCTTTTGATAAAGCATTACTTGAGTTTGATCGTGACCCTGCTTTTAAGCAGGTGTCTGAACAGGAAATTAAGCTATCAAAATCACTGCAAAAAATTTGTAAAAATGACGCCATAGAGTTGTTATTGCGCGAATTACAATTATTGCGGCTGGTCTTTATTTTGCTTTATTTATCCTGGACGCTGGGTTATTTTGTACCGCGTTTTCTCATGCCGTCAGGCCTTGAAAATTGGCTTAATATTCTTATATTTGCGGCTTACAGTATTGCTGCTGTATTTTTGTATGCCTTCTTGGCAGAAGGATTGCCTGCCCGCCTGGTAAAACGCAGTGACAGCAGGACCAAATCAAGAATTCGTTTTTTAAAATTCGGTATATTTTTCTTTAAACCTTTCCTGTTTATCTTGCGTCCGCTGGAACGACTTATTAACTTGCTGACTGAACTTTTAACGAGACTGTTTACAGGCAAATCTGAAGACACTGATGAGCAAATTAAGGTTGAAGAATATTTTAAAATGCTTGAACCTGATGAAAACAGTTGCGATCAGGAAGCCAAAGACCGTGTTTTGATTCGTAATATCTTCAGATTTGATGATATTTGCGCCAGAGACGTTATGACGCACCGCACAGATATTGTGGCCTTGCCGTTGGATGCCTCTTTTGAAGAAACTTTAGAGGTAATCAAGGAGGAAAAATACACTCGGGTTCCAATTTATGAAGATACGATCGACAGGATTGTCGGGATCCTGCACGTTAAAGATTTGCTGTCCCTGCTGTACGATGAAGAACGCAAGCAAGATTTTTCTCTGGCAGCGAAGATGCGACAGCCTGTTTTTACACCAGAAACGCGGATTGTCCGAGATTTATTTTTTGAAATGCAGACACAACATATGCAACTGGCTATTGTCATTGATGAATACGGCGGTACTGCCGGTATTGTTACTATGGAAGACATGATCGAAGAAATTCTGGGTGATATAGAGGATGAGTATGATGAGGAAGAGCAATTGCTTCAGTCTCAAAACCAGAACAACTGGATTATTTCCGGCTGGTGCCCTCTGGAACTGATTTCTGAAGAGCTTGGCCTGGAATTGCCAGAAGGTGATTACGACACTATTTCAGGTTTTGTGATTGAACTATTGGATCGAATTCCGGAGGAAGGCGAGCAAGCTGAGGCAAAATACGAAAATTTAAGGTTTACCGTGCTTTCTGTTGTTGATAATCGCATTGAACAGCTGCGCCTGACGATAGAAGATGAAGACGGAGATATTGATGAATAACAAGTTAAATCAGAAGCAGATTGAAGTCGACGCTGTGCTCTTTGATATGGATGGAACTTTGATTGATACAATTGGACTTATTACCGCAGGACATGAGCACACCTGGAAAAAATATACAGGAAAGGCACCCTCGCGAGAAGAGATTCTCTCTAAAATAGGCCAGCCCTTACAGGAAGCTTATTCAGGTATGAAGGATCCGATGGAAATGGTTGATTCATATCGCAGCTGGTGCTCGGGCAAGACAGAGACCCACACCGGCCTGTATCTGGGTATTGTTCCTATGCTGGAAGAACTGCAGCGTATGAAGTTTCGTCTGGGTCTGGTGACCTCGCGTTTCCGTGAGGGATTAGTTGACTGTTTGCGAGTTTACGATATAAAGCACTATTTTGAAATTATCATGGCGCAAGAAGATTCCGAGGGCCACAAGCCGGGACCCGAGCCCCTGCTGACAGCAGCTGAACGTATGTCAATTACTGACATGTCCAGAATTTTATATGTAGGCGACAGTGTACACGACTTAGAAAGCGCTCTTGCTGCAGGCTGCCGCAGCGCTATAGTCAGCTGGACCAGTATGGACAAAGAAAAGTTGAAAGCACTGGGGCCGGATCTTTGGATTGAGCGAGCTACGGATCTTCCTTCTTTGTTGTCACCGATTTGACCGTCTTTTGATCGAATTTAAACACATTTGTGGTACACTCTTGTTTGTAACTAAAAAGGCAGATCGCTCGGACTAGTGTCTGAGTGCATTCTTCTATATATGTAGGAAGGTAATTTTATGGCCAGGAAAACTAACGAACAAAGCGAATGGAAAGCTGAGGTTGAGCGCGCGGAACGCAAGCAGCGGTTGGCAAATCTCAAAGACAGCGAAGGTAGGAAAAAGAAGATCAGCTCTAAGAGCGTTGGTAGCCGTGTCGCTTCCATAGTGATAGTCGCCGTTTTGCTGCTGGTGGCAGCCGTATGGATGGTTGCCCGCTTCGGTTTTCTGCAAAAAAATCTAACAGCTATTACTATTACAAATTCCGAATTGCCCGGAAGCAGTATGTCACTGAGTCCGGCTGATATGAACGTAGAATTCGGAAACATGACCATGCAGGTTCAGCTGGGCTACGCTTTTACTGATGAAGTTCAGGATGTACTTGATCGTTCCTCAGCAGGAGAAGATCGTACTGTCAGAGATGATCTGATAGACTTATCTGTCGAGCAGATCAAAAGCACCTATGCCATGGTTTTAGCCATGAATAATGATGAAAGTTTCGTCTTATCCGCCGAAAGGCAGGCTGAGCTGGACGAAGCGATAAAAAACTTTGAAAAAGAGCTGGCTCGCGGAGCGCAAGAACAAGGTGTTGGCGTAGGAGTACTTTTAAACTCTTATTTCGGTCCGGGTGTTTCATCTGACCATTACATGAAGTTCGTCCGTCAGTCGATGCTTTTGCAAGATTACAATCAGCATTTGGCAGATACAACTGAGCTGACTCCGGTTGAGCTGGAAGAGTATAAAGAAGAACACGCTGCTGATCTCAAAGTTTACGATTATTCTTATTATTTATTTAATTTACCTGAGGCAGAGGATGAAGAAGAGCTTACAGATGCTCAATATAATGCTGCTATGCAGGAGCTGACCGAAAAAGCTAATGCTGCACTAGAACTTTATCGCAGTGGTGAGATGAGTTTCGCTGAAGCAATGGCGGAATACGAAACAGATGAAAGTATCCGGGAAAATATATTAGAAAATCCTGAAGCCGCTAATCTGTCACTGCAAGGCGAACGTTTGTCTTCCACTTACAAAGATTGGCTGATTGACGAAGAACGCGAAGCCGGTGACACTACAGTAGTAGAAAGTTCAAGCTCGGCCGTTGCGCTGGTATACCACGGAGCAGACTTTGAAGATTACAATGTCTACAACGTGCGTCATATTTTGCTTGATCCTGCTGCTCTCGAATCAGAGGCAACCAGCCAGGATAAGGAAGATGAAATGTTGGAAACTCTGGCTGAAGACCTGTTAGCTGAATTCAAAGCCGGACCCGGAACCGAAGAAGCGTTTGCCGATCTGGCTCGTGAATACAGCAGCGATATGGGCAGCATTGAAAATGGCGGACTTTATGAAGATGTTCCCTATGGCATGATGGTAAAACCATTCCAGGACTGGAGTCTGGATCCGGCGCGTGAACCCGGCGACACGGGCATTGTCAAATCAACACATGGTTATCACATCATGTATTTTGTCGGTTTAGGTGAAAAGAAAAGTATTGACCAGCGTGTGGAAAACCTGGCTAAAAATGAAAAAATTAATGATTGGTCTGAAAAACTGATTGACGGCTCTGAGATCGAGCGTCATAATTTGGGCATGGGTTTCGTAGGCAGAAAATCTTTTTTCAAATCATTATTTGCCGGTGAAGTTGAACCTGTCCCCGCAGCAATTACAGAAACTACAGCTGCGGATTGATAGTTTTTCACAAAAAATTACATAGCTGATTGGGAAGAGGCTGGAAATATCAATGTTTCTGGCCTTTTCTGATTAAAAGCAATCAAGATTTTATTAAAATTTTTTTCTTAATATTTTCTTATCGAAATGACGGCTGAGATCTTCCCGGCGCAATTCGGCAGCTTCCAGCAGATCTGCTTCAAAAGGCAGATTTTTTCTGTAACCAAAACGGCTGAAAAGCCATTTTGTGAACTCAGGATTGAGTATGAGAAAAGGCCCGGTTAGGCTAGTGGCGAAAAAGTTGTTTTCTGCGACACCTTCAGTCATTACGGCCGGATTCATACCGCTACCATTTTTTACGTCGATAAAAGGAAAAGCGGAACTGTCTCCGGTATGAGTAGTGAACTGGGAGCGATACCCCATGAGCTCGAATTCACGGAACTGACCTCGCAAAATTTCATTTTTGCGATCATAACGCTTGCAGAAAGTGTCAAAAGGATAAAGAGACAAAGCCTGGATGGTTTCTGCTTGCTCATAAACTATATTTCTACCTAAAAGATCCAGGGAGTTGCCTGCGAAAAAACCGGTAATGCCATTATTAATTTTCTGTCTAAACTTTTTTGCATAAGGTCTCCATAGTTCAAGAATAAGGGCCTGTATGTTTTCGGTCATTGCGCCCATGTAAATAAAATCGATGCTTGTATCAAAAAATTGAGGCAAATCAGGATAGTTGGTGCAGATTATTTCCTCATCTGCAAAAGTTCGCAACAGCAACTGCTGCGTGCCGTGCTCACCCAGCAGGTTAGCTAATTCAGGGTAAATAATTTCTATACGCATGTTTTATTTTTTGTCCCATCTTTGTTTTAGATCTTTAATGATCCTGCGTGATACCTTTTCAGAATAAAGCTCATAGAGTATGGCAATCGTTGCAGGGCTGTCGGGCAGCTGAAGTAATTCAGAACTTTCCTCTTTGTCCCGGCAGGTAAAAATTATCTCTTTTGAAACGCCGGCAAATAACAAAGCTAAACGTATGTCTTCAGAACGCATGCCAGCGACGACGATCTGTTTTACATCAGGTGAGCTTAACAGATCCAGATCAGCATCGAAAATCCAGGCCACATTGTCTTCAGGGCTCATCTCTTTAACACTGGTGTCAACCAGAAGAACGATATATTTATCGCCTTTCCGTTTCATTATGGCGTCCAGAACGCGGGTTACGGCTATCGGGTTTTTGCCTTTGGCCAGCATCCGGTAAATACTTTGAGACCCAATATTGATAACTTCTTTACGGGATTTTCCGATATCTGTTTCAATCAAAGCTTCTGCAATAGCTGTTGGGGTATAACCCAGTTCCGAATAAAGGCTGATTGCTGCCAGATAATTATAAAGATCCAGCATGTTTTCTCCGGAAAAAGGAAACAGCTGCTCTTGTTTTGAATTCTGCCAGCGCTCTGATCTAATTATTACACTGTCTGCATCTGGCATCTTGCTTACAGAGAGCTCATTTTCAGGTGAACTTTTCTGTATTAATGCTGTTAGCTCATAATCAGCAGGGCCGTTACGCCAGCCGCAATTTTTACAGTGTGCACGTCCGATGTGGTGGTAACGAATGAATTCATCCTCCAGAGGATGGTGGCAACGGGGACAAAGAACAACATCACGAATTTGATTTCTGTTGAATTGTGGTTCGCCCGGCAGCCTGGCGATGGAAAAACTCACAGATTCATGATCTTCTGCGAGGTTTGAAGATAAAAAATCATCTGCATTTAAAATTAACTTGGTATCTTGAGAAATGTTGTTTTTCAGGATGCCGTAAATAAACTCGGCATGGGCATTTCTCAGGTAAGATTCGCGGAAAAGATTGCTCACGATAAGATAGTCTGGTTTTACATCGGAAAAAAGTACCCGCGTGAGACGCTCGTCTATTTCCAGGAACGCCAGTTTTTTATCTTGCTTTCCAAAAAAAGTCGCAGCATCGAGCAAAGCTGTTATAATACCTTCTTCAATATTGCTGCCGTATGCATTATGAGCAAAATCCAAACCGTAATGGCTGGCCATGTCGGCTACAAGATTTGATATGGTAGTTTTGCCGTTAGTGCCGGTAATTCCGATAATTTTCTCCGGCTTTTCCAGCTGGGAAAGAAAATCCGGGCAAAGCTTTTTGGCCAGCTGTCCCGGAAAATGGGTTGCATTCAAACCGATCAATTTCATGAACCAAGTAGTCAGACGAACAAGTAAAATTGTAAATAAGAAACGTAAATCACGGTTCTTCATCGCAGATTGACTACTTTCTACATAAAATTATAAAAACATTTGACGAAGCCTAAATAATGAGATAGACTAATTAAATGTGTCAATAGACCTGTTCGACTTTTGTCGCACAATCAAGCACTCTGAAAACAGATGCATTTGATAGGTCGATTATAACATGTAGTGAGATGCCGTCAAGACCGGTCCGCGACGGTTTCTCAGTGGGATGACCGGTACAATCGTGTGAGGTGACCGCTGATGGCAAAGTCCGTTCAATATGGACGAGTTCAGAGAGTGTCTTATTCTAAGATTGACGAGATTCTAGATATCCCAAATTTACTAGACATACAACTGAGTAGTTACAATTGGTTTCTTAAAGAAGGGCTTATGGAAGTTCTCGAAGAAGCTTCGCCAATTACCGACTTTTCAGGTGATATCGAACTCTCGTTCATAGATAAAGAATTTGACGTTCACAATCCAACCCATTCCATGGAGGAATGCAGAGAAAAAGATGCGAATTTCGCATCGAAATTATACGTAAAAGTCAGGCTTCATGACAAAGCCAGCGATACAATAAAAGACCAGGATGTTTACATCGGGGAATTTCCGATAATGACTGACACCGGCAGCTTCATCATTAATGGAGCAGAGCGAGTGGTGATTAGTCAGTTGGTGCGTTCGCCGGGTGTTTACTATGGCATCGAACGTGACAAGAATGATAATACCATTTATACGGGGCAAATCATTCCCAACCGTGGTGCCTGGCTGGAATTTGAGACAGACGCCAAAGGTTTGTTGTGGGTTCGCATTGATCGCGCCCGCAAATTCCATCTGTCTATTTTGCTGCGTGCATTAGGCCTTGGCTCCGATGAAGAAATTATTTCTGTTCTGGGTGAGGAAAAATCGCTCGTGAACACTATGGCAAAAGATGGCTGCAAAAACGTAGATGACGGATACCAGGAAATGTTCCGTAAGCTGCGTGCCGGAGAAGTGTATACACGCGAAGGCGCCAAAAATTTGCTGCAGAATCTATTTTTCCAGGATAACCGCTATGATTTAGCTCATGTCGGTGTCTTTAAAGTTAATAAAAAATTGTCCCTGGCCAAGCGCCTGGAAGGGCATCTTTCCGCCACTGATATTCTCAGTGAAGACGGAGAAGTTCTGGCGCTCAAGGATGACATTATTACGCGCGAAATGTCGCAGGCAATTCAGAACGCAGGCATAAACAGTGTTGACATTTATCCTATACATAAGATGGGCGAAAGTGTAATTCAACATGAAGATATGCTGCGTATTGTTGGTAACAACACCGTAAGGCTGGAGCAATTCCTTAGCCGTTATTTTCCTGAAAAGGAATTGGCTGAACTGGATTTTGAAAAGCTTGGTTTTGACGAATATATTTATACACCGGTGTTAAGAGATCTTCTTGTGCAGGCTCGTGAAGAAACTGATCAGATAGAGGCTTTACGCCAACTGCTGATCGATCATAAGACAGATTTGGTTCCGCGTCATCTGACCGTGGATGATATTTTAGCTGCCTGCAGTTATTTTATTGGTCTGGAATACGGAGTCGGCGAGCCGGATGATATTGATCATCTCGGAAACCGCCGCATTCGTTCGGTGGGAGAACTCCTGCAGAACCAGATGCGCATCGGTTTTTCCCGGATGGAACGCGTTGTCCGTGAACGCATGCAGACGATTCCGGATATATCGCAAGCCACACCCAAGGATATTGTAAACACCAGACCTGTATCAGCTGCTATTAAAGAGTTCTTCAGCTCAAGTCAGTTGTCTCAGTTTATGGATCAGCCCAACCCCTTGGCTGAACTGACGCATAAGCGTCGTCTATCCGCTTTGGGCCCCGGTGGTCTGTCGCGTGAACGCGCTAACTTCGAAGTTCGTGACGTACATCCTTCCCACTACGGAAGAATGTGCCCCATCGAAACTCCTGAAGGACCGAACATTGGTCTGATTAACTCGTTAGCCTCCTTTGCACGTGTAAATCGTCTTGGCTTTTTAGAAACACCTTATCGTCTTTATGACAAGGAAAAAGGCGTTGTAACAGATAGATACAAATATATGACTGCAGACGAAGAGGATTATTTCAATATCGCTCAGGCGAACGAACCTCTGGACGATGAAGGTCATTTCATAAATAAGAAAATTTCCTGCCGCTATTTGGATGAGTTCCTAGAACTTGATCCGGATCAGGTGGACCTTATGGACGTATCACCGAAGCAATTGGTTTCAGTGGCGACGTCTCTGATTCCGTTTTTAGGAAATGACGATGCCAACAGAGCTCTGATGGGTTCAAACATGCAACGTCAGGCAGTTCCTTTAATCAAGTCGGAGTCTCCTGTTATCGGTACCGGTATGGAATATCGCGCCGCTAAAGACTCTGGCGTTTGCGTAGTTGCCAAAAATGACGGCGTAGTAAAAAAAGTAAGATCTGATTATATCGAGGTAGAGAAGAAAGACTTTAGCCGTGATGAGTATCATTTGTCAAAATACCGTCGTTCCAACCAGGGTACCTGCATTAATCAGCGTCCACTGGTCAAACAGGGCGAAAAGGTAAAAGCCGGCGATATTATCGCTGACGGTCCTTCTACTGATCAGGGAGAAATGGCTTTAGGCCGCAATGCTTTGATCGGGTTTATGCCCTGGGAAGGCTATAACTTCGAAGACGCCGTACTTATAAGCGAACGTCTGGTACGCGATGATGTATACACATCAATCCATATAACCGAATATGAGTGTGAAGCTCGTGATACCAAACTTGGTCCGGAAGAAATCACCCGGGAAATTCCCAACGTCGGTGATGATGCTCTGAAAGATCTGGATGAAGATGGTATAGTCCGCATCGGTGCTGAAGTTCATGCCGGTGACATCATTGTCGGTAAGGTTACACCTAAAGGCGAAACTGAACTGACACCTGAAGAAAGACTTTACCGTGCGATTTTCGGTGAAAAAGTACGTGAGATCAGAGACACTTCTGTGCGTGTGCCGCACGGTGAAACCGGTGTCATTGTCGATATTAAAACATTTACCCGTGAACAGGACGACCAGCTTAGGCATGGCGTCAATAAACTGGTTCGCGTTTATATCGCTCAAAAGCGTAAAATTTCTGTCGGTGACAAAATGGCAGGCAGGCACGGCAACAAAGGTGTTGTTTCACTGATATTGCCTGAAGAAGATATGCCTTTCATGCCCGACGGAACACCGCTGGATATAGTATTGAATCCTTTGGGCGTTCCTTCGCGTATGAACGTCGGTCAATTGCTTGAGGTTCATCTCGGCCTGGCCGCACACAAAAAAGGATGCAAAATAGCTACTCCTGTTTTCGATGGAGCAGGTGAAGCTGATGTTGTCGAAGCTTTCAAGGAAACGGATATTGCCGAAAATGGCAAAACCACCCTTTATGATGGCCGTACCGGAGAGCCTTTTGAAAATCCTGTAACTGTAGGCATAATGTATTACTTAAAGCTTCTTCACCTGGTTGACGACAAAATCCATGCTCGCTCTATTGGACCGTATTCTTTGGTCACGCAGCAGCCACTGGGCGGAAAAGCTCAGTTTGGAGGCCAGCGTTTCGGTGAGATGGAAGTCTGGGCCTTAGAAGCATATGGTGCAGCATATACGTTACAAGAGATTCTTACTGTGAAATCGGACGACGTACAAGGTCGTACCAAGACCTATGAGGCAATTGTTAAGGGTGAAAATGTACCCGAACCCGGAGTGCCGGAAGCCTTCAAGGTTTTAATTAAAGAATTACAATCGCTCAGTCTTAATGCTCGCGTCCTGACTGAAGAACATGAAGAAGTCTACCTGCCTGATGCCTCTGAAGAAGATCATGATGACAGCATTATAGAAATCGATGCTTTATCTGAATTTGAAGACAAAGAGATCTACAAAGAAAGCGACCAGAAATTGCGTGAAGCAGGATTTTCTGCCGGCAGATTGACAGACGAGGGCGTAATTGATGAGCAGGAAACTGCTGAGCCTGCAGATAATCTCGATGCAGGGGATTTAGAAGAGTAGAGATAAGGGAGTAAATAATGGCAGATTTGAATAATATTGAAGCAATCGGGATCGGCCTGGCGTCTCCTGAAAAAATATTAGAGTGGTCACATGGTGAAGTTAAAAAGCCGGAAACCATTAACTATAGAACACTGAAACCGGAGGCCGACGGTCTTTTCTGTGAAAAGATTTTTGGTCCGACCAAGGACTGGGAATGTTATTGTGGCAAGTATAAGAAAATAAGATACCGTGGTATTGTTTGTGACAAATGCGGCGTAGAAGTAACCAGATCTAAAGTAAGACGAGAGCGTATGGGGCATATTCGCCTGGCTGCTCCGGTCTCACATATCTGGTATTTCCGGGGAATCCCGAGCCGCATGGGTTTGTTACTCGACATGTCACCGCGTAATTTAGAGAAAATTCTTTATTTTGCCGCTTACATTGTAATCGATCCGAAAGAAACAAACTTTACAACAAGACAAATAATCAACGAACGCGACTATCGTACCGCTTTATCCGAGTATGGCCGCAACTCTTTTGTGGCAAAAATGGGTGCTGAAGCGATCCGCGATCTGCTGGCAGAAATTGATATAGATGAATTGGCCAAAGAGCTGCACGAAGACCTTGCTACAGCACGCGGCCAGAAAGAACAGCGGATCACAAAACGGCTGGAAGTTGTAGAATCTTTCCAGCAGTCCAATAACCGTCCGCAGGACATGGTTCTGGAAGTGCTGCCGGTACTGCCACCCGANNGTACTGCCACCCGAATTGCGCCCCATGGTGCAGCTGGATGGCGGCCGTTTTGCAACCTCAGATCTGAACGATCTCTATCGTCGTGTTATCAACCGCAACAATCGTTTGAACAAGCTTTTACAATTGGGTGCTCCCAATATAATCGTGCGCAATGAGAAACGCATGCTGCAGGAATCTGTTGACGCTTTGATCGACAACGGACGCCGTGGCCGTGCTGTTACAGGAGCAGGAAATCGTCCGCTGAAGTCTTTGTCCGACCTGCTGAAAGGTAAGCAAGGACGTTTGCGTCAGAACTTACTGGGCAAACGCGTTGACTACTCCGGGCGCTCAGTAATCGTTGTGGGTCCTGAGCTTAAGCTGCACCAATGCGGTTTGCCGAAAGAAATGGCTTTGGAACTGTTTAAACCATTTGTTATGCGGGAGCTGGTCCAACTTGACTATGCTCAGAATATTAAATCAGCACGCCGGTTGGT
>LFRM01133636.1_pt1 | contig 13032 bp, 8 predicted proteins | sample 618341 | NCBI WGS metagenome assembly LFRM01 (sample SAMN03654438, study PRJNA283298) | anaerobic digester metagenome | isolation source: pool of bioreactors CSTR01a, CSTR02a, and CSTR03a thermophilic anaerobic... | place: Denmark: Kgs. Lyngby | collected 2014-05-21
GCGTACGTGCTGAACTTGTAGCCTTTGCGGTAATCAAATTTTTCCACGGCCTTGATGAGACCAAGGTTGCCCTCCTGGATCAGGTCGAGGAAAAGCATGCCTCTTCCTACGTATTTTTTGGCAATGCTGACCACCAGGCGCAGATTGGCTTCTGCCAGGCGCCGTTTGGCATCTTCATCGCCGTCCTCCATCCTCCGGGCTAGTTCAATCTCTTCTTCCGGGTTCAGGAGAGGGATTTTTCCTATCTCTTTCAGGTACATGCGAACCGGGTCATTTATACTTACACCTTCAGGAACGAGTGCTTCCAGCTCCTCGTTTTTTAAGGTGTCCCCTTCTATGATGTCCACATCAGGCACATCTTCTACACCAGTCACATCGGGAACATCTGACAATTCGTCAACAACCTCAATGCCCCGGCGCGAAAGCTCCTCATAAAAATCATCTATCGCCTCTGTAATGAGGTTAAAATCCTGCAGCGCATCAATAATTTCCTTAAAGGTAAGGTTGCCTTTTTTCTTACCCTTTTCAAACAAGGAATGCTGGATTTCCTGAAGAGATACTTTTTTCTCCACTTCTTTAGACATCAAAATCCTCTCCTTCTCCGGAGCGATAGAGCCCCTCTTCCCACTTCTTTAAATCACGGATACGCTGCAGCTTGGCACTAAGTTCTTCTCTGCTGACTGTATTTTGCAAGGACTTGATCAACCTCTTTCTTTCCTCAGCCCAGCATAGGGCTCTGATCTTCTTAGAGCAGTCCCTGAATATTTTTTCCACTCTGGGGTCTTCATTATCGTTATCAGGAAGAACCATACTTACTATCAATTTATGCATTTCCGGGTCAGAAAAGTAACTGGCTAATGCTGCCGCGCTAATTTCTTTACCCTGCTGCTCCAGTTGAAAAACAGTAGCGGCAATTTCCCGGTATGGCTCCTCTGTGAATTTTTCGGCATTGATTTCCAGCTTTTTAAGCTGATCCAGATAGCGGGGATTGTGCAGCACACAGGACAAAAGCTCTCTTTCTACCAACTCTTTTAGTGAAAACTTTTTCCGTGCTTCCTGTGCTTGCGCTTTTTTCCCTTTTGCTCTTTCCTCAGCAAAAGAGCCCTTTTTGATATTCTCCAAATCCCCCCGTAATACCTCTAGAGCAACGTCTATTTCTCCTGCTATTTTTTTAAGGTACTCTTCCCGTTCCAGCGCTTCCTGGATTTCCAGCAGAACCCGGCGTGCTTCTTTCCAGTAGCCGATACGGCCCTCTTCTTCGGCCAGGTCGAATCCCTTTTTAATGGCGTGAAGGCGGTAATCCGTAAGCGATCTTGCATTTCCCATAATTTCGCTGCGAAACACCTCTCCGCCGCGCTCCTTTATGTAATCAGCCGGGTCCAGGCCAGGGGGGAGTTGGGCCACTTCAACCCAGCATCCTTCGTTTTTAAAAAGCTCCAACCCTCGCAGCACGGCCGTTTCTCCTCCCTCGTCGGCGTCAAAAACCAGGAGTATCTTATCCAAGCGTCCTCTAAGAAGGGAGAGTTGTTTTTCCGTAAGTGCAGTCCCTAAGGGCGCTACAGCTTCTCTAATCCCGTACTGGTGAAGGAGGATTACGTCCATGTATCCCTCCACCAGTAGTGCTTTTTTCTCCCTGCGGATGTGTGGTAGTGCCAGGTGAAAGCCGTAAAGAGTCCTGCTTTTGTTAAACAGCGGCGATTCCGGGGAATTAAGGTACTTGGGCTCCCCCGGGCCCAAAATACGGCCTCCGAAAGCAGCTACACGACCCCGGCTATCCCAGATGGGAAAGATCAGGCGCTCGCGAAAGTAATCGTAATACCTGCCCGTCGAACTTTTCCCCAGCAGCCCCCCTGTTAAAGCAAGCTGCAGGTCATAACCTTTTTTACGCAACTCGCCTGTCAAACCTTGCCAATTGTTACCTGCATAACCCAACTGAAACTCCAGGATAGACTCTTTGGTTAAGCCCCTTCTTTGCAGGTAAGTCAGCACCTCTTTGCCCTCTGGGCTACGCCATAAGAGGGCTTGATAGTATTTTTGCGCCAGAGAGTACATCTCCTGCAAATTTTCCCTTGCCTGTGCCTTCAACTTTTCAGCGGGGGTGGAAGGCGGGGGCTCGACAGTTATCCCCGCTCTCTGTGCCAACAGCCGCACGGCATCAGGAAAGCTGCAGTCCTCCATCTGCATTATAAAGCTGAAAAGGTTGCCTCCGGTCTGGCAGCCAAAACAATGAAAGATCTGCTTCTCCGGAGACACGGTAAAAGATGGCGTTTTTTCAGAATGGAAGGGGCAGAAGCCTACAAAATTTTTGCCCACCTTTTTGAGGTCAATATAAAAGGATACAACTTCTACAAGATCGAAACGTCCGCGTATTTCTTCAATGACCTCATCAGAAATATATGCCATCCTGTTGACCTCCGGATCCCGTCAGGATTATCAAAAAAACCTCATCCCGGAAAGAGACGAGGTATACGTCCAAGTTCATAATATTTTTTACTTGAACAGTTTATTCGACATTCCCTCGCCACAAAAACCCCCTTCTCTTCTCCTCACGAGGAGCCAAGGTTATGCAATTATGACCAGCAGTCCGGGTTTATTAAAAACTGTGAACTTACTCATTATATTCGCTAGCCCTTGAAAATATTCCTGCTATTTAGCAAAAAATATTTAGCACTACCGGCTAGAATCCATAATAGTATTATTATATACTAATTATTCTTTTCTATTCTTTTTCAGGCAGGTTTAACCTAACTTTTCCAGGGCTGGGGGACAAAGAGCTCCCGGAAAACCGTTATGATATACTGATCCGTCATTCCGGCAATATAGTCGCAGATGGAGCGCTCCAGGCCGTACCTGAATGATTGCTCCCGGACTTCAGGCGGCAGTTCCTGCGGCTTTTCCATCCAGTAGTTGTAGAGCATTTTAATAATAATTTTGGTTTTCCGCTCCTCCAGTTTGGCAGTCGAGCCGATATATACATTATCATATAGGAATTTTCGCAGGTTCTCCATCACCGCAGCCAGGTCTTTACTGACCGCAATGTTCTGCTTGCCCCAACTGTTGTTGATCAGATCCCGGATCATTGTATTTAAGCGCTCCGAGCCGGTGGCTCCCAGAAAAGCCGTCTCTTCCGGCGGCAGTTGCCCGGGGCGGATAATTCCGCCCCTTAAGGCATCGTCGATATCGTGGTTGATATAGGCCATACGGTCACAGATTCTAACCAGTTGTCCTTCCGGGGTGGCGGGAACTCCCGGACCGGTATGGTGAAGGATGCCGTCCCGCACTTCCCAGGTCAGATTAAGCCCCCCGTTCCCCTCCAGGTAGTCAACCACTCTCAGGCTCTGCTCATTGTGTTTGAACCCATCGGGGAAAAGCTCATTCAGGGTTTCCTCTCCGGCATGGCCGAAGGGCGTGTGTCCCAGGTCGTGCCCCAGGGCGATAGCTTCGGTAAGGTCTTCGTTTAAGCGCAGGGCTCTGGCTGCTGTGCGCGCCACCTGGGAAACCTCAATTGTATGGGTCAGGCGCGTGCGGTAGTGATCTCCTTCCGGGGCGATAAATACCTGGGTTTTATGTTTAAGGCGCCGGAATGATTTGGAATGGACGATGCGGTCCCGGTCCCGCTGAAAGGCGGTCCTGACATCGCAGGGCTCCTCAAAGCGCTCCCTGCCGCGGCTGTTTTTGCTCCGCGTAGCGTAGGGCGAGAGCAGCGTCTCCTCCAACTCTTCCAGGTCTTTGCGAAAAAACAATTTACTTATGACCCTCCTGGCGGTTTTTTCTCAAAGAAGCAGTTGCCTCGCAGACCTGGACCATCCTTTTGCCCATTAAAGACGCCCGCTTCAGGGCATTGGCATCATCCTGCGCAGGCTGGGCGGCATTGGCCCCGTGGTGGCCCGGGCTTTTTTCATGGCTGTCGCCGATCACGATCATGCCCTGTATAAGCATCATGGTATGAATAGTGCGCAGGGTAGTCTCCTGCCCTCCAAAACGCGCCCCGCCCGATGTCAATGCGCCTCCCACCGTATTTAAAAGTTTCCTGTAGCGTCTCAGACGGCGTGTTTTGTCCCAGAAGCTTTTAAGCTGGGCGGATACAGTCCCGAAATATACCGGGCTGGCGATTAGCAGTCCATCGGCCTGAGCTATCCTGTCCAGAACCTTTTCCAGTTCCGTTCCCGCATAGCACACACCCCGGCAAGTTGTCTCGCAGGCGATACAAAACGGCCTTTTGGCTTTCTCCATAATCTCCTGTACAAAAATACTCTCCGTTTCCGCTCCCATTTCCGCGGCAGACTTTAAGGCCGTTTCCAGAAGGAAGGCCGTATTCCCCTGCCGGTTGGGGCTGCCGTTTAATCCAATGATCAGCATTTCTTTACCTCCTATCGCGGACAAACCGTCCGTTTGATTTTGATGATCTCTTTTAAACTTCGCTAACATTGGAACTATGGCAATTAACCGAAAATGTTGGCACAAATTTACGTAGAACTTCGAATTTAAGAGCACAACTACCTTAATTTTCCCTTGAATTAGCCCCGCCGTTTATGAGAAAATATAAAAGTGTCCGGAAAAAAAGACGTCATTTACGATAAAGGAGGACTGTTCCATGATATGCTCCAGGATAAAAAAAAGTATTACAATTGCCATGCTGCTCCTTTTAATCTCCGGTTCCTTTGCAGCCTTTACCGGTACAACCCGGGCACAGGAGGTATTGATTCCTGATATTGGCTCACAGGCTGCCGTACTGATGGAGTTTTCACGCGGAGAGATTATCTACTCGAAAAACGGCAGCGAAATCCTGCATCCGGCAAGCCTGACGAAAATTATGACCCTTGCCCTGGCCTATGAGGCGCTGCAAAAAGGGAGGGTTGCCTGGGAAGATACAGTCCCCATCAGCCAGAAAGCCTGGGAAACAGGGGGCTCACAGATGTTTCTGGAAGTCGGCCAACAGGTGCCCTTTGGCGAACTGGTGACAGGAATTGCCGTTGTCTCGGCCAACGATGCCTGCGTGGCCGTCGGTGAGCATCTGTACGGCTCGGAAGCCCTTTTTGTTCAAGAGATGAATAAAAAAGCTGCTGAACTCGGGCTTAAAAATACTCTTTTCCAAAATTCCTCAGGGTTGCCTGATTCCCAGCATTATACCACCGCTGAAGACATGGCCGTACTCTCCCGTTACCTGATTAGCACTTTTCCGGAGTACCTGAAACTGCACTCGCAAAAAGAATTTACTTATGACGATATAAAGCAATACAACCTCAACCCCCTGCTGGGGCGTTACAGCGGAGCAGACGGCTTAAAAACAGGACACACCAACGAGGCAGGATACTGCCTGGTGGGAACCGCCAGCCAGAAGGGGTTGCGCTTTATTACCGTGGTTATGAAAGCTTCCAGCAAGGAGGAAAGATTGAAAGACACCGAAAACATGCTCAACTATGCTTTTCGCAATTTTGTCCTGCACAGGGCAGCCAGCGCCGGTGAAACACTCGCCACGCTCAAGGTTGCCAGAGGGGAACAGCGCACGGTCACTTTGCAACTGGGGCAGCATCTGGAAGCAGTCGTTCCCTTCGACCGCCAGGAAGAGCTGCAAACAAATTTTGTTCTACCGCAGAATGTTCCCGCTCCTGTCGCCAAGGGTGACGCCCTGGGAAGCGCACAACTACTGCTTGAAGACGACGTGGTTGCCGAGGCGCCCCTGCTGGCCGCCGCTGATGTAAACAGGGCCGGGGCCTTCTCCCTTTTCTTCCGCTCCATCGGCGATTTCTTTGCCGGCCTGTGGCAGGCGTTTATAAATATTTTTATGTAGTTTTTTATTTATACAAAACTGGAATATATTGACTAGACATTCTCTTTTTCAAAACAGCCTGTGCTGCCGCCAGGCGGGCAATCGCCACCCGGAAAGGAGAGCAACTCACATAATCAATTCCCAGACCGTGACAGAAGTCAATAGACTGCGGCTCACCTCCGTGTTCCCCGCAAATTCCCATTTTTAAACCGGGTTTTGTTTCTCTACCCGCGGCAACTGCCAGCGACATCAGTTTTCCTACCCCATCCCTATCCAGAACCATGAAGGGGTTAGCGGGGAGGATTTTCTGCCGGAGATAAAAGGGCAGGAATTTCCCTTCAGCATCATCACGGCTGAAACCGAAAGTTGTCTGGGTCAAATCGTTTGTTCCGAAGGAAAAAAATTCGGCATGCTCTGCTATCTCTCCGGCGACCACGCAGGCCCTGGGGAGCTCAATCATTGTCCCGATGGCATAGTTTATCTCCATGCCCGTTTCTGCCGTCACACCGGCGATTTCATCTTCCACGATTTCCCGCATGCTTTTCAGCTCGTGGGGATGCCCCACCAGGGGTATCATAATTTCGGGTCTAATTTCCAGGCCTTCCTTCTTTAAAGCTACGACAGCCAGACAGATAGCCCGGACCTGCATCCTATAAATCTCCGGGTAGACAAGTCCCAGGCGGCAACCCCGTTGGCCGAGCATGGGATTTAGCTCCTTCAGGCTGCGCACTTTTTTTAGAAGGGACTCTTTTTGCCGCAGCTCTTTTCCCCCTTCTCCACGCTCTTTGATACGGGTTACCTCCACCAGCAGTTCTTCCAAATTGGGCAAAAACTCATGCAGGGGCGGATCCAGTAGGCGGATCGTTACCGGCAGGCCTTCCATTTCCCGCAGGATCTGCTCGAAGTCTCCCTGCTGCAGGAGAAGAAGTTTAACCAAGGCGGCCTCTCTCTCTTCCTGCGTTTCTGCCAGGATCATCTCCTGCACCAGCGGAAGACGCTCCGGGTTTAAAAACATGTGTTCAGTCCGGCAGAGACCGATCCCTTCAGCGCCGAATTCTCTTGCTTTCCTGGCATCTCGCGGCGTATCCGCATTAGCCCTTACCCGCAGTTCGCGGATCTCGTCAGCCCAGGAGAGCAGCAGCTCAAACTCCGGGCTGAGCTTGGGGGCGATAAGCGGAACCTCGCCATAATAAACGCGGCCGGTGGTACCGTCGATAGAGATAATCTCTCCTTCTTTGATTACACGGTCGCCTACCTGGAAGAGGTTGGCCTGGAAATCTATTTTAACGGCCTCACAGCCGCTGACACAGGGCTTTCCCATACCCCTGGCCACAACAGCCGCATGGCTGGTCATCCCGCCCCGGCTCGTCAAAACACCCTGTGCAGCGACAATACCGTGAATGTCATCAGGTGTGGTCTCCGAACGCACCAGGATTACCTTTTCACCTTCCTGGTGCTTTTTTTCAGCCACATTGGCATCAAATACCACCCGGCCGCTGGCAGCGCCGGGCGAGGCCGGCAGCCCTTCTGCCAGGGGAGTTATATCTGCTGAAAGGTCAATGCGCTGGTGCAGCAACTGCACCAACTGGGAGGGCTCTACCCTAAAAAGAGCTTCCTCTTTTGTACAAATCCCTTCTGAAACCATATCCACGGCTGTTTTAACAGCGGCCTGGGCCGTCCTCTTGCCATTGCGCGTCTGCAGGATATAAAGCCGGCCTTTTTCCACCGTGAACTCTATATCCTGCATATCCCGGTAGTGCTTTTCCAAAGTAGAGCAGATCGAACTAAACTGGTCATAAATATGGGGGAGCCTCTCCTGTAATGCTGTGATGGGCAAAGGAGTGCGTATACCGGCAACTACATCTTCTCCCTGGGCGTTGAACAGGAGTTCCCCGTAAAGCTGCTTTTCCCCGGTGGAGGGGTTTCTGGTAAACGCTACACCGGAGCCGCTGTCGTCACCAAGGTTGCCAAAAACCATGGATTGGACATTTACGGCAGTGCCCAGATCGTCGGGTATGCCGTTAAGACGGCGATAAACAATAGCCCGGGGGTTATTCCAGGAAGCAAAAACGGCTTTGATGGACTGCAGCAACTGCTCATGGGGATCCTGGGGAAAAACCAAGCCGTTTTCCTTTTCGATGATCTGCTTATAACGCTCGATTACCCTTTCCCAGCCCTCAGCGGGCAGTTGCCGGCTTTTCTGGACCTTAAAAGAGCTCGCCACTTCAGTCAGCGCCTTTTCGAAACTGTAGTGCTCTATTTTAAGGACCACATCACCGTACATCTGCAGCAACCGGCGGTAACAGTCCAAGGCAAAGGCTCTGTTCCCCGTGTTCCGGGAGAGGGCCTCCACCGTGCTGTCATTCAGCCCCAGGTTTAAAATCGTATCCATCATACCGGGCATGGAGTAGTAAGCGCCCGAGCGGACCGAAAGCAACAATGGGTTGTCTGTGCTTCCCAGTGTTTTCCCCGTCTGTTTTTCCAGTTCGCGAACAGCAGAGGCTACCTGCGCTTTGAGCTCTTCAGATAGGGTCTCCCCCTCCCGGTAATAGTCGTTGCAGGCTTCTGTTGTAACAGTAAAACCGGGCGGTACCGGGAGGTTCAAGCGGGTCATCTCTGCCAGGTTGGCTCCTTTACCACCCAGCAGCATCTTCATCTCTGCATTCCCTTCGTTAAACATATATACTTTTTTAATACTGTTCATTACTCTCTGACTCCTTTATGATATTTAATATTTTACCGGCCACCTCTTCGACGGCCTTGTTGGAAACATCAAAAACGGGGCAGCCAATCCGCCGCGTAATTTTTTGGGCATATTCAAGCTCCTCTATTATTCTCTCCAGGGAGGCATATTCGGCCTCTTCCTTGAGCCCCAGGTTATTCAACCTCTCCAGGCGGATCTCCCTCAACAGCATGGCATCAATGGTCAGCCCGATGACCCTGTTTGGGGGAAGCCGGAAAAGTTCCTGCGGGGGCTCCACCTCGGGAACCAGGGGTAGATTGGCCACTTTTAATTTGCGGTGGGCCAGATACATGCTCAGAGGTGTTTTGGAAGTACGTGACATGCCGATCAACACAACATCCGCCTGTAGAAACCCCCGCGGATCTTTGCCGTCGTCATGTTTTACAGCGAATTCGATCGCGGCGATCCGCCGGAAATAATCACCGTCCATGCGGCGGACCAACCCCGGTTTAAGATGAGGGTCCATAGGCATAATTTTGGAAAATGCCTCCAGCATCGGTCCTAATACATCAACAACGGGAAGGCCGTATTTTTTTGCTTCGGCCACAACAACCTCCCTCAACCCGGGCAGGACCAGTGTATAGGCTATCATACTCTTCCTGCCGGCAGCTTCCCTGATAAGCTCCTTGAGGTGCTCAGCGTCGGTCATAAATGACTCCCGATGTATTTCCACCTGGCCGGAGTTGAACTGACTGGCTACGGCATTGACCACAAACTCTGCCGTCTCCCCTATGGAATCAGAGATAATATACACAGTAGGTTTATCTTTTGCAGACAACGCCCCGCCATATACCTCCTTTTGAGGCAAAAAATAACTTTTTTATTTTTATTCCACCAATAATCTAAAAATCCTCTATTTTATACCGGAGTTGCCCTGAGAAGCAGGAAAAATTATTTTGGAAAAATCGGCGAAACCCAAATAAGCTCCTTTAATCTCCTGCAGGAGAGACAACCGGTTTAAGCGCAATGCCTCCTCCTCTGCCATTACCAGCACCTCATCGAAAAAAGCATCCAGCGGTGATTTTAGCTCCGCCAGCACGGCCAGCGCTTCCTCCAGATCCTCTCCTGCCAGTGCCGCCTCAAGCTCTGCCACAGCCCCTTGAAAACGGGAAAAGAGCTTTCTCTCAGCCTCTTCACGAAAGAGCTCCTCCTGCACATTTACCCCGGTTTGTGCCCGGCGGGCCAGATTGGCAACCCTGTTATAAGCAGCGGCCGCCATGGACAAGCGTTCGCTGTTGCGGTTTTCTTGCAAAAATTTTACCCGCTTCCAGAGGGAGGCCACTTCATCGAGAGAGGAACTAAGGACCGCATCAGTAAGGTCATAGTCCACCCCTCTCTCCTGAAATAAAATGCGCAGCCTCTGCCAAGCAAAAGTGCAGAGTTCCGCTGCTGTCTCTGCCAGCGGCAGGTCACGCAGGCTCTCGCGCTCCCGGTATAAATCAAGGGCTTTCTCCATCAACCTGCGGAAGGAGAGAGGAAAATTATGCTCCAGAAGGATTTGCAGCAAACCAAGACAGCTTCTCCGCAGGGCGTAAGGATCCTGGGAGCCGGTGGGTCGAAGGCCGACGGCAAAACAACCGGCCAGATGATCGGCCCTGTCGGCAAGGGCGACAATCGCTCCCGGCTTTGTCTGCGGAAGACGGTCTCCCGCAAACCGCGGCAGGTAATGCTCGAAGACAGCCGCGGCAGTCTCTTTTTCTTCGGCGGATTGAAGAGCGTATTCTTTGCCCATCACCCCCTGAAGCTCCGGAAACTCCCCAACCATGTTTGTCGCCAGATCAGCTTTGCAGAGATAAGCGGCTCTTAAAGCAATCTCTTTCTCCGCTTCATCTGCGCCAAGCAGCTCTGCCAAAAACTCACTTAACCTGACAAGGCGCAGTGTCTTCTCGTAGACAGTACCCAGTTCCTCTTGAAAGACGATCGTTTTAAGCTTTTCTACTTTGTCCTCCAGGGGAGTCTTTAGATCCTCCCGGTAAAAAAACTCGGCATCGGCCAGACGTGCTCTCAGCACCTTTTCGTTGCCGCTGCGTACGTTGTCCAGGGGCGCGGCACCGTTATTGGATACGGTAATAAAAAGAGGGCAAAGCCGGCCTTCCAAGTTTTCCAGGGGGAAATAGCGCTGGTGGCTCTGCATGGTGGTTACCAGCACTTCCCTGGGCAACTGCAGATAGCTCTCGGGAAAGGAGCAGAGCATGGCCTCCGGAGCTTCCACAAGGTAAACGACCTCTTCCAGCAAAGCGGGATCAATACAGGCCTGCAACCCATGCCCCGCAGCTGCGGCCTGGATTTTTTCCCTGATCAATTGCCTACGCTTCTCCTGATCCAGGACGACACCGGCCTTCTCCAGGCTGTCGAAGTAGTGGGCAGGATCACGGACAGCAATGGGGCCGGAGACGGAGGCCTGGAACCTGTGCCCCTTGGTCTCGCAGCCGGCGGTCAGACCGGCATATTGAAAAGGAACAATCTCGTTGCCGTACAGGCAAAGAAGCCAGCGTATGGGCCGGGGAAACCTTACCCTGCTTTCCTCCCAAAACATATTTTTAGGAAAAGTAAGGCTTTTTATAAGTCCGGGCAGCAGTTTTAACAAAATCTCGCTTGTTTTTTCTCCGGAAATTTTCTGAACCGCGGCAAGGTACTCCTTCCGGCCGGCCTTCTCCAGAGTCAACTCTTCCACCCTGACCCCGATCTTGGCGGCAAAGCCCAGGGCGGCTTTTGTAGGCTTTCCCTCGCTGTCAAAGGCCGCCTCCCGGGAAGGGCCTTTGATCTTCGCTTCCCGGTCCGGTTGTTTTTCGGCCAGTTTTTTTACCAGCACGACCAGGCGGCGAGGGGTAGCAAAGACAAACACATCTTCCAGATCAAGGTAATGTTCCGCTAAAAGCTTCTCTGTTTTTTCCTTGAGTTGTCTCAGCGCCTCCGGCATAAAACGGGCCGGGATCTCCTCACAACCTATTTCCAACAGTAAATCTCGGACAGCCATTTGCTCACCACCGATTTCTATTTTTTTACTTTTGCCCTTTCATTAAAGGAAAGCCGGTTTCTTCCCGCTGCTCCAGATAGCGCCTGCCGGACCGGCGGGCAAGCTCACGGATACGGGCAATGTATCCGGTGCGTTCCGTAACGCTGATGGCGCCCCGGGCCTCCAGAATATTGAAAACATGAGAGCATTTCAGTACATAGTCATAAGCGGGCAGGACCAGACCTTTTTCCAGGAGCCGCCCGGCTTCTTTCTCATACAAGGAAAACAGCTCCAGGATCAAAGCCGTATCCGCCTCTTCAAAACTGTAGCGGGAATGCTCCTGCTCCGCTTTCTGAAAAACATCACCGTACGTGACCTCCGCTGTCCACCGCAGGTCAAACACATTGTCACAGTTTTGTATAAACATGGCAATGCGCTCCAGGCCGTAAGTAAGCTCCACGGGGACAGCATCCAAATCAATCCCCCCGACCTGCTGAAAGTACGTAAACTGGGTAATTTCCATACCATCCAGCCAGACCTCCCATCCCAGGCCCCAGGCACCTAACGTAGGCGATTCCCAGTCGTCCTCCACAAAACGTATATCGTGTGCCTGCGGGTTTATACCCAGGTAGGAGAGGCTCTCCAGGTAGAGATCTTGTACATCCGACGGCGCCGGCTTAAGTATAACCTGGTACTGATGATGCTGGTAAAGGCGGTTGGGGTTTTCCCCGTAGCGCCCGTCTCCCGGACGGCGTGACGGCTCGACATAGGCCACCTTCCAGGGCTCCGGCCCCAGCGAACGTAAAAAGGTAGCCGGATTCATAGTTCCCGCACCTTTCTCCACATCATAAGGCTGCCAGATCAGGCACCCGTTCCGGGCCCAATAATCCTGCAGCCTGATGATCAGCTCTTGAAAAGTTAACACTCCCGTTCCCTCCTCTATTTGTTATTTGTCAATCTACCTATTTTAATATTAAATAAAAAAGCCCCAGACACGCTAGGGACGGGCTTTGCTTCCCGCGGTTCCACCCTATTTCCCACAAAGGGCTCTTTGTTGGGGCACAGCTTTGGAAAGGCCTTTCGCCGGGCTTTCCCGGCCGGGCTTCCACCGGCCCCGGCTCTCTATAACGGGTTCCTGCCCGGTTACTTTTTTCCAGCAACGCATGATAAATCCTCTGCAATTAAAAATTTAGCAAAAAATTAAAAAGGTGTCAAGAAAAAAGAGAAAACGGTTCTTTAATGAAATTCAATCTCCAGGGAGCAACGTGTCAGCAACAACGCCAGCATACTCCAGGAGGCCAGGCGAGGAAAGGCCACTGTGCCGATAACGCCGAGAGCCAGGGGAACACGGAACAGCGTACCGCCCGGCCGGTTGACCTTAATCTTCATCTCGCCGCTTTTTTTCAGGATTCTCCTCCACAGCTTATCTTCATGGTCGCCGGCCGTTAAAGAGATTTTACCCTCTTCCTCCAGCAACGCCAAGGCTTTAAGAAGATCACCCTCCGTTTTTTCCAGGAGTTCCAGGGCATCTTTATAACCCAGGCCTGCTTTTTCTTTTAAGAT
>LFRM01229714.1_pt2 | contig 13031 bp, 17 predicted proteins | sample 618341 | NCBI WGS metagenome assembly LFRM01 (sample SAMN03654438, study PRJNA283298) | anaerobic digester metagenome | isolation source: pool of bioreactors CSTR01a, CSTR02a, and CSTR03a thermophilic anaerobic... | place: Denmark: Kgs. Lyngby | collected 2014-05-21
GGTTTTTGCCCAGCGTTTTGGTTTTCTTCGTTCAAGGTACCATGCTGCGGCTTTCCAGTCGCCTTTTATGTTTTTGAGGGGGTCGCTTTTGGCTGTTTGGAGGATTGTTTGGAGTATTTTGGCTTCGGCGATTTGTTCACTGGTTTGGGTTGCCTCCCAAAACTCCCGGTATTTGCCTTTTTTGTGTTTCCTGCCTTTTTCGAGCCATCGGTAGTAGGTGCTGACTCCGATTCCGCTGAGGGCACAGCTTTGTTCGATTGTGTAGCCTTCTTCGATGTATTTGCAGATTCTGGCTTGGAGTTCGGGTGTTAGTTTGCTGCGTCTTGGCATGGGATGTTCACCCTCCTTTTGATTTTTTTAGGGTTTTAGCATGTTTATCATCATGATGATCGTTGAGGACAGGCTTGTTATTGCTACTGTGAGGAATAGGTATATGAGTTTGTATAGTTTGTTCTCGAGGTCGTCGAGTCTCTGGTTGAGTTCTTTGAATTCGTTGTTTATGTAGCCGTTCGTCACTTCCTTCCCCCCCATGAATTTCAGAAGGGATTCTTTGAATGCGTAGTAGTCCTTGAAGTCTTTGTTTCTGAGGCATTCATGGTTTTTGGTGCTGTTCCTGTCTGGGGCCATTCTTAGTTTTCCTCCGCTGTGATGTTGTGTGTTATGTACCCGGCGATGGCCCCGACAACGACTGATGCGAGTTCCGTGTTTCCTTTGTACAGGGAGAGTGCTCCGAGGACTCCAAGGATTAGTATTGCTATTGTTTCGTTTCGTTCAGTTATCATGAATACCACCTCTATTATATGTTATCGACAGGAAAGGTGGTGTTCCCTGTTCTTCACTTGGGGGTGTGGTTTGGTATGGGGGTAAATAACTCTTATATACCAAGCATAAGGGTAGGGGTGGTATAGGACCAAGCCACAGTCTTTGCATGTGGTTTCGGCTCGTTTACGGTCGAAAAAGAGGTTGGTTGATTCACACTCCGGGCAGACCCGTATATGGGGGTTGTTCAATGGTTCCTCAACGGTGTCAACAAAATCAAGATTATATTTGAAGAGGCGATAATAGGAGTAGTATTTCCTGTAAGCCCAGTCGCGTTGGTTCTCACGGCGGGCCTCCAACCTGCAGTATTCAGAACAGTAGAATTTCCTGTGCCTGTTGGGTGTGAATTCGAGGCCACACCACCTGCACTTCCTCTTCTTCTTCAGGCAGACCAAACCCCCCACATAATATTTTGAGATTAATAATATTATCTGTGCGGTGATAATATAAAAGTGATGGGGGGGCCCCCTTGACTATAAAAAACAGTGAAAAAAATTTTCCCAGCAGCAGCCTAAAGTGTTTAACACCCTTTATATTCTCTCTAACCATCCCAAAGGCTTCTATGTTAAAGAATGCTGATGCAATGTCTAGATTTGAGTGATAATCTTTGAGGGCGTGGTTGAGGAAGCCTTCAAGATTGTTATTTGAAGTGTTATCTATTATTGGCTGCCACATGGTATCAACCATTCAAGCTTTTCGCTTTCTCAATTCTTTGTTTTACAAGTTCACAGAGAGCCCAGTATACTTCTTTACACTCATCCGCTGTTAATCCGATCTCATTGAAAATAATATCATCTAATTTTTTTCTGTAAGGTAGTGGGTTAGGTTTTTGATCATGAATGGGTTTTAGAGGGTTTAAACCAATTTCTTCAAAAATGCTTAAAATTTCATTTTCTCCAAATTCCTTAAAAAGATCTTCATGAAATTTTATTTTATCTGGTGATGGTATAATCATTTCTGAATAATCATATACTTTCATTTGGATAGGTCCTCCTCCACCACCTTCAGGGGGCCTAGCGAGTAATTCCTTCCATAAATTAAAAAAAGTGCTGTTTAAGATGCCATAAAGTATTTTTTCATGTTCTTTGTTTTTAGGGTAGACCCAATATAATGCTGCATCTATAAAAGCTGATGGTTCATTCCAGAAACAATATTTTCTCTCTTTTTCTAACATTGGTAATATAATTTTGCTGATTTTCCATTTTCCTAAATCATACCATCTTTTCCTAGCAGAACAAGTGCGTTTATTATGAAATCCTTTTTCTTCACCCCATTCTATGTATTTAAGCATATTAGTGTTCTTTAGTTCTTCTTTGTCTTTATGAACCATTAAAACTCTATATTTTAAGTCTTTATGGTCAATAACTAGCTTTTTGCATTCTTTTGGGCTTTTTAACAAGTAATTTGGAATCCAGTAAACAAATCCATCTTCCCTTAAAACTGTCTTTAGAGAAAAATCTTCAGTATATTGGGTTTTTTTAAAATATTTACCATCTTTATCCTTCCATATATCATCAGATACTATAGGTTCTTCTTTTTTTAAGGGGTGCATCCAAAATTCTCTCTCGATGCCCCATCTTTTAATATCTTCTTCTTTTAAGTAAAAAAATTTATTTGCACCTGTTTTGATTCCGAACCTGATATCTGCAACTTCTTTAAGCGGTATGAATAAATGCCCATATTTTTTTAATATTTTGTAAAAGATGTTTGGTGCTCTTAAAAACTTATTACCCCATTTATTTCTATCATAACTTCCGTTTTTGAATCTTTGAAGTGGTTTTTTCTTATATTTCCATCCATCTTCAAGCAAATCTTCCTGTATGATTGGGAAGCACCGATAATATTCAGTATCTAAAACATTGTTAAATAATTCAGAAAGTTCTTTTCCTTTCACTTTTATTTTTAAGGAGTCTATTTCTATAAGGTTTTGAGAGTTTATTGCTTGTTCGAATGGTTTTTTGAACATTACAAATTTAGCAGTGTTACCTAGTGCTAACCATTTATCGCCGGTTTTAAATTCATCATTTCTTGTTAAAGGTGCAGATAGCAAAGTTATTGTAGTGTTCACGTCTGCATGAGTAAAACTTCTTTTAGGGTTATCATAGATCGCTATTATTTCAACATATTTGCAGAGGAATTCCTGGAGTTCTTTCCCATAATCAACATCTAACCAGGAATAAGATGTGATAAAGCAGAGAACTCCTTCCCTATTTAGTAGACTTAAACCTGAAAAATAGAAATAAATATAATAATCGCTTCTACCATTAATCTTTTTAACTACAGGGAGTTTCTCTTTTATGGATTTAACAAGTGCTTCCTTATATTTTCTTTTGTCTTCATCAGTTATTCCTGATTTTAGTTTGTTTGGAGGTGCTATTTTTTCCTGTCTTACATAAGGAGGATTGCCAAGTACTATATCAAATCCTCCTTTTTCGCCGAATATTTCTGCAAAATCAATCTCCCAAACAAAAGGTTTCTTTTCAGGGTCATGTAGCACATCTTTTATCCTTTCAAGCCTCTTTATTTCATTTTCAATCTCTCTGATTTCCTTTTTTGTGAGTTTATAATCCTCTTCTTTGACATCTCCCTTTAATGTTATCTGTTTAGATTTTGAATCTTTTGTCTTGAATTCTACCTTTCTTTTCAGTTCTTTAATTTCATGGTCAATTATATCTTCAAATATCCTGATTTCCTCTTTCTTGAAGTCTTCTGGTTTTTTTAATCGTGCAGACCTTGAATTCTCGTAGTATAATCTTTTTTGCTCCTTAAGGTCTTCAAGTCTTTTCTTTATTTTTGAGGGGAGACGTCCTGTTCCGATGTTGATGTTGACTCCGCCGATTTCCTGTACTATAGAGTCTCCTATTCTTAGGTTCAGGTCAAGGTTGGGTAGTAGTGGGGCCTTTTTTAGTTCTTGAGCTTTTAGTTCTGTTTCTATGATTAACTGTAACCATAATCTAAGTTCTGCAGCGTGGATGGCCCAGGGCATTACGTCAACACCATAGAGAGAGTACTGTATTATCCTGAATTTTCTCTCAAAATCTGTCATTTTGTCATTAGTATGTTTGTAGATTATCTTGTAGAGCTCATCAAGGACTGTTAACATTCCTACGAGGAATGCTCCGGATCCACATGCAGGGTCTACCACAGATAAGTCATCAAGTGCATCTCTTAGATCGTACCAGAGATCCTCTTTGGTGAAGTATTTTTCAGATTTTTGCTTTTCTTCTGGCAGGTCAAAAATAAAGTGGTAGAACTGTTCCTTTGGCACCTCTGGCAGTTTCTTTGATAAGTATTCTACAAGGGACCTCCTACACATGAAATCGACTTCAACACGTGGGGTGTAAAATATGCCCATATCATTTCTATCATAGATCTCCTCTGCAACATTAGAGAGTGACTCATAAACGTAGCCTATCATCTGAGGATCAACAGCAACCTCCACATCGAAGGGAGCATCCTCCTTTATTGTGAAGTTATACTTTTCAAAGAACCCGAATATTCTCTTAAATGTCTCATCAGATATTTTTGTATCCAATTTGTCATTCTTATTTTCTGTGAAAAGGCCTCCGTTGAGGTAGGGGAACCCAAGAAGAACCTCTTTGACTTCTTCAGGCAAGCCCTCTATTTCATCCTGTCGGTTGTTGAATGCTTTAAAGAATAGTTCCTTGAGCCATTTTTCATAGAATTCATCTGATCCGAATTTACCAAATTTTTTATATTCATTCCAGTACCACTTCATAAAGTTAGGATATTTGAGCCATTTCTTTTTTGAGATAAAATATGTGAACATTATCCGGTTAAGTAGCTGGAGGGTGAATTCGTGGGCCTCTCTCTGTGGGATCTCTTGTTCTTTTATCTGTTCTCTAAGGTCAAAGAAAACTTCCTGATAGTCTTTAAAGAACTCTTCTGTTACCTTTTCTACACTGAATGATTCCAACCATTTTTTCCATAATTCACGATAATTTTCATTTTGGTACTGGATCTTAGAGAGTATGTTGATAACTGTGTAGTGCTCGTTTCTTTCGATGATTTCTTCCTTGTTAACGTTTAACCTTATTAATTTCAATTTATATTTGCCTTCTACTTTCTCACGGGCAGGGAGCGCGAATAATATATTAGAATAATCATCCTCTGGAACAGCAAATATCAATAAAAACTGCCTGTAGTGTCTATCAAATTTTTCAGTGACATTTCTTATGAATGATTTTGATAATGTCTTTGTTTCAATTAGAAATACGGGGACTCTATCTTCGATTAGCATTACTTGATATATGTGGAGGATACGATCAATGTCTTCAGACCTGAACCCAAATTCCTGTTTTTTTCTCTTGTAGGTTTCATCGAAAATGTATTCTTCAGGAAAATTAAGTATTCTAAATAATTCATAGATCCCACTTGGTGACTCAATAGTGGATATATGGTTTTTTATTTCTTTTTTAAGTTCAGTACTCATTCTCTGCCTCCACTACTAAAAAAGCTAATGATCAAGTTCTAATCAATATTAAATGGGTTAATATTTTTATTTTTTTCTCGGATAATATGGAACTCTATGATGCTTTCCCATCTACTACACGTTTTAGCAAGGTAACATTACTTTTTGAAAAAGTTGTCATTATCATAATCACCTAATATATTGCAACATTTGAAGTTATTCAGGCTAGTTATCTGAGTTTTTCTAATGTTTCTGAGAATTCTCTGTCTGTGAGTACTGGTTCACCCTCGAGGGGGACCTCCTCCTTGAGGTTGGCGTAGATAATTGCTCCAGGTGTGGGTTCGGCCATGTAGGATTCCTTCAGCCTGTGGACCCTCAGAACCCATATGTAGGCCTTCCTACCGTTGAGGTATGATCTTACGTGGTCCCTTGTCCAGATGTAGAAGTCTTCTGACGGTATTCTACTAGGCGGCCTTTCTATGATCTCTTCCAGGGTGGCGAAGTATTTGATCTCTGTTTTATCATCCTCCTTGTGTGGGATGCTGTGTTCTTCAACGAATGGGCGGTGTTTTTCCTGGAAGCTTTGGAGGTAATCATCTTTAAGGGCATAGCTGACTGTGGGGTAGAGCAGGAATTCTTTGAGGCTTGTTCTATATGTCCTGATAAGCAGGGTTTGTTTTCCATGCCCCAGGGCCTCTATGGTCGCATTCCATTCCTTAAGACACTTAACTGTACCTTTCATTACGGATCCTCCCCTTCCTGTATTCACTTTCCCTGAGGTATCTGCCGTCCCTGGATACTGGCAGTTAATTGCATGGCCGAAGAAATAGTCCAGTTCTGGTGACTTCCAGGCCCTCAAGGAAAATCTTAAATAATATTTAGTCTAACAGTACTACTTAAGTGTTTATTCTGGCCGTGCGGATTCGTAACCGTTCTATTACGAAGATATCCTTCTGTAATTATCTTTGAGTTTATTATGGAAACAGAAGTCGCCGGACAGGATCTTCTCACGTATCTCTCTGACGACCGGGTCGCTGATGAAAGTCTCAGAGACAATACTCAACGCCCACCTCACACTAAGACGGTACTCATCACCCTCCCTGCTGATAACCCCATCCTGTATGAGGAGATCAATGTTATAAAGCCCGTCAAGACCCGGCACATCCTCATGATACTCCAACCCCTCCCTGCTTTCATCTTTGTTCTCCATCATCTTCCGCCTAAAAGTGATGGGGTTTATCCGGACAGGGATATGGTTCCTCTCACACTCAGGGCAGATCCTCATCCTTGATACCCCCAATAATTGGTTGTGAACCCTTCGGAATTCTGTGACATCCTTGAACTCCCCACAACCCTGACAGAGAACCCTCCCCGTTACGGGTAGACAGGTGATGCATACGAGCCTCCCATCCCCGGTTAGGCGGGGCCTTGTACGTTTCCCGCACTCTTCACAGTACCCGTACCCATCACCACTCGACTTCGGATTATGACATGACTTGCAGGCATGGTACCGGCTCCTACCACCATGGACGTAAACGTATTCCTTGAAATCAGTCCACCTCCTGTATCGTTTACAGCTCGGGCAGAACACATAGTCGTCATCTGCGATACACTTGGTGCACAGCCACCCCCTGTCTTTCACGAGCCTCACAACCATCCTCTTCCCACAGTTATCACAGAACCCAAACTTTTTTTTAAGATTAATGGTTATCCCCCCTATTTTTGGGTGTGATGAACCATTTACCCCCCATTAAGTGGTGGTAGAGTTCTATCAACTTTGGTGCCTGCAGGTGGGGGTCGTTCATGAACCTCACAGCAAAGTCTATGTCAATGTACATTGTCCCGTTGTTCACGTGGACGGCGTGTTTGTATCTGCTGAGCAGTCGCCTCGTCTTCAATGGAAGCCTCTTTCTCTTAGAACCTTTCCGTTTAGAACCATAGCCACATGTCTTGTATATGGCCCCATTGAATGGGTTGTAACGTACGGTGGCCCCCTTATCCTTACATTCCTTGCAGACCCTCCACCGGTACCCCTTCGTCTGTTCACGTAATGGGAACCCCACCCATGGCTTGAATTCTCTGCATGACTCACAGAACACAAGGTCATCATCCTTGATACAATCATTGCAGATCGTCCCTTTGTCTTTTACGAGTCTGAGGGATGCGTGACGGCCACATTTCTTGCAGATGGATACTGTGTTCTCCCCCTTGAGTTTGTAACAGTCTTTACAGATCCTCCTGCGGATTATCAGCCCGTTCTTACGAATCGCTTTAACGGGGAAATCTTTGAATTTATGGTACTCCCCACATTGATCACAGAATACAAGGTCATCATCGCTGATACACTGAATACATGTGTGGCCCTGCCCTTTGACGTGGCGGGTGTTGGTCTTGTAACCGCATATTACACAAGTATTAATTAAAGTTGACTTATCCTCAGTCATAACCAGCCCCCACTAGAGATATGAATCATCACGGCCCAGACGTGCTTACAAATGTAACTGTACCCATCCGCTGTGAGTGACCTGTACTCGTAATCCTTACAGTTGCAGGACACCCCTTGCGGGTTCAAGAGTACAGTGTAGGGCCCATTAGAACCCTGCACCTCGAATAGTAGGCCTTCATCGACTTCACCGAGCAGTTTGACCTTCAGGCGTTTTGCTTTATTGAACCTGTCAAGCGTCTTGGACATCCTGTATCACCACTCCGTGTACTCCACAAGTTTATAGTACCCTATCGCCGGCTCCTCAACCACCCTCTCCCTCATAAGTTTCATGAGGGCCTTCCTGACATCCTCAACATCAACCATTAAGTCAGTTGAGACCCGGCGTGTGAGGGAACCGACCCCTGTGCCGAGCCGTGGGTCGTCAGGGTCTTGGAGTTCCTTGATTATCCTCTTTTCAATCTCACCCATCCCGGTTTTCCGGATGTTGGGGGGTTCATCGGTTAACAGGGCCGGGCCCCCAGATGATTCAGTGTCCTTTGTGGTTTCCTCGGTGTAACCCCACAGACTCCACCCCCCGGTTTCACTTTTTGGTTGTTCTTCAATGGTTTCATCTATATCGGTTGGTGTATTTACACGGGTTTCGTGGGGGTTTTCATCCACACTTTCATCATCCCCTGAATCCTCATCAGAACCATTCACTGGCTTAATAAGACCCCTCTGGATGGCACGTTCCCTCGCCCTCCTCAAATCAACATAAACAGTGGCGGATCTCTGAGAAACACCCTTATATGCTTTAAAACCAATATTCAATTTTTTGAGGTCGGAGCGGATGGTCTGCCAGTGCACACGATCAAAACCAGCATCCTCCAGGTAATCCATCAACTCAGAATACGTGGTGTTGGCAAGATCATTCTCAATGATACACATAAGCAAGGCCTCCTCCAAATCCTTAACCTCAGATTTCCTTGCTAACCTGTATTCCACACCATAATCCGCTATCTCATCGAAGAGGCCGGATTTCCCCTCCTCCTCAAGGATGAGGGCGAGGGCGAGTAACGGTTTGAACTTGTTCCTATCACGACCATACAGGCCAGGCACCTCCGGGATCTCATGATACTTCATGAAAACCTTCCCAGCATATTGTAGTGCGACGTACATCAGGCGTCGGCGGATATCCTTGAAAAACGGGTCAGTATCGATCTCACTGCTACGATTCTTCAGGTCTTCATCAGCACTGTCAACCATCGTAAACACGATACCCTTCTCCTCGAGGACGTTGTCAATGTACCGGGAGGCCACAGCGACACTGGAGGCGATCCTGAACCTCTCAACCTCCATCGTGTTAGCATTGGTCCTCTCAGCAACAGTATGCAGGTGCCATGCGTTCTCAAGGAACTGCTCATAGACTTGTTTCTTGTCCTTGGATTTCCTTATGACCTCGTAGTGGTCGATCACCCTGAGGCCCTTACTGGACTCGGCGGAACGAAGGAGGGTGGCCTCTGTCCCTGATCCGCTAATCACACCCCCACCATCGAAACAGACGTGGCTGAGGACTGATAGGGCGGTGGATTTCCCCACATCCCTCAACCCATAAAAGGTGATGTACGGGTACCATATGAAGAGTTGCCTCATGTAGGTTCCGATGATCCAGAGGGCGAGTATCATCGCTTCACGTGGGTCTCTGAGTTCAAGGTAGTGGTTCACGACACGTAATAGGACTTCATCATAGACTGATGATAGTGTTAATTCGGGGTGTGGTTCCTGTGTCATCTTGGCCACGGCGAGCATGTCCTCAATTGTGGAATCAAATAGTGGGGCTGTATGTCCCTCGATGATGTAGGCATCACCTTTGGGGCCCTCATAATCCGCCGGTAAGCCCTTGAAAAACCCTTCCTTAGTTACTACTGCAATTTCATCGAATCCGGGTAGACGGCTCGCATAGATGAGGCCGTTATCCGGGTCGAAGTACTGGCCGTGGTGGATCCTCCTCCCTTTATCCTTGAAGAGTGATTCGATCCTCTCAAGGGTGAACTCATCCTTACGGATTTCATCGGGCCTTGAACAGTCGAGGCATGACTTCTTTTTCATCCCCGCATTCCTTCTGAGGTACTTGCAGGTCGGTGGTTTCAGTTCATCGGATTCGATCAGTTCACGGGTTTCCCGGTACGCCCCCCTCACAATCTCCTCATTAAAGGAGGGCCAGTCCTCGAAGAATGAGATGGCGAGGTTCTCATCCGCCTCCGGATCATAATGTAGGATGAGGTTGAGGATCGGGTTGATGATGTTCCTGCTGAACTTCTTCTTGCTCATTAACCGTTGGATGCAGGGCCATAACAACCACGGGTGCTTCTCCTCCACCTCCCAGATCCACCCTGAGATTTCACGGATAAGGTGGGGGTACTCTACCAGTTTATCCCCCCGGGTTTCGATGACGGTGAAGCCACCCTCATCCTTCAACCCGAACGCCTGCACGGGGCCCTGCTGATGAACCTTAACCCCCAAACCAATACTTGGGACAGCCTTAACCCCGTTCTCACTCTTAACAAAAAGACGTATAGTGTCATTTGTTCTAACTGTGAATGAGTCCCTTAACTCAGGGAACCTCTGTAAGAATAAAGTATAAATGAAGGGATTTGTGAATTCAACCATGCGGAGGTCTTTAACTCCAAGAATCGGGCCGGCCCCCGGGTGCTTTTCCTGAATCAACTGCAGATCCTTAGTGGTCTGTGTTTTTTCAGTGAGTAGCCTCCAGTTTTTATCCGCCACATCCCCCTTAGCATTAAAGGGGACGATTGGTATGCCTTCCCTGGAAAAAAGATTGTTTGGGAGATCCATCATTTTAACCTCCCATTAGCCGGTTGTGGCCGTTTTTATCCTGTCAAAATCTTCCTTTGATAATTCCCCCTCTTCAAACTTCTTCTTAGCGAGGCGGTAAATATTCTCACCATTCACCGGTTCCCCTTTGTCCTCAAGTTCCCTTTTAAGGGCCATCGCAAGATCCCTATTAGCAGGGGTTAGGGTTATCTTTAACTTAGGAGTGTCACTGTCCTCCGCCTGTGGCTCGGGCCTTGTGGATCCGATACCCTCAAGCACCACCTCCCTCTCAGTCTCAGTTATCGTTGGCGGGGCGGTGGGGGTTGGTAGTTTAGTGTCTATCTCCTCCCTCGCAACCACCCCGGTTATATTGAATTGTCGCCTTAGCACGAAGACTTCGGCTACTTTCTGGATCATCGCTGACGGGTACTCCTTCCAAGCCTGACTTTTAGGTTTAAAATATTCTTTGAAGTCCACGAAGGCGATTTGGGGTTTGAAGCCCTTCCGGTAGGCCACCGCCCATGCCCCAAGAATCTCACCCCTCTTGGTGCCGAACCTGTGCCTTACTGTTCCTTTCTCGGCATCAATCTCGAATTCATCCCCTTCCTTCACGACAAAGGAGTTGAGGCCCTGATACTCCGGGTTGCTCATAGCTATTTTGAGGTATCCGTCACGGGAGACTATGAAGGAGGGTTTGCTGTGTTTCCCCGCCTTCATGAAATAGATTTCCCCCAATAGGGGGTCGAGGTTATAGCGGTAGCACATGTACATGAACAGGGCCAGTTCCTCATCCGTCGCATCAGCCGTCACGGTTCTCTTGACGAGTTTAACGGTTTCAGGGTTGATCTCCTTTAGTTTCTCGGTTGCTCTGTCGAGCATGTTGAATATGTTCATCTTATTCATCCCCCTTCTCTAATTCATCACGGTAATACTGTTTTATTATGTACCTCACCTTTGAGGAGATGCTCCTCTCCTCTTCCTCAGCATCACGCTTAATCAACTCATATATCTCATCAGATACAAGAACACCAATAAATGGCATATTACATCACCTCCTTATTCTTCATTTCAACCATGAAATCATTCCATGAGAGAACAGAGGACCCGGTGGTGAACCCCTTAACCCTCTCCCTCACCGTCTTGATGCATTCGGGTCTGAGGGTTACATCATATAATTTGTAGTCCTCACGATCCAATACGAGAACCTGCCGGATCAGGTAATTCCACCCAACCCTCTCGATCAAGACCTCCCATTTCCGTGCATATTCATCCATCCACTGCAACGAGTAGATGTGGGGGGTGGATACATCCACCTCCCTGATCCTAACACCATCAACCTCAACCATTTCAATTATCCTCCTTAGTAATCCTCCTTTGTTTTAAAAGAATTCATGCGGAAATACCTTTGAATGCCAAATCAAGTTTTTCAATCAAGTATTCCACGACTTTGAACATACTTTTCAACCTCCCGAAAAACAAGTTAAGGGGATCCCCCCTGGGCCCCCATAACCTCCAGTTCAAGGTATTCTGGTAAAACCTCGAGTTCCTGTATCAATGATACCGGTGTGAGGTCATCCGGATCCAGTGTACCCTGGATGGCCGGGTAATACTCAAGGTACTCCTCAAGGCCATCCTCATCCGTCAAGATCCTATAAATCAAGGACCCCTCCCGGTAACACTGTATCTCGTACCAGCCATCCCACACATCCACCTTAGCCTGGTGGACGAGGATAGCTTCAATATGGGTCACGATCTTCAGGAGCAGAGCCCCCCTCCTGAATCCAGGGGCAACCATTTAGATCGCCCCCCCCTCTAACATACCAATAACCTCCCCGGCCCCCGCAATAATCCGGAGTATCCCCTCAACTGAGGGTTCCCCTGCAAGGTCCTCAATCTCAAAAATAGAAAGGAGGTCTTTTCCTGTCATAAATATGCAACCTCCAGGCCATGTTTCCTGAGGAATTCATCTATCATGTACAAGGCATACTCATCCTCTGAATATGCTCCATATATTCCGTCAAGCAGTTCTTTAAGGAGGTTCTGAACCTCCTCTTTCGTGTAGGTTTTCATCTCGGTTTTCATTTCAATCACCTCTTTCATAATTTAATCCTCCAAAAACCACCAACAAAATCAATATCAACGATGAGCCCCCTGACAGGGGCCCCATACACTCCAATGAACCGGGAGAGCTTAGAATCAGGGTGCCTTGAGAGGTTGAACACCTCCCAGCCCCTGACAACCTCCCCGGTCTCCACATCCCCCTCAACACTTTGAAAGGAGACACGTAGAACCCAATCCATGGGCTCCCCAAACTTCACCTCCTGGAAGACATCCCCCTTCCTCACCGTCTCGACCCGGGTGATGATAGCCTTCACACCCAGGCCCCCCATGAGCCATTAGCAGGGACATTAGACCCTGCATATAACAGTACACAGATTATGAATAGGAGGATGGTGATGAATAAGAAAAGGATGGATGGGTAATGCAAGTCATTCAACCCCATCACCACCATCAACCTCC
>LFRM01324507.1_pt2 | contig 13029 bp, 17 predicted proteins | sample 618341 | NCBI WGS metagenome assembly LFRM01 (sample SAMN03654438, study PRJNA283298) | anaerobic digester metagenome | isolation source: pool of bioreactors CSTR01a, CSTR02a, and CSTR03a thermophilic anaerobic... | place: Denmark: Kgs. Lyngby | collected 2014-05-21
CGGGCTCAGAGGATCGCCCGCGGCACTTACTCCGACTTGATAGCTGTCAGCGAGGCGTATCCCCAGGGAGCAATAGCAGCCCTCGACAGAGGCGACCTCATTGCCTACGAGCAAAACGGCAAAATCGCACATTTTGCGGTAGTCGTCGGTGCTGATTCAGGCTCCTACCTTTTGGTGAACTCCCATACAGCTGACCGTTATCATGTGCCCTGGGATCTGGGATGGGATTCCCGCACGATATTTTGGCTGCTGAGAATCGTTATGTGAGCCTCCTGACAAACAGATAACCTCAGACAGATATATTCAGACACATATCCTCAGACACATATCCCTGAACAGATATCCGCAAATAGACATCCGCAAACAGATATCCTAAATGCTATTCCCAAATGCCATCTCGCTAGTAGCCTTCATTTGACACTTCAGATTTCAAAGTATCCCACGAGCTTACCTGTGACCCGCAAACCGGACAGCATTCCGTTCCTTCCAGCGACATATCACTGACGCTAATCATGCCTCCGCATTGCTTACACTTTACGCTTGGTTCCGCATTATCAGGCATTTCCGGGGTATTTCCGCATTCACGGGCCTTTCCGCATTCACTCTTTTTCATGACAGTCCTCCTTCACACATACTCGTACCTCTTCGCATCTACCGTACCGATCTTTTGCGACGCTCTATAGCTACACTTCTATTGTTACCCTTATCAAAGGTTTCTACGACTCGAGATTCCTCAAGAACTCCTACTCCCAGAGCAGAGCAGTCAAAAGCGAGCAGGGCAATTAAAGCCGTTCCTGCGGCCTTGTTCACAAAGAATCCCCAGGCAGATTCCACTATTTACTCAAAAAGGAACGACAGATTTAGGTAAAGGATTTGCGGATAAGATAACGAAGAATATTTGGTGCCCATGAGAATACATATACATGCAAATTAATGGAATTTTGGGCAAAAGGAGGGTACATTATGAGCTCCATTAGAATCGTAACCGACAGCACAGCCGCTTTGCCCGATGACTGGCTTAAAGACCATAAGGTGGCCGTTGTGCCTTTGCTTGTGAACATAGAATCTGAGGTTTACAAAGAAAGTGTTGAAATAACCAATCGTGAGTTCTATGCCAGGTTAAGAAAGGTCCAAGAGTTGCCCACCACGTCACAGCCGTCATCAGGCGACTTCCTTGAGACTTACAAGCGCCTCGTGGAAGAAGGCGCCAAGACCATCATCTCCATTCACATTTCAGGCGGTATCAGCGGAACTGTAAACTCTGCTCTCACCGCAACCAAAATGATAGAAGACAAAGATGCTGACATAGTCGTCATCGACTCAAAGCAAACCGGGCCTGCCCTTGGGTTTATTGTGAAAGAATCCGTGGCTTTGGCTGAGGCAGGCGCGAATAAGGAAGAAATCCTAAAGCGCATTGAACAGATGATAGGTTCCATGAGAACCCTTTTTGTCGTCAACGACCTTATGTATCTCCACAAAGGAGGCCGTCTCTCAGGCGCCAAAACGGTAATAGGGTCCCTCTTGCAGATCAAACCCATCCTTCACTTCATTGACGGACGGATTGAAGCGCTTGAACAGGTGCGGACCGAAAAACGCGCTTTGAAGAGGATCACTGACCTCATGATAGCCGAAGGAGGCGGAGACAGGCTTCCGACGAACATTGCCATAGCGTACGCAGACAACCCGGACAAAGCCGAAGAAGTGGCAAAATCGCTTGAAGAGCAATTCCCCGGCATAAAAACACAACCGGTAGAAATAGGGCCGATAATCGGCACCCATGTCGGGCCCGGACTTATTGGATTCCAGTTCTATTATTGTTAAGATCTAAATACGGACCTATAAGCTAAACACGAACCCGACTCTATCAAAAAGGGCTTAACTGCATCAAAAAGAACGTGTTACACTCCTGAAGTCAGCTTCTAAGATGCTTTGACAATCCGTATCAAACAAAGACCTGCATCGTACAATTACAGGCCGTCTTTTCAGACGGCCTGCTCCTTATGCTTCACTGCCTCGTATATTTATGGTTTATACAGGCTGGATGGGTTGCTTATAGCTTGTCTGCCCCGCTCCGTAGCCGGTCTGAGCGAAGGGCTGGGTGCCGCTTTGCTGAGTGAGGCCGGCCTGGAAGCCTGCCTTGACTCCGGCCATTGTACCCTCTATCAGCGACCGCTGGGCAGCCTCTATCATCCTGCGAACCATCTGTCCGCCGACTGCACCACACTGAGCTGAAGGCAAATTGCCCCAGTATCCCGTGTTTATGACATTGCTAGGCAGGTTCAGTTCGTTTGCAATCTCGTACTTAAACCTATCGAGCGCCGCAAGGGCTTCAGGGACAACCGGGCGATTCCTTCTGCGTGAGCCGCGTGCCATTACATTTCACCACCCTCCACGCTTTTCTGGTTATAGTGTCACACAAATAGATGGACGTATGCTAGGAAACCTATGGAGCGTATCGGTCATAATTAGTATATCTGGTCTTCTTTATTTGCCGTCGATTGCCTAAGATCATACCTGAATAGCCGAGCCAGGCCCCCTAAACGCTTTTATCGGATTTGTAAATATTATCTAACAGATCATCAATCCTACTCTTTAGGAATTTGCCGTTGTTTTGAATGCTGACCAATGAGAGCGTGCCTGTAGCGAGAAGGCACCGACAATGAGAGAGCACCTATAGTGAGAGAGTACATATAATGAGAGAGTATCAATAATCAAAAGGTATCCAGAATGAACCGGCACCCATAATAAACCGGCACCTATCTGGAATGAAAGAGTATCTATAATGCAACAGGACACAGACTTAAGGTTCTGTGCCCTGCAATTGGATGCTTTACAATTCAAAAGACATTACCAGGCAGATCTCTACCGATCAGGTAGAGATCTACCGATTATTACTCTATGATTCAGGAGGCGTCTTGAGGTCATCGTCTAAAGGGAGCCCTAAACCTTGTCGAAACCCTTCCAAGGCTTGAGCTGCCACTTCCGCAGCAAGGGTTTTTCGAGCAGCTTCTATCATTTTTTTGACCATTTGACCGCCTACTGCTCCACACTCTCTGGAAGACAAGTTCCCCCAGTCACCCTTCTCAAAGACTTCTTTTGGAAGGTTAAGTTCCCTGGCAACTTCGTATTTCAGCGAATCCAGTGGGCGTTTAGCCTTAGCTTTAGCAGGTCTTTTCTTCCTGGCCGGCATTGAAAGTCCCCTCCTTATTCGCTTGCTGCTCTTTATGTTTCCCCATAATGCGTCAGCATATGTGACAGAGCTACAAGCCGGGGATCAGCATCATTCCTCCCCACAAGGCAATTCCAAGCAATGCCGCCACAAAAATGCAAATTATCGGATGGATTTTCATCTTTAGTATTGCAAACAGCACCAGTCCCAGAATCACTACATCCTGCACATCACCAAGGCATGCTTTGGCCGTTGAAAAGGTTGCGCTGGCTATCATTGCAGTGACTGCAGCCCTAAGGCCTCCAGACATTGCCTTCACAGACGGGGTATCTTTATATCGTAGAAACAGGGAAGCCAAAGAAATGACGATCACAAATGAAGGCAGGACTACGCCTATCGTAGAAAAGGCTGCTCCCAACACCCCGGCCATTCTGTACCCCACATAAGTGGCTGAGTTGACGGCAACAGGACCGGGGGTCACTTCCGCAATGGCGATAATATCTACAAACTCCTTCATTGACAGCCATTTGTTCCCCTGTACAACCTCTCTTTCCAAAAGAGGGATCATGGCATATCCGCCGCCGAACGTAAAAAGCCCGATTTTAGAAAAAGTGAATAATAGCTTGAATAACATGCTTGTCATCGTTTAGTCAGTCCTTACTTAAGTCCTGTTGCTCGCAGTCAATCTCATTGCTGAGAGTAGAGGTTTCGTCTTCCCTGAAAAACACATAACCCAGCACAGCACTGCCCAAAATCACCGGTATCGGATGTATTCCTGCAACTGCGATAGCAATAAAAGCGAGGATACTGATACCTACCCCCTTCAGATCGCACAGAGCCATCCTGCCGATATTAATGGCTGCACTTGCTATGAGGGCAACCACTGCAGGCCTAATCCCGGAGAAAGCCGCATTTACTACGGCAGAATCAGTAATCCTTACAAAATAGATGGCAATAACAAGAATCACCATGTAAGACGGGAGTATCGTCCCTAGCAAAGCCCAGATGGCGCCTGGGATACCTGCAAGTTTATATCCTACAAAAACTGATGTATTAGCAGCTACAGGGCCGGGAGCAGTTTGCGCCAAAGCCAGGATGTCTATGAAGTCCTCTGCCTTAATCCATCCTTTTGCATCTACAACCTCTTTCTGGATAAGAGGCACCATGGCATGGCCGCCTCCAAAAGTGAAAGCGCCTATCTTAAAAAACGACAAAAAAAGCTCCCAAAAAAAACGTATGTTCACCGACGATACACCCTTCCCGATTTGCACGCCTCCCGCCTCTCACCTCTGAAACAGCACCTAGCCTCCGGCAAAAGGTACAAAACTAACTGGAGACAACCTATTACTACGCGATTTGCCAAGATCGCCCCACAGCCAGTAGACTACACTTGTATTATTATACACGATAACAGGTCCGTTGCTCCACAGGATACTACGGCTCCCCGTCCTTCGAGACCGGGCTGCCCCAAGCCATATGCCCATCACATGGCGTAATTCTAGCATAGTAGTAAGTCTTGCCGGGTAATGCAGAGATGTCTTCGTAGTCAAGAAAGATCTAATCACCGAAGGAGTTGTAAGCAGAGAAAAGAACTGTTCCGTTCCGGATGGTTTCAACATTGAAGCCCAATCAAACGCCTAGAGCGCCTATGAATACAAAAACGAGATGCGGTTATAATAGACTCGAGCTGCCGATAAAATGCGGCAGCGATCTGGCCTCGGCCAACCCGCAAGCGAAATCGTTTCAACGGACGCTTTGCGAAAGCCCGGTTGGTCGATGAAGATAGGAAGCAGGGAAAACTATTCTCCCTGCTTCCGCACATATTGACCTCTACCTTGTTTCGTGTTCGCAGGCTTCCTTCACAATCTTGACACCTGCACTTGCACCGATCCTATTTGCTCCGGCTTCTAACATTTGACGGGTAGATTCGTAGTCTCTAATTCCTCCTGCCGCCTTTACACCCATCTCCGTGCCGACTACCTTTCGCATGAGCCTGACATCTGGAGTGGTAGCTCCCCCCGGCCCGAAGCCGGTGGACGTCTTTACAAAGTCAGCTCCGGCCAGTTTTGCCAGGAGGCAGCCTTTTACCTTCTCTTCGTCTGTAAGGACGGCAGTTTCCAGGATCACTTTGACTAAAGCTTTACCGCAAGCTGCGTCCACTACAGCCTCGATATCTCTCTTTACGAGGTCGTAGTCACCTGATTTCAGAGCACCGACATTAATAACCATATCTATTTCAGTTGCGCCATTTGCAATCGCGTCTCTGGTTTCAACTGCCTTAGTCAAAGAGGTATTCGCCCCCAGGGGAAACCCTACTACCGTGCAGACCCTCACCTGTGTGCCTCTGAGAAGGCTCGAGGCTAAGCTTACATTTGCCGGGTTCACGCAGACCGAAGCGAAGCGGTATTCTTTTGCTTCCTCACAGAGTTTGGCTATCTGCTCACAGGTAGCATCAGGCTTAAGCAAGGTATGGTCAATGAACCGCGCTATATCCCGCGAACCGCAGCCGGCAAGTGCCTGCGATGCGTCGGAAGACTGCGAATCGTCGTGGCCCTGCAGCTTACAGGAATGCTTTACCGGCTCAGAATCCTTGGACCCCATAAGCTCTGCTTTAGCCTTTTCGATAAGAAGATCGAGTTCCATAAGCCAGACCCCACCTCGTTAAAGGTGCAGCACTAATTGCAGCACTTCGGAGCGTCCCCACAACACTTCCGGGCATCAGGATTAGGCGTCTTTATTACAAGGACGCTAAATCCGCTGTCGTCGTTCGCTATTAGACCGTGAGGCATCATCTTCGGGCTGGGAACGATATCTCCGGCAGCAGCTTCAATTCTCTCATCACCGATAACGACATAACCTGAACCTGAGTGGACGTAGAACAGCACATCAACAGGGGTCTTGTGAGACGGCAACACCTGGCCGGGTTCGAGAACCACGTTAGCAACTGCAACATCATCGCTGGAATACACTTTTCGGACCTTCGGGCCTCTTGGCGACGTCATCAACGGGAGTTCTTCAAGTCTTATCCTTTTCATTGATATCCCCCCAGTAATATATTTTGCCTCTCGTTTAAATCCAAACCTTGCGGCTTGCCATGGGACTCTGTTCGTAACGTTTGTACCCACGGATTTCTTTCAGATCATAGTCTGTACCGCATGTAACCCTGAGGAGAGAGGGATCCCGATCCAATAATAACATATAATACTATGTAAGCAACTTATATTTCTTTCATTTGACTTCGCTCTTGGTATCTACCCTCATTACCTCCATGTTATCCTGCGCATCTTCCGGAACCCCCGGCCTCTTAGAAGGATTCTCCATCTATGCGGAGAACCTTTCATATGTACAGTTCACCGGAGAGTCTTTGTTAGCAACGGGTTGTCAGCGTTATCGGCGCAAACTTGATGATAAAGCCGATAGGTGACATAATATGTTAGAGGTATCAGGTAAATGCTAATTTGGAGAAAAATACAGACGAAATGGAGGAATGGGAATGGAACTTAAGGGAACGAGAACTGAAGCCAATCTAAAAGCTGCTTTCGCAGGTGAATCTGAGGTTCGGAACAAGTATACATACTTTGCGTCTGTAGCGCGCAAAGAAGGTTATGAACAGATCGCTGCCATATTCCTTGAGACAGCAGACAATGAGAAAGAGCACGCAAAGCTGTGGGCGGCGGCTCTCGGCATGATCTCGGATACTGCCGCTAACCTTGAAGATGCAATCAAAGGCGAAAACTATGAATGGAGCACAATGTACAAGGAATTCGCCGAAATCGCACGGGAAGAAGGCTTTGACGACATAGGGTACGCTTTTGAAGAGGTAGCAGAAGTCGAAGAAGAACACGAAAAGCGGTTCAAGGCCCTGTTGGCAAGGCTTCAGGACGGCACAACCTTCCGCAGAGACAAACCGATTAAGTGGCACTGCCGCAACTGCGGATACGTGCATTTCGGAACTGAAGCGCCGGAAGAATGCCCTGCTTGCAAACATCCAAGAGCTCACTACCAGCCCCTTTGTGAAAACTACTAATCCCTGCAAGGCACTTATGACACATCACCGGGCTAGCGGCACCTTGCAGCCTGCCCGGTTAGGTCTGCCTGATTAAGCAGGCTTCTTAACATCACGTTTAGGAAGAGGCGAAATATCAGTGAGACTCATAGACATAATCAGAGAACGTAGAAGCGTGAGAGCGTACAAGGATCAGCCGGTGCCTGAGGATGCACTGGCAAGAATCCTTGAAGCAGCCAGGCTTGCTCCTTCGGCTCGCAACAGGCAACAGTGGAAGTTCGTGGTCGTACGGGATCCTGAGAAAAGGCGGAAACTCGCCGAGGCAGCCGGGTCCCAGGAATTCGTAGCAGAAGCGCCTGTGCTCATAGTAGCTGTAGCACTTGATCCTGAGCGGGTTATGACTTGCGGACTGCCTACTTACACTGTTGACCTTTCGATTGCATTAACGCACATTATTCTCGCAGCCTGGGATGAAGGCCTGGGCACTTGCTGGACAGGATCATTCCAGCCAGAAGGGGTAAAGAGGGTTCTGGGGATCCCGGATAAGTATAAAGTCGTAACTGTGATGCCTTTAGGTTATGCTGCGGATTCACCCCAGCCGAAAGAGCGCAAGCCATTGGAAGAAATCGTGTGTTATGAGGAGTTTTCAGAATAGGTCTCGGTGCAATTGCGTTTCTTGTGCGTAAAGCAAAAATCGCGGGGGAGCGGGAACATCCCGGCTCCTCCGCTCTAGTGTACCTCTAAGATTTCTTAATCCGCACTGCCTGCCATTTGTTTCTGCACGCTTCGCATTCCATCCAGTAGGTATAGAGCAAGCCTTGCCGGCTCACCGTGATTCCTATGGTATACTCCCTGCCTTCCTCCTTACCGCATTTAGGGCATTTTCTTAGCACACAAAGCCCACCTTTTGTTTTCATAGTTTATTATTGAAGCAGCTGCCTTCCGGGAACAAAAAAGAGGCTTTCGGTGATTATCCTATGTCAAGCCTCTTTGGTTTGGTGCGTAACTTTTCTAGCTTTTCAAGGATTTTGATCTATCTCCTTAATATCTCATTCTTGAAGCTCATCCCGGCAAGGTCCGCAGGGATCTCCAGTAAATCCGCAACTGTAGAACCGAGATCCGCAAAAGAACCGCGCGTTCCGAGAAAGACTCCTTGTTTTACAGGCCTGCCATACACAATAAGCGGGACGTACTCCCTGGAATGGTCAGTGCTGGGGGTAGTGGGATCGCAACCGTGATCCGCTGTTATCACTACAACATCCCCATCTTTTAAGCTCACTTCGAGGCCTTTTAGCCATTGGTCAAATTCCTCTAAAGCACGGGCATACCCGTGGGGATCATTCCTATGGCCGAAGCGCATATCGAAGCAAATGAAGTTAGCAATTATCAGTCCCCTGCCGGCTTCTTTCACAAATCCGGCAACGGATTTCATTGTGGCTGGGTTGTTGCCTGTGTGATCCGAGTGGGTTAACCCCTGGAACGCGAATATGTCCTCGATCTTGCCTATCGCGATCACATCCATGCCTGCTTCCTTCACGTAATCCAGAAGGGTCTTGCGGAAAGGCTTTATGGAGAAATCTTTGCGACGCTCGGTTCTCTTGAAAGCCCCTTTAACACCTATGAAAGGACGGGCAATCACTCGTCCTACACCGTGTTCGCCGGTTAGAATCTCCCTGGCAATTGTACACATCTCATAGAGCCTGGGAACAGGGATTATCTCTTCATGGGATGCAATCTGAAAGACGCTGTCAGCGGAGGTATACACTATGGGGTAACCTGTCCTCATGTGTTCTTCACCGAGCTCGTTGATGATTGCAGTACCTGAAGCAGGCTTGTTGCCAAGGATCTTCGTTCCGATTGCCTCTTCGAACCTTTCGATTATTTCCGGTGGAAATCCGTTGGGGTAGACTGGGAAAGGCCTGTCCAAGACAAGCCCTGCGATCTCCCAGTGGCCTGTGGTTGTGTCCTTCCCCGGCGATTTCGGAGCCATCCTGCCGTAAGCCGCCATAGGCCGAGGAGTCGGCTCGACTCCAAGAAGAGGCTCTCCAAAAGCAGCTGCCAGGTTCCCAAGACCCAGCTTGCCAAGGTACGGCGCTCTTAAGCCTCCTGCAGCTTTTGCAGTATTACGCAGGGTATCACTGCCTTCATCCCCGTAAAGATGAGCATCAGGCGCTTCGCCGATTCCAACACTGTCTAAGATCAGCAGAATGACTCTTTCCACGTTGCTGTATGTCATAAGCAGATCGCCTCATTCGATTGGAGTTTTATTTCTTTGAAAGACGCGCCAGTTGACGCCTGATCCTTGCTTCGACGCTTTCAGGCAAGCGTTTTACAGGCAGCTTGACAACCTCATCTGAGGCCTCTTGGCAGAAAGCATCATAGCCATGGGATTTGCCGCCATCGCTATCAGATGCCGACGGATAACGCGGCACTTTCACAGGCTTTGGAATGTATGGTTCTTTCCCGAGCAAGCTGTGGAGAAGGATAAGGGCAGCCTCCTTATCCGGGATGCGCCCTCTCGGGGAAAGATCCGGATCATTCTGGACGAAAGGAGGCACCGGCGCTCCTACGCAAGATGGACAACCGTCTTCACACTCGCAAGCCAGCACTAGCTGCAAGCATGCCTCCAGAACATCCTCAAGCACCCTGTAAGTCTTCTCGGCAAATCCTATGCCTCCCGGATATCTGTCGTAGACAAACAATGTAGGCGACCCTGTATTCATGGAATCCACCACTGCACCTATGTCCCTCGGGTCACACATTGCAAAAAGCGGCACAACTTCAGTGATGACATTCCCGATTCCGTATAACCCTTCGGAAGGATCCCGCCCCCACTTTCTTACCAGGTTCAAGTCGGAAAGAGGTGGAATCAGCCAGAGAGCTGCCGTATCCATGACCTGAGGAGGAAGGTTGATCTTGCCGAATCCTATGCTGTCCCTTGAGTGGAACTTTATCTTTTTGAACATGAAGACAAGGGATGTCACTGTAACGTCTCCAAAGACGGCATTAGCCTCATTAAGTTTCCTCTTCTCCTCTTCGCTCTCAATCTTAACCCGGGTTTCCGATATTGATTGCGTGAAATAGTCTACGTCCGCTTTTTCCACGTATGCAACTTTCTTGTCTATCTGGAGGTCGGAAACGAAATACGTCTCGCCGTCGTGTAGGTAAATCGCTTCCGGATGGATCTGTTCAAAAGCGGAGAGTTCGTCCATTGTACCGATAACACGATTCTTGGATAAGTCTTCGTGAGCCTTATCATATCCTACAGGCAGCTCGGTAGTGTCGATAATTGTATAGGTATTATCGGATACGCTGCGGAGCTTTACATCGTTTGACGGATATCCTGAAGTCGTCCAGAACCACTGATTCCCTCGACGCGTGATCTCCCTCCGCTCCTCGAAGATCTCTAGGATGGCCGGCATCCACTCGCCGAACCTTTCCAGATCGTTCACGGTGATGGGAAGCTCAAACGCAGCACACCTCAAGTGTTTCGCAAGGACGTAGGGGTTCAAAGGATCGATTACCGCGTTCTCTGTAGTCCGCTCGAAGAAGTATTCAGGGTGGTTCATGAGATACTGGTCTATGGGAGTGCTCTGACCTATCAGAATCACAAGGGATTCGTCCCTGCCTCGCCCGGCACGTCCTGCTTGCTGCCACGTGCTTGCCACAGTTCCGGGGTACCCGGTTAGTATTGCAGCATCGAGGCTGCCGATATCTATACCGAGCTCCAGGGCGTTTGTAGATGTGACCCCGAGGAGCTCACCAGAGAACAAGCGTTTTTCAATTTCACGTCTTTCTTCAGGCAGATATCCGCCTCTATAAGGTTTTATAGAGTTCGCCAGTGACGGACTAATTTTCTGCAGCCTTTCCTGGGTAAACCTGTAGATAAGTTCAGCCACTACCCGAGCTCTGACAAAAGTGATGGTCTGTACCCTGTCCTGAATCAACTTGGTAAGGAGCTGCTCTGCTTCAAAGCTGGAGCTCCTCCTCTCTGTGCGGGTGGCGTCTATGAAAGGAGGGTTCCAGAACACAAACTTCTTAGGCCCGCGAGGTGCGCCGTCATCATCAACAAGGGTTACAGGCCTGTCTGTAAGCTTCTCAGCGAGCTCTGCCGGGTTCGCGATAGTGGCGGAACAGCACACAAACTGCGGCCTTCCTCCGTAATGCTGACAGATCCTGCTGAGCCTCCTGATCACGCAACCTACGTTAGAGCCGAAAACACCTCTATAAGTGTGCATCTCATCGATAACCACGTATGCCAGGTTTCTGAAAAACTGTCCCCATGAAGGATGCCTCGGGAGAATTCCCTGATGGAGCATATCCGGATTGGTTAAAATGACGTTACCTTCATCCCTGAGCTTGCGCCTGGCGTTAGGAGGGGTATCACCGTCGTACGTGCCCGGGACTAAGGGAAGCGAAGGATCCAGTTCCAGATAGCGCATGAGTCCTCTCAGCTGATCCTGGGCTAAGGCCTTGGTAGGAAAAAGATAAAGGGCTTTTGTATCAGGATCAGCAACCAACCGCTCCAGGACAGGCACGTTGTAACAGAGGGTCTTGCCGCTGGCAGTTGATGTCACAATTGCTACATCTTCACCGCTTCTGATAGCGTCAATAGCTTGAACCTGGTGGGTGTATAAACGTTCTATCCCTGAATCTTTCAGGAGTTTTGCCACCTTTGGATGCAAAGGAGACTTGAGCTCCCCGTATCTTGCTTCCCGCTCAGGAATCTCCTCAACATGCACTATTTGGCCGCGATATCCCGGTTCCAGCGTGAGTCTTTCAATAAATCTCGATACATCAAGCTTTGCCAGCTCCAACCGCCCTCCTTTTAACCGGTTTCTATCTTGCAAGCCGTTTTATTCGAACAAAACAAGTGAGTACCAGTTCTCTTTACAGCTTTCGTCAGCCAGGGTCTCTATGGGAAGCCCCTGGCCTCTTGCCGTGGCGAAGACATCTATCCCCATTGCCTGCATGGCAGGCCTTGCCATCCCGGGGAAGCGGCACGGTCCCCCGTCAGGCAATGTGCACTCAGGACAAAGGCCGCAGTCGCTCATACTGAAAGCAAAATAGTACCCGTCAACGTAAGCCTTGCTTTCTATTTCAAAGGATATTCTCTGCGATATGTCCTTGTCATGGGTATGGATAAGCAAGCCCTTCTTGTAGTGGGAGAGCACTTCCTTGGCTTCCCAGGGCTTCAGTGCCCCCGGAGCTGACGGGCATGTCCAGTTTTTCCCCCAGGTGGAACAACCATACATGCATTTGATGTAAGTCCTGGGATCGAACGCGACATCACTTATATCTATGATAACTGCATCTACAGCTCCCATCTCCCTGGCAAGTACAGCATACTTTTGAAAATCAGACTCCAACCGTTATCCCTTCCTTTTCCGGTCCATTCCTTCTCCTGTCTTGAGTATAGCACGCATCCCAACAGCTTAGCTAACAATAGCTAAGAAAAGGAGATGATTAACACACATGATTCTACACAAAAATCCTGCTCTCCTTTATAAACAGCCCCATGAACTCCTCTATCGCCTGCAGGTGATCCCCTTCCACTACCAGGTGGTGATTGCCCAGGGGGCTTAGCAGTAGATGATTTACATGTGCCTTATCTGATAACTCCACTGTTATCTGGGTTCTGCACATGTCGTCACTAAGATCAGACTCGATCACGCGCCCTCTGGCAACGAAGATTTCGTTAAGGCCCCTTCCGCCGATTCGCGCCATTGTCACCGGGCCGGGCTTTACATCCCCTTCTATTGCAGTTCCGATCCCTGATTCGAAGTGTGAGCGTATCCTGTATGCAGTTGTCATAGTCCTTGGAATCGTGCAGTGAGCAAGCAGTAGCCTGCCT
>LFRM01119740.1_pt1 | contig 13025 bp, 8 predicted proteins | sample 618341 | NCBI WGS metagenome assembly LFRM01 (sample SAMN03654438, study PRJNA283298) | anaerobic digester metagenome | isolation source: pool of bioreactors CSTR01a, CSTR02a, and CSTR03a thermophilic anaerobic... | place: Denmark: Kgs. Lyngby | collected 2014-05-21
ATCCTTGCCTGTTTGATTCTTGAGTGTTTGGATTAATTCGATTGGGTTATCGGAGAACTTTACGTCGCTTTGATCTTCTTGTTTGTTACTGGTAATCACATAGGTTGTTTTACCTTTATAAGGATTAGTATCCGTATGTTTGAAAAACCCAATCGTAGGTTCTTCGTCCCATGATTAAGGTATCAACAGTATTATAAAATACTTTATATCCGTTATCACCTGATCCTTCAATTGAATCAAGCCAATCGACTGAGTCATCCTCCCTAGCGATATAACCATCTAAGCTCATTGCAATGAATAGTTTTACTTTTCTCATGATTGTTTGAGTTCAGTCAGTTCTTTAAGGATGGTCTTATTGAGACATGAGAACCATTCTCCATCATTGTCATTGTAGTAGATGTCATCTAGTAGTCCTTCGAATTCGAATGTTCCACCCACTTCATTCAGAACGATTGCGCCAGCAGCGACATCCCAAACCTTAAGGTTCTTGGACATGTAGACTTGGTGTCTGTTCATTGCGACACCACATATTTCAATGGATGCTGCCCCTAAGTAACGGTGTGCCACAAAATTTGATCTGAATGCTTCAACATCATTACCGAACATTGTTAGGCTGTAAAGATCTCCGAAGACAATGCTGTCTTTGAGTTGAGTTGTTTGATCTAGCATTGGTAGTTTCTTTCCGTTGAGGAATGCTCCTTCGCCTGTTATTCCTAGGAATAATTCATCCGCAACAACATCGTATACAATTCCGAATACTGGTTTTTTCTTGTGATAGAAAGCGATTGAAATTGCGAAGTTACGTCGTTCAAAAATAAAGTTTGTCGTTCCATCAATTGGGTCTACGATCCAAAGGTCGTCGAGTCCTTGAGTTGCAACTACTTTTTCTTCTGTAAGGAAGTCTTGGTTTTCGAATCGTTCTTTAATTCCGTTTACTAAGAATAACTCTGTTTGTTTATCCACGTTGGTGACGAAATCATTGTCACCACTCTTTGTGTCGATAACAACATCATTAATCATCAGTTCTTTTATATTCTCGCCCGCTCGTTTGACCANNATCATCAAATGGCACTGAGTTTTCATGTTCTCCAAATGTCCAGGTACCACCAACACATTCCAATATAATCACTCCAGCCGCAATGTCCCATAGCTTAATTCTTGGGAATACATAGGCTCCAAAGCGACTTGCTCCAACCATGGCGGTCTCAAGTGCACCACTTCCTAAGAACCGATTGGTTAAGAAGCGTGGTTTCAATTCTTTCGGACTCAAGTTGAAGAGGTCTGGGTGATAGACATCACCGCTTACAATGACTTCAATGAGCTCTGTTTCTTGGTCTAAATTATCTAAGGGGACATCGTTGAGGTATGCTCCCACTCCGATTTCTCCACTGTATAATTTGTCGCCTATTACATCATAAACTATACCAAAAACTGGCATTCGTTTGTGATAAAGTGCAACCGAGATTGCGAAATTATCTCTTTGAAATATGAAGTTACTGGTGCCGTCTATGGGGTCAATGACCCACATATCATCGGTTTCAATTGTTTCTACTGTTTTTTCTTCTGTTAGGAATGATTGATTCTCAAATTTTGAACTGATGTTTTCTACTAAGAAGACTTCGATTGCTTTGTCTACATTGGTTACAAGATCTCTGTGTGATGTCTTTTCGCTGACTTCAACGTGGTCTTTCATCATGGTTCGTATGATTTGTCCTGCTTCTTTGACGAGTTGTTTTGTGTATTCTAGTTTTTCACTCATATTAAAACCACCTTTTTACTTTTAACTATATCATATTTACGCATAGAAAAAGACTTACCATGTGAATGGTAAGCCTAATTTTATCTATCCTCTAACGATTTCGCTTAACAATGAATCTTCTTCTTGTACAACGTTACGTTCTTCACGCTCAAGTTTTAATTGAGCTGCGAGTTCCTTAACGCGTTCAGTTGATTCGCGGTATAAGTGTGATCCGGTACCAGCAGGAATTTGTTTCCCGATAATAACGTTCTCTTTAAGACCGTGTAATGGGTCAATCTTCGATTTAATTGCTGCTTCCGTAAGAACTTTAGTAGTCTCTTGGAATGATGCAGCGGATAAGAATGATTCTGTTTCAACAGAAGCTTTCGAAATACCAAGCAGTACTGGTAAGTAACGTGCAGGGTTTTTACCTTCCATTAGTGTTTCTTCGTTGATAGTTGTCATACGATCAAGTGTCATTTGAACACCTGGGCTAATGCCTGTATCTTCACCATCAACAACAATCACTTTACGCATCATTTGGTTAATCATAACTTCAATGTGCTTATCGGAGATTTCGATTCCACCGGATTGGTAAACTTTCTTAACTTCTTTAAGGATGTATTGTTGTACAGCCAGACGACCTGAGTAGTCTAGAAGTTTCTTAGGATCAACTGAACCTTCGGTTAGTTTATCCCCAGCAACAACTTCTGATCCCACTTTTAACCAGTTACGAACTGGTTGGTGAGGAAGTGTTGCATGATCAACAGTACGTTGTTCATTCGTAACAGTAATGACATAGCCGAAACCATTGTCTGCATCGCGGATGTCCGTGATGTTCCCTGTAATTTCTGAGATTGCTGCTGCTAGTTTCGGAGAACGTGCTTCAAAGAGTTCCTCAACACGAGGTAGACCTTGAGTAATATCCTCACCACCGGCAACCGCAACACCACCCGTGTGGAATGTACGCATGGTTAACTGAGTTCCTGGCTCACCAATTGATTGAGCGGCCACGATACCTACTGCTTCACCTTGCTCGACAAGTTGTCCTGTTGCCATGTTACTTCCGTAACATTTTTGACAGATACCATTGCGAGACTCACATGTAAAGACAGAACGAATTCGAACAGATTTGATGCCTGCACCAACAATGCGTTTAGCAGTTAATTCATCAACATATTCGTCTTCTTCAATAATAACTTCTTTAGTTTTTGGATCAACGATTGTTTCTTTAATGAAACGACCGACGAGACGATCATGTAGATCTTCCAAAATTGTATTTGATTTACGGTCAACGATTTCCTCTACGAGGTAACCATTGTCACTGAAGCAGTCTTCCTCAACGATTGTTACATCTTGAGCAACGTCAACGAGACGACGAGTTAGGTAACCAGACTCAGCTGTTTTAAGAGCCGTATCCGTAAGACCTTTACGCACACCGTGAGTTGAAACGAAGAACTCAGATACGTTCAATCCCTCACGGAAAGATGAGTAGATTGGAACTTCAATGATTGATGATTGGAAGCCTTGTTTCGATTTCGATTGAGTTGGTTTACCCATCAATCCACGAATACCAGCCAACTGAGTAAAGTTAGATACGTTACCACGAGCACCAGATGTTGCCATCATGTTGATTGGGTTCTTACGAGGTAAGTTCTCCATCAACTCGGAACCAACGACGTTCTTAACGCCTTCCCACAGTTGCATCAACTTGCCTTCCCACTCTTGAGGAGTTAGGAGACCACGTTGACGTTGTTTCATCAATTTAGCTGCCTTGATCTTACCTTCTTCGACATAGCGCTCTTTGTTAGGTGCAACGTTAATGTCACTTAGTGCGACTGTCATACCAGCGATTGTTGAGAATTCAAATCCAAGGTCCTTGATGCTATCAAGAATTTCAGATGTTTTATCAAGTGAGTAGTGATCAAAGATTTCCTTGATGATGAGCTCAAGATCTTTTTTCTTGAAGTCATTGTTTAAAGGCATTGCTTTGATGATTTCCTTAACATCTTCACCCATTTGAACGAAGAACTTGTCAGGAGTACCCTTGAAGTTATCTGCACTTACCTCATTTAAGTAAGGGAAGTCACTTGGGAACATTTCGTTGAAGATTAGTTTTCCAAGTGTTGTGATGAGGTACAGTCCGTTTTGTTTCGCTGAGAAATTAGTTTTCCCAATCGAAGATGCACGAACTACGATACGAGTGTGCAAGTGAATCAAGTGATTCTCATATGCCATACGCGCTTCGTGAATGTTTCTAAATGCCTTACCTTGGTTTTCACCAAAGAGACGCCATTTTTCACCTTCAACAATATCGCCACGAGCATCGCACTCATCTGCTTTTTCGAAGAACTCTTCTGGAGTTTCTTCCATGTTTAAGTAGTAGTTACCCAATACCATATCCTGTGAAGGCGTAACAATAGGCTTACCATCTTTAGGTCCAAGAATGTTTCTTGATCCTAACATTAGAAGTTCAGCTTCTGCTTGTGCCATTTCACTTAATGGAACGTGAACCGCCATTTGGTCACCATCAAAGTCCGCGTTAAACGCAGGCGTTACTAGAGGGTGAAGACGAATAGCACGTCCTTCAATCATCTTAGGCTTAAATGCTTGAATCCCAAGACGGTGAAGCGTTGGAGCACGGTTTAGTAGAACTGGGTGATGTTGAATAACATCTTCCACAACGTCCCAAACACGTGGATCTTGACGTTCGATTAGTTTTTCAGCTGCTTTAGCGTTATTACTAATTCCACGTACTTTCATTTCGTTAACAACGAAAGGTTTGAAGAGTTGAATTGCCATCTCACGAGGAATTCCACACTCATACATTTTTAAGTCCGGTCCAACTGCAATTACAGAACGACCTGAGAAGTCAACACGCTTACCGAGCAAGTTAGCACGGAAACGACCTTGTTTCCCTTTAAGACTGTGTGATAGTGATTTCAATGGACGACCACCCGCACCAGTAACTGGTTTCGAACGACGACCGTTATCAATCAATGCATCCACTGATTCTTGGAGCATACGCTTCTCGTTTTGAACGATTACCGCAGGCGTACCCATGTCAAGTAGACGTTTCAAACGGTTGTTACGTGTGATAACACGACGGTACAAGTCGTTTGAATCTGAAGCCGCAAAACGACCCCCATCCAACTGTAACATTGGACGTAAATCTGGTGGAATTACCGGCAATTGAGTCAGTACCATCCACTCCGGCATGTTGTCAGAGTTAATGAAAGCCTCAACTGTTTCCAATCGACGAATAAGTTTCTTACGCTTGTCGCCTTTTGCAGTTTCAAGTTGTTCAAGAATATCAGTTTGTTCCGCAACTAAATCAACACCCTCTAAGAGAGTCTTAATCGCTTCGGCACCTGCTTGAGCAACAAATCCGTTATATCCATACTCATTCATGTAGTCGCGGTATTCGCGATCATCAATGATTTGTTTATATTGTAAGTTTGTTTCTTTTGGATCAGTAATGACCCATTTCACGAAATAAACTACTTCTTCCAATACCTTCGGTGTGATATTGAGAAGTAAACTCATGCGTGAAGGAATTCCACGTAAGTACCAGATGTGCGCAACGGGAGCAGCCAATTCAATATGACCCATACGTTCACGACGAACAGCTGATTTCGTAACCTCTACACCACAACGGTCGCAGATTACGCCACGATAACGAACTTTCTTATACTTACCGCAATAACATTCCCAATCCTTAGTAGGCCCAAAAATCTTTTCACAAAACAGACCATCGCGCTCAGGTTTCTGAGAACGATAGTTGATTGTTTCAGGTTTCTTAACCTCTCCGTGAGACCATTCAAGAATGCGCTCAGGAGAAGCAAGAGCCAACTGGATTGCGTCAAAATTGTTAATACTCATATAGACACACCTCCTTATATTGCTTCAACAGGATTATTAGTCCCTAAATCTTCATTGTCCTCGCGACGTGGAGCGGATTTATATTCCTCATCCCCGTCAACAAGGCTTTCTGTAATTTCTGATCGACTATCGTCAAGGAACTTAACGTCCAATGCGAGAGCCTGTAATTCATGTTTAAGAACTCTGAATGATTCAGGAATTCCTGGTTCAGGAATATCAGTACCATTTTGAATCGCAGCATACGTCTTCGTACGCCCATTAACATCATCAGACTTGATTGTAAGAATTTCTTGAAGAGTATGAGCAGCTCCATAAGCATAAAGAGCCCAAACCTCCATCTCACCAAATCTTTGACCACCATTTTGTGCTTTACCACCCAATGGTTGTTGTGTAACAAGTGAGTAAGGACCTGTAGCACGAGCGTGCAACTTGTCATCGATCATGTGAGATAGTTTCAAGAGGTACATAACCCCAACAGAAATACGCTCATCATAACGTTCACCGGTTTGACCATCACGAAGGATCATCTTACCGTCTTTCTCAACGCCACCCTCTTCCATAATTTTGAAGAGTTCGTCTGTATCGATACCATCGAATACAGAAGTAGCAAACTTGATACCCATGTTTTGAGCAGCAAGACCCAAGTGAATTTCAAGTACTTGACCAATGTTCATACGGCTCGGAACCCCTAGTGGGTTAAGCATAATATCGATTGGAGTACCATCTTCCATATAAGGCATGTCTTCAACAGGAAGGATCTTAGAAATAACACCCTTGTTACCGTGACGACCCGCCATCTTGTCACCCTCAGAGATTTTACGCTTCTGAACGATGTAGACTTTTACGGATTCACTTACACCAGGAGATAGTTCATGACCATCTTCACGACGGAAGACACGAATGTCTTGAACAATACCACTACCACCATGAGGAACTTTCAATGAGTTATCGCGAACTTCACGACTCTTCTCACCGAAGATTGCAAGCAATAGTTTTTCTTCTGGAGATATTTCTGATTGACCCTTAGGAGTAACTTTACCAACTAGGATATCGCCCTCTTTAACTTCAGCACCAATCATAACGATACCACGCGCATCAAGATGACGGCATGACGCTTCACTTACGTTAGGAATATCTCGAGTAATTTCCTCAGGTCCTAACTTAGTTTCACGAACTTCTAAAGTATATTCTTCGATGTGGATCGATGTATAAATGTCATCTTTTACAAGACGCTCACTCATGATAATCGCATCCTCATAGTTATAACCATTCCAAGTCATAAATCCAACAGTGATGTTTTGCCCTAGAGCTAACTCACCATCTTGCATTGAAGGTCCATCAGCTAAGATGTCACCATCGAAGACTTTTTCACCAACAACAACTAACGGTTTATGATTAATACATGTACCTTGGTTAGAACGACGGAATTTTTGGAATTGGTAGATACGCTCGCCACCATCTGTGTTATTTACAATAACTTGGTTAGCATCAACATACTTAACAACACCATCAGCATGACAAATCACAGCAGAACCAGAGTCCTTCGCGATTCGATGCTCAATACCTGTTCCAACATAAGGTGAACGAGGTTTCAATAGAGGAACTGCTTGACGCTGCATGTTCGCACCCATAAGTGCACGAGACGCATCATCGTTCTCCAAGAATGGAATCGCTGCCGTAGCAACAGAAACAATTTGTTGTGGAGAAACGTCAATTAATTCAACCGTTGAACGCTCAGCCAGAATGTTTTCACCACGGTAACGAACAACTACTTGCTCATTAACAAGACGATCACCACTGACCTCGTTTGCTTGCGCAATAACATATTCGACTTCATCATCAGCTGACAAGTAAATTACATCTTCTGTAACAATACCGCCCTCTTTAACGATTCGATACGGAGTTTGAATGAAACCATACGGATCAATTCGACCATAAGAAGTTAAGTTATTAATCAACCCAATGTTCGGACCTTCAGGTGTTTCAATAGGACAAATACGACCATAGTGAGACGTATGAACGTCACGTACTTCAAATCCAGCACGATCTCGAGTTAGACCACCAGGCCCTAGAGCCGAAATACGACGCTTGTTCGTTAACTCAGCAAGCGGGTTCATTTGATCCATGAACTGTGACAATTGAGATGAAGAGAAGAACTCTTTAACCATTGCAGTTAATGGACGAACGTTTGTTAGATTTTTAGGAGTTAAGATAGAAGAGTCACTTGAAATGGACATTCTTTCCTTAACAACACGCTCCATACGGCTTAAACCAATACGGAACTGGTTTTGAATCAATTCACCAACAGAACGAACACGACGGTTCCCCAATTGGTCAATATCATCATCAGAACCAACACCATCAATATAGTTTAAGAAATATGAGAATGTTGCATACATATCTGAAGCAACAATCGTTGTTTTCTCTAATAATGGGTCATTTCCGACTAGTTTAACAGTTTCTTCACTGTGCTCATCAGGACGAACAAATAGTTCTTGCATCGCTGCTCCAACTAACCAAAGTGTAAGATCTTCCTTCTCGATTGTTTCCATGAGAAGTTTGTCATTTGTTTTATTAATTTTTGGTGGGTTTACGTTAGGCGCAAAACGCTCAACTAAGAAACCACCGCGAGCTGTCATAATATCTTCACCCTTAGCATTTAATAATCGACCATACGTAAATAAACGATGACCGTAATTTAATACTGAATGAGCGTTGTCTTTAGTAACAACAACAGGTTTCGCAATGATTCCTGTATAAATTTTAATTGTTTGACCCTTTAATACTTTTAGATCAGCCTCAGTTAGCACTGTTCCTTTTTCGTATTCGAATAAGTCAGATTCGATGTCACTTGCAAGAATACGTCCAACAAGAACGAAACTTCCATCAACAACGATTGTACGCACATCCGGAGCTGAGAAGATGTTACGAAGTGGGAAAGCATTCATTGCCGACCCTTCACGTAAAGTATCTCTTAACTTCGTAATGTCATCACGTTTTGTAATGTGTGTTCCAGCAGGGAAAACTACTTTTCCAGCAGCATCAACAACATCATGAACAAGACGCGTTCCATCAGCACGGTTATAAACTTCTAATTTTTTATGTAGCTTAAAGCGACCCGCTTTATTAAGGTCGTAACGACGAGGATCTAAGAACTTCGCGTTCATTAAGTTAATAGCACCATCTGTAGTAGGGATTTCATCAGCACGTTGGTTTTCATACATTGCACGCAATGAATCTTCAAACGTAGCCGTCTTATCCAATACTAAAGAATCCACTAATTCAGGATAATTCCCGAAGTATGACGTATATAATAATGCATATAGTGATAAGAACTCACGGTTCTCACTGTCAACTTCATCCCATTCGTTATAAACAGGTAATCCCATTGCTTCTAAAAATTGTTTAAATGAATCTGTCGAGAAAGCATCTTCACCTTCTAATAAGTCAAGACTTAATCCCAATGATTTAAACAGAATTGTTGAAGCGATTGTTCGCTTACGGTCAACTTTCATATTAATGACGCGACCATTCGCAGCCTTACGATCATCACTCATAAATTCAAGCCAAGTACCACGTCCCGGAATTAATTCCGATAAGAATGTTTCTCTACCTGTTTTATCGTCTGTTTCAGACTTAAAATACGCTCCAGGGGAACGCACAATTTGCGATACAATGACACGCTCAGCACCGTTAATTATAAAGGTACCCGTTTCCGTCATTAAAGGGAGATCTCCCAAGAAGACTTCCTCTTCTTTTTCAATGACCTCTCCGGTTTGTTTATTAATAATTTCAAGACGCATGATTGCACGCAATGGTGCAGCATAGTTCGCCTCACGAGTACGACACTCGTTTACATCATATTTAGGTTCTCCAAATGAGTAGTTAATAAACTTCAACTTCACATTTTCATTATAACTTTGAATAGGATAGATTTCATTAAAAACCTCTGAAAGTCCCTCGTCTTTAAACCATTCGTAAGCTTGCGTTTGAATCTCAACCAAGTTCGGTAATTCTAAAGTACCACTTACCTTTGAATAGTCACGTCGAGTTGCTTTATTACCAAATTTCTTAACACTATATGTTTGGTTTTTCTCCATTTATGCCATCCTTTCTCATACACTAAAAAAACGCGCATAAACCCACACTTATGCAATTTAAGATTTTATCACTTCTAGACCCAGAAGTCAAGCCCTCACGGATCTGTAAATATAGAAACCCTTGTCCTTTTCAAGCAATTCACAGTTACCAAAAAGTTCCATGCACTTAGCCTGAGCACTCTTAGCACCATGTGATTTACGAATCACAAAGACAAACGAACCACCGGGGTTCAAGGAATCAAAAGCAGAGTCAAATAAAGTATACATTTTTTCTTTACCAACTCGGATGGGTGGATTTGTAATGACATGATCATAATGCCCAGACAAACCATCCTGAACTCTATTCGTACCATTAACCTTATATCGAGCAAAGTTTTCATTCGCAAGTTCAACACTACGAGAATTAATATCAACGCCCTCAACACTCACATCATCAAATAATTGAGACACAATCACACCAATAACACCGATGCCACATCCCAGGTCTGCAATAGATCCAGAAATATCTAAACCAGCATAGACCTTAAGAAGAGCTTCGGTGCCACGATCAAGTGTGAATTTTGAAAATACACCATCATCACTGATGAGCGAATATTCAATGTCTAAAAACCGGAAAGCAATTTCTTTCCGGTTTTTCTTCAACTGTGAATTGTCTGTAAAGTAATGACTCACAGAATCTTTCAATACTTACTACTTAACTTCTACTTCTGCACCAGCTTCGATTAACTTAGCTTTAAGTTCATCAGCTTCTGCAGGTTTGATGTTTTCTTTGATTGCTGATGGTGCGTTGTCAACTAGTGCTTTTGCTTCCATCATTCCAAGACCTGTGATATCACGAAGTGCCTTGATAACTCCAACTTTTGAACCAGAAATTCCAGTTAATGTAACAGTTACTTCACTTGGACCTTCTTCTTCACCTGAATCTGTAGCCGCTGCTGCTGCAACTGGTGCTGCTGCACTTACTCCAAATTCTTCTTCAATTGCTTTTACTAATTCGTTTAATTCTAAAATTGTCATTTCCTTTAGGGAAGCGATCAATTCTTCTGATGTTAATTTTGCCATCTTAAAATTTCCTCCTGTTATGTTTATTAAGCTTCTGTTGTTTCTTCAACAACAACTTCTTCAACTGTTGCTTCTTCAGCAACAACTTCTTCTACTACTGTTTCTTCTGCTACAACTGTTTCTTCAACAACTGGAGCTCCTTCGTTTGCTTCACGAACTTGTGCAACTTGTGACACAGCGTAAGCAAATGAGCGGATTGGTGATTGGAACATACCAAGTAACATTGAAATCATGCCATCGTGGTTTGGTAATGCTGAGAGTTCTTTGATCTCTTCTTCATTAACAACTTTTCCATCAACTACACCGACCTTTAGAATTAATTGCTTGTTCTTTTTAGCGAATGCAGCTAATACACGACTAGGTGCAACAGCGTCTTCACTAAATGCAACAGCATTAGGACCTACTAATTGATCTTTCATTTCTGCAAAATCAGTTCCCTCGATAGCACGTTGGAATAATGAGTTTTTATAAACTTTAAACTCAACACCCTCAGCACGAAGCTGGCTACGAAGAGTTGTCATTTTACCTACGGATAATCCGCGGTATTCAACTACTACAGTAGAACCTGAATTTAAAACCTTTTCTTGAATCTCTGCAACAACTGCTTTCTTATTTTCTAAGACTTCATTACGCAAAGTATTCACCTCCGTTTCGTTTTCTTTGGAAATCGAATATACGCAAAATAAAATAAACCCGCGATAAGACACGAGTTTAAAAGTTTTATACTTTGTAACCTCGGTAACATAATTAAGCACATGGCCGTTACTGTCTTTGGTATATTGATAACAGTACTATTATACCGATACCACAGACAAAGTCAAGACAATTTAATAACATGCGCAGTTTTGATAGCCACAAAACAATTACCACCCATCATACCCATGCCTCTACGAGGTATGAATAAGCTGATTCCATAGATTACTAAGTACACAATGAGTACCCACATTAGGATTTTTAGGACACTGCGAAGAGCATCACTTATATTCTGATCGTATTCACAATCTTTCGATTCTTGATCCTTCATTACGCAAAGGTCATCATCACACGCAAGAATGTATTCTTCTACGAAATAATGTCAAACACTCACATAGAAAATACTGCCCGCAACAAATAACCAAAGACTCTCATACAAACACAGTAAACCCATAAATTAATGGTATAATTTAAGCAGAGGTATTTCTATGAAAACAATTCACTATAAAGATAAGACAATTCACATCGTGTCCACAGCACATGTGTCCAAACAATCCGTCATCGACGTAAAGAACGCAATCGATGAAACACAACCCGAAGTGGTGTGTATTGAACTCGATGCCAATAGAGCACGATCAATGACACAAAAACCAAGCGACCCCGACATTAAAGAAATCATCAAACAAAAAAAAGTCGGATCATTCATCACTAATCTCGTACTCTCTTCCTACCAGAAGAAAATGGCACAAGAACTCGACAGTGAGGTCGGTGGCGAAATGAAACAAGCAATTGCCAGCGCCAGTGAACTGGGTGTTCCCGTCCGCTATATTGATAGAGACGTTCAAATCACATTCAAACGAATTTGGGGTAACCTAGGATTCTTTAAGAAGGCACAAATGCTTACTCAACTCATCTTCAGTACATTCACAGATGAAAGTGTCTCTGAATCAAGCATTGAAGATCTTAAACAAAGTGATCTGCTATACGAGGCCGTAAAGGAACTGGATGATAAATTACCAGAAATTTCCTTGAGCCTGCTTCATGAACGAAATTACTTCATGGCAGAAAAACTCAAAGCTCTACCGTATACCAACATCGTCGCAGTAGTAGGGGCAGCTCACACTGAAGGAATCATCGAAGCAATGAATCATGATTACTCCATCAAAGATTTGAACACAATTCCTGAAAAGAAGAAGTTCAATATCACAGGATGGATTATTCCAATTGTCCTGGTTGGTCTTCTTACAGTTTTAACACTCCAAAATCCTGAGATGGGATACAACCAATTGATTACCTGGTTTCTTCTCTCAGCAGGGAGTGCAACCCTGGGTGCCTTACTCATCGGTGCTCACCCTCTTACAGTTCTTACCACACTAATCAGTGCTCCAATTGGAACACTGTCTCCATTCCTTGCGGTCGGTTTCTTTGCAGGTCTTATGGAAGCATATCAAAGACCACCCAAAGTATCTGATTTTGAGAATCTTCAAAGTGATGCTTCTCAATTCAAAAAGTGGTTTCAAAACAAAGTATTGCGTATTCTATTAGTGTTC
>LFRM01267627.1_pt1 | contig 13020 bp, 12 predicted proteins | sample 618341 | NCBI WGS metagenome assembly LFRM01 (sample SAMN03654438, study PRJNA283298) | anaerobic digester metagenome | isolation source: pool of bioreactors CSTR01a, CSTR02a, and CSTR03a thermophilic anaerobic... | place: Denmark: Kgs. Lyngby | collected 2014-05-21
TTTTTTTGGCTTTAACACTTTAGTGTGACTAGATACTTTTTGGAATATGTACTATCATATACATAAGTGTAAATTTTCTGTTTACTCTTTTTTAATTAATGTTTATATAATTTATTGTGGGTAAAATATTTATAGGAGGTTTTTTGATGAATGACATTAAACTTTTAATGGTGGATTTGGATGAGACGATTTTAATGAAAAATGATGTTGTAAGTGAAGAGAGTAAAAAAGCTGTTGAGTTTTTACTTGATAAAGGTGTTGAGGTTGTTTGGACAACGGGGCGCTACTATGATTCAATTCCAAGCTATTTTTTAAATAACAAGCGAATAAATTATGTTGCTACTTCAAATGGAGCACTAATTACCAATCATCGTCAAGAGCAAATCTTTAGTCATATGTTAAATAAAAGTGATGTCTTGAAAATGCTAGAAAAGACTAACAAACAAGCAAAGCATGCCTTTATCTTTACTGCTCAAGGTGTTTATGCAGATAAGCGCTTATTGGAAGATCAAGGTATAAAGGATAATGCCTTTTTTCAAACAATGTTGAGTCATATACAAATTGTTGATGACTTGTACGAATTTATTAAAGTCACTGATTTAGACATTAAAAAAATTGAAATTGCATTTTATAATATGGAATATCGTAGTCAAATGTTAGAATATTTTAAAGGTTTTGCGAAAATTGAAATTGCCTCATCTCACCACGACAACATTGAGGCTGTCAGCAGCTTGGCAAGTAAGGCTAATGCAATGTTACACCTTCAAGACAAACTCGGCTTAAAACGTGAACAAACAATGGCTATAGGAGATAATATCAATGATTTATCAATGATAATTGCTGCAGGCATTGGTGTTGCAATGGGTAATGGTGTTCAGCCGTTAAAAGATGCTGCGGATTTTGTAAGTGATATTGTTGATAATGATGGTTTTTCAAAAGCCATTTATCGAGTATTCAAATAAAAATAAGAAAGATAGGAAGATAATTATGAGTCAAGTAAAATTAGTAATGGTTGATTTAGATGGAACAATTTTAATCGATCACAAAAATATTTCAAAAGCAACCGAAGCAACAATAGATTATTTATTAGATAATGGTGTTAGTGTTGTTCCAACTACGGGTAGATACTTTAGTTCAATTCCAAAATACTTTACAGAAAATGGCAAATTTAAATATGTAGTGTCTTCCAATGGAGCACTAATTACAAATAATACACAAGACATTTTCAAAAAAACAATAGATTTTGATTTAGCACTTAAATTATTAGCAAAGGCTGAAGAAATTTCTGATCATGCCTTTGTGGTTACAAATAAAGGTGTTGTTATGAATGATAGTATAACAGCTCGCAAAAAGCTTTTTTCACCTGGAGTTTTAGATATGTTTACAAGAAACACAACTGTTGTTAAAAATATTGCAGAGCATATAGCAAAACATCAACTTGAAGTAAAAAAACTAGAGTTTATCTTTAATGATACCGACTTAAGAGATCGCTATTTAGTGAGATTTGAAAATATAGATGAAATAAATACAGTATCATCGAGTCTGACAAACATTGAAATTACGGCAAAAGGTGCAAGCAAGGGCAGTGCTTTACATTTTTTAAAAGATCATTTAGAATTAGACATTAGTCAAGTTTTAGCTATTGGCGATAGTTCAAATGATATAACAATGCTAAAGGAAGCTGGAATTAGTGTGGCTATGGGTAATGCTACAAAAGAAGTTATGGAGATTAGTAGTATGGTTACAGATAGTGTTGATAATGAAGGCTTTACAAAAGCCATTAAAAAAGTGTTTAACCTTTAAGTCAAACACTTTATAATTTATATAATAAAGAAGACAATCGCAACATAGTGGGCAAGTGAGGCAGCATTTATAAATAAATGCCAAGTCATATGAGCCCATTTTTTCTTGCGTGTATAAAAATATGCTCCAACTGAATAAAAAACACCACCTAAGACAATTAATAAAATAAAAATAGGCTGCGAGTTTTTAATTAAAGTTGGCATAAACAATACGGCAACCCAGCCCATAATTAAATATAGACTCAAAGTAAATTTAGGATATTCTTTTTTAGCCACTGCTTTGTAAAATATTCCAAAGACCACACATGTCCACTGGATTATTAATATCAAAATCCCTTTCCATCCACCAATCAATGACAGGGCAATTGGTGTATAACTTCCAGCAATTGCAAAGTATATGAAAATATGGTCCAAAATTCTAAATACAAATTTGTGTTTTGAATCAAAAGTCATTGAATGATACAAAGTAGAAACTAATAGCATTAAAAATATACAAATAACAAAGACACTTGTTCCAAAAGCTAAAAGTGTGCCACCATTAATATAAGCATAAACAGCTGAAAATGGAATTAAAATTAAAAAGATTGCGGCCATAACTCCATGGGTTATAACATTTCCAACTTCTTCTTCAAAACTTAATTTAACCATATGTTTTATTGAACTTTTATCATTACTCATAAACTTCACTCCTTAATCCACCATAATTATAACACAGAGTAAAATGATAATTAAATAAACTAATATTTAAATGTTTATATGATAAGATGTTATTTTAAGTGATAAAAACTATTGCTAGGGGAGCTAAAACTTATCAAACATAAAATTGATCGTTTAAATAATATTTATAGAGACACACAAATCGTTTACGATAATTTTTTTAATGACAAGTTAAAGGTGGACGGCTTTATTGTCATTACGCATCAAATTATTGAGCTTTGTCAAGGTGGTTTTTTGTGTAAAATGCTTTCCAAAGAAGATATTTTAGTAAATCATTTGGTTAATGTTGCAATTATGAGCAATGAAATTGCCAAATACTGTAATCTTAGTGAAACTGAAACATTTGATTTACTGCTAGCTAGTCTAATGCATGACATTGGAAAAAATGTTATTCCCCATAATATTTTAAATCAAAAGGGCGAACTTTCATTTCGGCAAAAACAATTTGTTAAAGGCCATGCTCACTTAGGTAAGATTTTGCTCAATAATTTAAATATAAATGATAATGTGCTAAATATCATTGAACAGCATCATAGTTATATTAAAACGATAGAAAATCCATTAAACTTAAAAAATATGGAAAATCATAATAGTCAACAATCCATACTGATCTGCTCAATTGCAGATATTAGTGATGCTATACTGTCTAAAAGAGCCTATAAATGCTCAATGTCACTAAAAGTCGCTCAAACAGATTTACTAAATAGGGGCATTTTAGATATTGAAGACGTATTTATAGCGATCGGACTTGTGTAATATTAATAAATATATGCCTTCATTAAACAAGATAAAGACCTTTGAGAAGGTGTTTTTAGCGGTTTGTGAAATAATTTGAAAGTGTTTGATTCCTTGACAATTAGTGATTATGTTATATACTTATGATATTAATGGAGGCTTGTAAATGAGTGAAACTGATTCGGGCACTGTGCCCAGGTATACAAATAATAGTTTTAAAATAAATAATATGGATGGTGAAGTAATATGCTAGGACAAATTATGCTTGTAATAGTACTTTTAATATTTAATGCCTTTTTTGCTGGTAGTGAAATGGCTTTTGTTTCTTTAAATATTAATCGTGTAAAGGTTAAGGCGTCGACAGAAGATAAAAAGTCACAAAAGATAGTAGCGATATTGTCGGATTCAACAAACTTTTTATCATCTATTCAAGTTGGCGTAACGCTTTCAGGATTTTTAGCATCAGCATTTGCCTCTGAAGCATTTTCTTCAGTACTTGTTGTTGCACTACTTGATATGGGACTTAAATTCTCACCTGAAATTATTAAACCATTTGCAGTTGTTATTATAACGATTATCTTATCGTATTTAACGATTTTGTTTGGTGAACTTGTTCCTAAAAAAATTGCAATGGCGCATCCAGAAAAGTTTGCTAATTTCGTTGTTTATCCAGTAAGCTTTTTTTCAATGATATTTAATCCAATCGTTAGATTTTTAGCTTGGTCAACAAATGTTACATTAAGATTAATAGGAATTGATCCTGACGCCTTAAAAGATAGCGCAACTGAAGAAGAGATTAGACTGTTAGTTTCTGTATCACAAGAAAGTGGTAATATTGATGAAACTGAACGTGAAATGATCGATAACATTTTTGCTTTTGATGATATGACAGTTGACGAGATTATGACACATCGTACTGAGGTTTTAGCATTATCAGATGAGTGGAGTTTTCGGGAAGTTATTGACTTTGTTAAAGAAGAAAGATTTACTCGATATCCAATATTTAAAGATAGTATTGATAACATCATTGGGACAATCCACTTGCGTGACCTTTTAAAGTATACACATACGGAAGTTGATTATAAATTAGAAGATATACTACGTAAACCATATTACATACCGCAATCTAAAAAAACTGATGACTTGTTTAATGAGTTTAAATTAAATAAGACACATATTGCAATTGTAGTTGATGAGTATGGTGGTACAGCTGGTATTGTTACAATGGAAGATATAATTGAAGAAATAATGGGTGACATTTCAGATGAATATGATGTTGATGAATCTGATGGCATTAGTAAAATTAGTGATGAAATGTGGATAGTAGAAGGGGACGCAGAACTTTACGACCTTCAACATGCACTAAAAATAGAGTTACCACTAGATAATTTTGACACAGTTAGTGGATTTATAATTGGTGAACTAGGACGTTTACCTGAGACTGAAGATATTAATTCAGTTGAAAAGGCAATTGTCTTTGAAGGTTATCGCTTTATTATAACTAAGGCTGAAGATAGAGTTGTCAATAAGGCAAAAATTTTAAAAGTTTTAGATGAAGACGATATCAAGGAAATGGAGAAAAGACCATGAATATCTTGGATGTTTTAAATGAAAGAAGTATTATTTCGGAAAACTTAAACTTACAGTTTATTAGTGCAGAAAACGGTAACAGTGAAATAAAAATGACTATTGATGAAAAGGTGTTAAATCCTTATCGAGTAGTCCATGGAGGAGCTATTTTTTCATTAGCTGATAGTGCTGCAGGAGCAGCAACTATGAGTTTTAATGAGCCTTATGTAACAATGGATTCTTATATTAACTTTATTCAACCAGGCGTTGGCAAAGAGTTGATAGCCATTGCAAAAACGATCTATAAAGGTGAAACGACATGTGTAGTTGAGGTTAGCGTATTTAATAGTGAAAATGTGCTTACAGCAAAGGGCATGTTTACAATGTATAAAATTGATTTAAGTGCATTTTAATGCACTTTTCTTTTAATGAAATCAAGATGTCCTTTTGCTATAAGGACATTACTTTAGTATAATAGATGAGGTAGTAGGTGCTTATGGAAAAATTAATTAAAATTAAAATGCTATCTAAATCAGACATAGTCAAAGGTCAAGGTGTTTCAAGTGCTTTTCATGAACAAGTTGACTTGGTTAAACATTCAGACAGACTAAAGATAAGAGTTAATGAGCGTTTTGATGAAGCTGATATTGTTCACTATCACACAGTCAATCCAGGAAATTACTTTAAGATGTTTTCAAAAAAATATAAGCATGTTGCCTATGTGCACGTTTTAGCTGAAAAGTTAGAAGGGTCGATTAAATTAAGTAGGCCTGCTTATTGGGTGTTTAAAACATATACTCATGCTTTTTATAAAAAAGCTGATTATCTAGTTGTGGTAAATCCAGAAATAATTTCTAATTTATTAGACTATGGAATAGATCGAGACAAAATCGAATACATCCCAAATTTTGTTGATGAGAAAATGTTTTATCGTCTAAGTGATGAAAAAAAAGCGGCTTATCGAATAAAATACAACATTAAATTAGATCAATTTGTTGTTTTATCAGTGGGCCAGGTTTTAAAGGGCAAGGGTGTTTTTGACTTTATAGAAGTAGCAAAACAAATGCCGGATGTCACTTTTGTTTGGGCGGGCGGGTTTTCTTTTGGAATTATGTCAGAAGATTATCGAGAGTTAAAAGACTATTATGAAAATCCCCCAGCTAATGTGATATTTTTAGGTATTATTGACCGTGAAGTTATTAATGAAGTTTACAATGTGGCAGATATTTTATTTATGCCATCTTTTAATGAAATGTTTCCAATGACAATTTTAGAAGCAATAAGTGCTAATAAACCATTAGTGCTAAGAAACTTAGATTTATACCATGATATATTGTTTAACAAGTATAATTCTGGTGAAAATATTGAAGACTTTGTCAGAGAAATCAGAAAATTAAAAGAAGACCAAGATCACTTTAAAAATTCAGAAAGACTTTCTAAAGATTTAAGTGATCACTATAGTAAAAGTTATGTTTTAAAACTTTGGGAGAATTTTTATCAAAAAGTTTATAAGGACTAACATAAGAAAGGAGGAAAATATTATGATGAATAAAAATCCATTTATTGAGAATTTAACAAATGTAAGAATGAATAACAATAATCTTCAAATTGCCGTTTTAATTGATGCTGACAATATCCCATACAAAAGTATTAAAGGAATCTTAGAAGAAGTTACGAGATATGGTACACCAACAATTAAAAGAATTTATGGAGATTGGACAAATCAAAGATTAAGCGGCTGGAAGCCACTTTTACTTGAAAATGCAATTAGCCCGATTCAACAGTATGGCTATACAACAGGTAAAAATGCAACAGACTCAGCTTTAATCATTGATGCAATGGATATGCTTTATACAAAACAAATTGACGGATTTTGCTTAGTCTCTAGTGATAGTGACTTTACAAGACTAGCTACACGCCTTCGCGAAGCTGGTAAATGGGTACTTGGTATTGGTGAAAGAAAAACACCGAGTCCATTTATTGTTGCCTGCGATAAATTTGTTTATATAGAAGTTATCGATGAAAACAATAAAACTAATTTATTAGGTGGAAAAGACAAGACAGATTTAGTTAAACTAATATCATCTTCAATTAATGATTCAGCTGATGATAGTGGTTATGCGTTTTTAGCAGATGTTGGTAACTCAATGATGAGAAAACAACCTGACTTTGACCCTCGTAACTATGGTTACTTTAAGTTGACACCGCTGATAAAAGATTTAGAAGAATTTGAAATTGATGAAAGAAAAATTGATGATACAATCAAGCATGTTTACATTAGAAACAAACGCAAAAGTAAATAAGGCCTAAAAAGTTGAAATAAGTTGTTCCTTATTATATAATTAATTAGAAATTGTTGATCAGGATAAGTAATATTACCTAAACTTAGCTAAGCGAGCAGTCGGATGGTGCAAGACTGACTAAGTTATAATATGAATTCACCTGGGAGAGAAGCTAATAACTTTCGTAACTACTGCGTTAAAGTAATGATAAGACATATTTTTTAATATGTAAAACAGGATGGTACCGCGTATGTCGCTTCTGGCTATGCGGTTTTTTTATTGGGAGGAAATATATAGATGAAAAGTATCAAAGAGATTAAAGAAAAAAGTTTAAAGCTTTTACAAGAAACTGAAAACTTAGAAAACCTTGAAAATCTAAGAATTGAAATTTTAGGGAAAAAAGGTTTAGTAAATGGTTTAATGCAACAAATGCGCAATCTTGATCAAGATGAGCGCCCAGTTTTTGGTGCCAAAGTAAATGAGTTAAAAAATGAGTTAGAAACAATCATTAAAGAAAAACTTTCGCAACTTATGGAAAGTGAAATGAATAGACGTTTAGAAGGCGAAAAAGTGGATATAACTTTGCCTGGATCTAATACAAAGTTTGGAAACAAACATCCTTTAACGCTTATGACTGATGCCATTTTAGATCTTTATTCTTCAATGGGTTATAAAGTTGTTAAAGGGCCAGAAATTGAATTAGATAAATATAACTTTGAAAGAGCAAATATACCTGAAAATCATCCAGCTCGAGAAATGCAAGACACATTTTTTGTAGACGTTGAACGTTTGCTTAGAACTCATACAACGGCAATTCAAACGCGTGTTTTAGAAGAAGAAAGTGATAATTTACCAATCAAGGTAATTTGTCCTGGTAAAACTTATCGCCGTGATGATGATGATGCAACTCACTCACATCAATTTATTCAAATTGAAGGTTTATTAATTGATGAAAACATCAAAATGACAGACTTAAAGGGAACCTTAGAAGTTTTAGCAACCCACCTTTTTGGAGAAGATCAAAAAATACGTTTACGTCCTTCATACTTCCAATTTACAGAACCATCTGTTGAAGTTGATGTAACGTGCTTTAACTGTAAAGGAAATGGCTGTTCAGTTTGTAAAAACAGTGGTTGGATTGAGCTTTTAGGAGCAGGAATGGTCCATCCTAAGGTTTTAGAAATGGCTGGAATTGATTCAACACGCTACAGTGGCTTTGCCTTTGGAATGGGTGTTGATAGAGCTGTTATGTTGAAGTATGGTGTTAATGACATTAGGTCACTTTATACTAATGATGTTAGACTACTTGATATGTTTGATCGTTTTGATTAATAGGAGGTCACTATGAACTTAAGTTATAATTGGTTAAATAAATTTATAGATTTAAAAGATTTAAGTGTTGATAAAATCGCAAAAGAATTAACGCTAGCTGGTCTAGAAGTTGAACAAATTAAATATTTGGCATCAGCTGACAATTTAGTTATTGGAAGAGTAGTTGAAATGAGTAATCATCCAGATGCTGACAATTTAAAAGTTTGCCAAGTTGATATTGGTGAAAAAGAATTGTCCCAAATTGTTTGTGGTGCAGCTAATGTTGATAAAAATCAAAAAGTTATTGTTGCTAAAGTTGGGGCAACACTACCTGAATTAAAAATTAAGAGTACAAGTATTCGTGGTGTAGAATCAAATGGTATGATTTGTTCACTTTCAGAACTTGGGGTTAGTGAAAAAAACCTAAGTGAAAAACAACTTGATGGCATTGAAGTTTTAGATGATGGTGCTGTTGTTGGCGATAATGATGTTTTAAAATATTTAGGCTTAGATGATGCAATTTTTGAAATAGATTTAACTCCAAATCGTACTGATTGTTTAGCAATGTTTAACATGGCTAAAGAAGCATCAGCTATTTTAGATCGACAAGTCGTACTCCCAGAGGTTACTGATCATTCAAAAGGTTTAAAAACAAATGTTAAAGTCGACTTATTGAGTAAAAACAGTGAAAAAATAGCAGCGAAACTAATAAATAATATAATGATTAAACCATCAGTTAATTGGATGAGTGAAATTTTAATTTCTAATGGCATAAAGCCAATTAATAATGTTGTAGATATTAGTAATATTGTTATGTTAGAAACAGGTCAGCCCCTGCATTTTTATGATGCTGGTGTTTTAGATAAAAAAGAGTTGATTGTTAAAGATGGTTATGAAGAGATCTTTATCGCTTTAGATGAAAATGAATACCAACTAAGGCCAAAGGATTTAGTTATTACTTCTAATGATAAGATTATTGGGATTGCTGGAATTATGGGTGGTCAAGACAGTAAAATTAGTGATCACACAAAAGCAATTTTAATTGAGTCAGCTCATTTTGATCAAACAACAATTAGAACTTCATCAAGAACTCTAAACATCACTTCAGAGGCCTCACTTAGATTTGCAAAAGGTATTGATCCTAACTCTTTAGAGTTGGCGATTAATCGCGCTGTGGATTTATTAATTGAATATGCTGATGCTAGTGAAATTGAAGAAACAGTAATTGCTGGTAGTCAAAATCTAGAAAAAAGAAAAATAGTTACGACAAGTGATTATATAAATAGTCGATTAGGAACTAATTATTCGGCCCATGAAATAGTACAAGTGTTTAAACGTTTAAACTTTCAACCAGTACTAATTGATAGTTTAATAAACACTTATATTCCAACTTATCGTAGTGATATTTTAGAAGAGGTTGATTTAAGTGAAGAGGTTATTAGAATTATGGGTGTAGATTCACTTATTTCAACACTACCATATGTACAAATGAGTCCGGGTGGCGTTTCTGATAATGATAAACAACAAAAAGCAGTTACTGAAACATTGATGGGTGGCGGCTTTAATGAAACGATAAACTACTCACTAGTTTCAAAAGCTCAAATTGACTTGGGCGTAATGCCAATTGGAAATGCAGTTGAAATTGCTAATCCAATAAGTAAAGATCGTAAATATTATCGTACTTCAATTTTACCAAGTATGTTAGAGGTACTACACTACAATGAGGCTCGCAACAACTTAGAATATGCCTTATATGAAGTTGCTGATGTTTATGATGATTTAAACAATCGACAAGAACGCCTTTCAATAGCGATTAGTCGTAAACAAGAAATAAGCGCTTGGGAAAATATTGTTAGTGTCGCAAACTTCTTTACAGTAAAAGGAAGAATTGGTGCTGTTTTAACAAAACTCGGCATTAGTTCTAACCGTGTAGAAATCAGGGTAAATGATTTAGAGGAATCAATTTTTCATCCTCACCAAAGTGGTTTAATTTATATTGATAAACAACTATTTGGAATAATGGGACTTGTTCATCCAAAAATACAAGAACAATATGACATCAATGCCTCAGTTGTCGGCGAATTTAATCTTGATTTAATATATGCCGCAAAAAAATCAAAAGTTAAATATAAAGAGATTCCAAAATATCCAGGTATTAGCCGTGATATTGCTGTTATTGTTAAAGAAGATTTAAAAGCAGCTGCTTTAACAGATTTAGTAAGCAAGGTTGGTAGAGACTTGGTTGTAGATACAGAAGTGTTTGATGTTTATCAAGGGGATAATATTGAAGCTGGCTTTAAATCAATTGCTTTAAGAGTATATTATCAATCACTAGATAAAACGTTAAAAGATTCTGATGTAAATGACTTACATCAAAAAATCGTGACTAGTTTAATTGAACAATTTGATGTAATATATAGAGAAAAGTAAGGTGGAAAAATGGGAAGAGCATTTGAAGTAAGAAAAGCCTCTATGGCAAAAACAAACGCTGCAAAGACCAAAGTATACTCACGCTATGGAAAAGAAATTTACATTGCAGCAAAAACTGGAGAAGCAAATCCAGAAATGAACGTTGAATTAGCGAGAATCATTGAAAAAGCAAAGGCTGATCAAGTTCCAAACGATATTATTAAAAGAGCGATTGAAAAAGCTAAGGGTGGTATTGACGACCATTATGATTCTTTAAGATATGAAGGATTTGGGCCTGGTGCTTCAACTTTAATCGTTGATTGTTTAACTAACAATACAAATCGTACATTTAGTGAAGTCCGTAACTGCTTTACAAAAACTGATAGTAAAGTTGGAGTTAACGGCAGTGTCTCGCACGCCTATGATCAAGTTGGAATTTTAACTTTTAAAGCAGAAAGTGAAGATGAAGTTTTAGAAACACTTTTAATGGCAGATGTCGATGTTATTGAAGTCGAAAGTCATGATGATGAAATTAGTGTAATAAGTAATCCAAAAGATTTATACTTAGCCAAAGAGGCCTTAGAAAAAGATTTAAAAGTCTCAAATTTTGAAACATTAGAAATTACTATGTTGGCAAAAGAGTATGAAACATTAAACGATGAGCAACTTGTTAGATTTGAAAAATTGTTATCAATGCTAGATGAATGTGAAGATGTACAAAACGTCTATCACAACATAACTTTATAAAAAAAATAGAAACTCACTACTTTGTCAATGTGACTAATTAGTGAGTTTTTTTGATTTATAAATTATAAACGGTGTAAATTGTGACTATATGTGTTAAATTGGTATTAGATAGGAGTGATTACTATGCTTAAGGTTTTATATGTAGATGCAGATACTGATTTTAGAGTGCAATTTACAAAAACACTTATTTCTGCAGGTTTTGATGTAGACAGTGTAGTTGATCCGATAGAAGGTTTAGAATTACTGTCAAAAAACAAATATAATATTGTTTTAAGCGAACTTGAATTTGACAGTATTAGTGGAATGCGTTTTTTAGAATCTGTTTCTAAAATATATCCAAAAGCTAAAAGGGTTATTATTACGGATAATGAAAATCCTGAATATGAAATATTGGCTTTAAAAGAAAAGATTGATTTGTTTTTATTAAAAAAACGTAGTACTCAACTTGCTCTAGATTCTATTAAAGTTTTAGAAACTGAAATAAAATCAAAGGTTGAAATGGAGAAATTTTTAATCGGTAGTGACTGCAAATTAAAAATGAATTTAGTTAATCATGTTGTTACTGTAAATGAAGAAACTGTCCATTTGACTCCAAAAGAGTTTGAAATACTTAAACTATTAATTGAAAATAGAGGTCAGTATCTTTCACGTCAATTTATTATTGATCAAGTATGGAGTGATACAAATGATAAGGAAGTCCGTATCGTTGACACCCACATTAAAAAAATCCGCGAAAAAACTGGTTGTTTTGAAATAACGACTGTTCGGGGATATGGATACATGTGGCGCGATTAAAAAGTTAGCTATTTAGATATAGTAATTAAGGAAGTTTTAAACAATAATATTTAAAACTTCAAAACTTTAAATTTTGTCTTTTCACACAAAAGGAGGCTCTAATCGTGAAAGCAAGATTAACTAAAAAAAATGAGATAAAAAGACCAAACACAGGGAAAAAGATAATTTCTCTGCTTTTGGTGTTGGTTGTGTTATTTAGTGCAGTGGGCTGTTCAAAAAATGAAAAATCTAACGAATCTGTTTTTAATCCAATCACTGTCGTTAGACAACCATTAAGTCAACCTGCATCGATAGCAAATGAAGCATTGTCACTAGCTGTTCGTCAGTATATTTATGCGCAACTTTTGACAGAAGAATATATGACACTAGATATTGATAATACATCGATTAAAGACTTAATAAAAAAATCAGATGAAATGCTTTTAGCATGGAAAAATAGTAAAGATTATACAAATCAAGCTTTAGATATGACAAGTAAGGTTGAAAAATCATTAATGACTGCCACAATAAATAACAAAGATTTTTTAAACGCTCCAATTTATAAATTACTCAAACATAAAAATATTTTCCAACCAACATTTATAACTCCAATATATGCTCAAACTGGTCGACAAATTGATCCACAAACTTGGGCTGAAAACTTGAGTAAGCAA
>LFRM01189223.1_pt2 | contig 13019 bp, 13 predicted proteins | sample 618341 | NCBI WGS metagenome assembly LFRM01 (sample SAMN03654438, study PRJNA283298) | anaerobic digester metagenome | isolation source: pool of bioreactors CSTR01a, CSTR02a, and CSTR03a thermophilic anaerobic... | place: Denmark: Kgs. Lyngby | collected 2014-05-21
GGCTCAGTCCATACAGACCGATACGTCTTTGGCCTTGTATATCAATGCCGGAGAAGACCGCAGCGTGTATGGGCAAGCAGACACGCAGGGTGAAGCGATCCATATCCTGGCGGCGGGGGAAGTATTCGAACCGATCGCCTTGTACAATGACTCTGCCCAGATCCTGTACTACCTGCCAACAGGGGAACGCGTGCCGGGATTCACATCCCCTGAAGGCTTGCGTCCCAAGGAGCCCCAAGACAACGCGGGAATGGCGATCCTCATGTTGCCTTCACAAGGGCAGCGTGCTGCGCTTAGGAGTTCGTCAAGCGTGAGCGCCCGATCCCTGGGCAAATACTATTCAGGCGTCCTAACGCAAGTAACGGGTGCATCGCAGAGCGAGTGGACGCCGGTTCGCATCGGCAACCTGGAAGGGTATTTTGAGACACGTTTCCTGCTCCGGGATGTTCCCGGCGCTGCCTTGCCCGAACAACTGCCCACAGTGAGCGTGGCAAATCGCGACGCCCCCGGTCTGGCACTGCGGGCAGAACAGTCTTTCCAATCGGAGAATCTGGGCAACTATTCCAATGGTTCCTTTGTGACGGTGCTGGGTGTCACCGAAGATTTTGTCCACGTTGTCACGCCCGACGGCCGCGTCGGTTTCATGATGGCCTGGGGTGTCACGCCGCAGATCCCATTTGCGGACGCCGCAAACACTGGATACATCCCCGAGCCGAAAGGACAGGAGATGGTCATCCATAACACGGGCGGCGAAGGCGCGCATCTGCGCACAAAGGCGTCTGCCTCATCCGATTCGCTGGGCCTGTACCTAAACGGCACGCGTGTCATCCGTCTTGGCGGCGGCGAATATTGGGCTGAAGTCTGGGTGGACGGCGCAACCGGCTGGATGATGGCCAAGCTTCTGGATTAATCATAGCCGCCACAAAAAAGGGGCTGCCGCATGTGCGGCAGCCCCTTTTGCTCGCCGGAAAAATCACTCGATGCCCGCCAGCATGGACACGATTTTACCGGAGCGGTTCAGGAATTCCTTGAGCGCTTCGGCTTCCAACGGCTGGGACGACAGGCGTGCCAAGTCATACACCTGGCGGCACAGCATGCTGCTGATATCGCCGTCTTCCATACCGGCAATGGCTTTTACGGTGGCGCTGCGGCGATTAAGGATCAGAGTATGTTTCTGGGGAATGTCCATCTTTTCGCCGTAGAGCGTGCTCATTTCTTTAAAGCGGCGCATCTGTTCATCCTCGGTGATGACAGCGGCGAGATCCTTGTCCGCCAGCGCTTCCAGTTTGACTTCCAATTCGGGCATCCCCAGCGCTTCCCTGAAGACGCGCTGCAGCTCCTCCTGCTTAATTTCCTTGCCCTCTTCGCTGTCTTCCATGAGGCCGGACACATCGGCGTCTACGCGCATAAACTGCGGAGCGTCGTCGCCCGAGCCCCCCGAATGCTCCATAAAGGACATAAAGTTGATATCGATCATAGTATCCATAACAATAACATCCATGCCGCGTCCCGTGTACAGCGCCACGCCGGCGGCCTGCTTTGCGGAGTCGGTGGTGTAGAAGATCTTTTTGTCTGCTTTGCCTTCATTGCGCGCTTTGTATTCTCCCAGCGTCAGATATTCACCCGCCGTGGTCTTCATAAGAAGCGCATCCTTGATAGCGTCAAAGAACTTACTGTCCCGTATACAGCCATACTTGATGAAAGGGTGAATGTCGTCCCAGTAGCCTTGGTAGGTTTCACGCTCGGTGTTGAACAAACCCATCAGCTTGTCCGCTACCTTCTTCACGATATGGCTGCTGATTTTGCGCACCTGCCCGTCGTTTTGCAGGAAGGAACGCGAAACGTTCAACGGCAGGTCGGGGCAATCAATGACACCCTTCAAAACCATTAGGAATTCGGGGATGATTTCCTTTATGTTGTCTGCCACGAAAACCTGATGATTGAAAAGCTTGATCTCACCCTCCTGGCCCGCAAAATCGCGGCGGATGCGCGGGAAATAGAGGATTCCCTTGAGGTTGAACGGATAATCCACGTTCAGGTGGATCCAAAAAAGCGGATCTTCCCATGTGTGGAACAGTTTGCGGTAGGTCTCCTTGTATTCGTCGTCAGTGCAATCCTTGGGCGCCTTGAACCACAGGGGAAACACCTGGTTGATGGGCTGCGGCGCTTCGGGCTCGCCCTTTTCTTCGGATTTGCCCTTCTTTTCGCCTGCCGCTTTGTCTTCTTCCTTGTCAACAAAGTAGATGGGAATAGCCATGTATCCGCAGTACTTCTCCAACACTTCCCGCACACGGTGGCCTTCCAGGAACTCTTTTTCTTCCTCCATGATGTGCAGGGTAATGGTGGTGCCGCGCACAGCGCGTGTGCCCTGGCTCATGGTGAAGTTCATACCGTCGTTGCTTTCCCACAGCACGGGCTCCACACCTTCCGTGTGGGACAAAGTGTCGATGGTGACGAGATCAGCTGCCATAAACGCACTGTAAAAACCCAATCCAAAGTGTCCGATGATGCCGGCGGCATCCGCATCCTGGTAGTTTTTGAGGAATTCCTCCGCGGATGAAAATGCTACTTGGTTAATGTACTTGCGCACTTCCTCCGCCGTCATGCCGATGCCGTTGTCTTCAAAAACAAGGTTGCCGTTTTCCTTGTCCAGCGTGACGGTGACGCGCAAGTCATCGTCTTTTCCAAGGCCGAGCATTTTGAGCTTGGTAATAGCGTCAGTGCCATTGGACACCATTTCACGGATGAAAATGTCCTTGTCAGAATACAGCCAGCGCTTGATAACGGGCATGATATTGTGTGCATCAATGGAAATGCTGCCGGTTTGCGGCTCGATTTTTACCTTTTTACTCATACTCTCCTCCAATGTCAAAGCGGGACTGAGCCCGAAATTATAACTCAGCCCCAATTATATCATCAAAGGCAGCAAAAGACAAGCGTGTTTTGGCACTCTCGACCAAAGAGTGCTAACACTTCAGAAGTCCCGCCACCCGATCGTTTCGGTTTGGACATTGGTTTTTTCACGCGACGCCAATGAAATGGTCATGCGCAAGGCGGGGGCATCCAAAATGAGATCTTGCTCAACCCGCGCATACAGTCCTTGAGGCCCGAACGCCAGGTCTTCCCCGTACCAGATGGTTCCGGCGGCATGGGACAAGCGGTATTTCCCTGGGCGCACGGCAATAGAGCACTCCCCGGCGGGCTTAAGAAACAGCCGGGCAACAGGGCTGCCCGCGTCATCAACGATTTTGACGAAACGTGCATGCTGCTTGTCTTCCGCCTTGATAAGGATCTCGCACGTGCCGTCTTCGTAATCCTCAATAAAAAGCACCGCGTCATCCGGGTAGGGCGTGGCGCCTTCAAGCGCACGCGCCTTGGCCGCCGCGTCACCCAGTTCCCCTGCCGCTAAATATTGCTGCCGCGCGTCCAGATAATCCCCCCGACCAAGATGAATATCGCCCCGATTTAAAGCGTCCCATTGCCGCAGCGTCTGCGCGGCCAAGGGATACAGGAGTTCATCATAGCTTTGGGCGGCCAGCGCGAAGCGTCCCTGCTCTCGCAAGGCGCGGGCATCCAAAAGGGTAGACAGCTTAAGCAATTCACCCAAATTGCCGGATATGTAGCCGCGCACCGCTCCGGGCAGTTCTATCAAGAGCCAATTAGCATCCGTCCGTTCAAAGCACGCATATTCCTCCAGTGCGTGCGCCATACCGATCCTTTCGGCGGCAGCCGAAGGCTCGCGCCGCACATTGCCATTAACGCGCGGCACAAAGGTGCCGATCTTGTCCGTGACTCGCAGGGGCCGGTAAACGTCAGCGGCGGCAAGGGAGGATAAGGAAGCGCTCAATTTTGAGTGGCCCGCCTCAAGCGCGATGTGCGCGGTGCCCGGTGCCCCTTCCTTCAGAAAGACGGCCAGAGGCGGAGAGGAATTGTCGTCCGATTCATAAGCAATGAACAAATCATTTGCGGCGGCTTCACCCTTTGTCCAGGTGAATGCCATATCATACAGCGGCATATCCACCGATGTTTCGCCTAAGGGCAGAATGACGCTCTGATTGAGCACGACGCCGCCATTTGGCAGCGACAATGCCACATCCATCCGTTTCCCTGCCGCTTCCCGGGGAAAAATCACCCTGAGGCAGCCGGGGCTTTCGAACCATTCACCTAAAATGCTTTCGGCGCACGCGGGCACCAAGAGCCAGATCAAAGCGACAATGAGTGCCATCTGCTTTTTCATGGGTATGCCCCCCTTCTTGATTTCATTATAATGTCGCCGGGGGACACAGGCAAGCGCGGTTTTGGCCCTTGCCGCGCAGGGTAGACTGTAAGGGTATATTCATATTTGAGCCGGGGAGGTACAAAACATGAAATGGATCGGCCGCAGAAAAAGCACCAGTGTGGATGACCGAAGGGGAAGCGGCACGAAGTCTGTCGGAGGCCGAACGTTAGCCGGCGGAGGCATCGTCACGGTAATCGCTGTGGTCATCGCCCTTTTGACAGGGAACCTGGGAAGCCTTACCGATCTTGTGGGCTTGCAGCCTTCCGACGTGATCGAGCAGCCATACATTGAAAGTGAAGAGGACAGGCAGCTTTTTGATTATGCTTCGGTCGTCCTTGCGGATATTGAGGATACATGGAATACGATCCTGCCGATGTACGGGGAAGAGTATGACGAACCAACGCTCACCATTTATGACGGAATGGTCCAATCGGGCTGCGGCACCGCCGACTCGGGCGTGGGGCCGTTCTATTGTACGATCGACAGGGCCATCTATCTGGACCTTAGTTTTTATGACTCCCTTGTCCGCAGTTACGGCGCCTCGCGGGGGGATTTTGTCATGAGCTACGTCATCGCCCATGAGGCCGGCCACCATGTGCAAACGCTGCTTGGTGTAACAAGCCAGATGAACAGCCTGCGCCAACGCGTGGCGGCGGGGCAGATGAGCCAGGCAGACTTCAACGACTACAGTGTGCGCTATGAACTGCAGGCGGATTATTTGGCGGGCGTTGTCGCGCATTTCATGAAAGAGAGAGGTTATCTCGAACAAGGCGATATTGCGGAAGCGCTCTCTGCCGCGTCCGCGGTGGGCGATGACAGCATTCAAAGAAGGGCGCAGGGCTATGTGGATCCTGATACATTCAACCATGGCACAAGCGATCAGAGGCAGGCCTGGTTCATGAAGGGTTTTGAGGCGGGCGACCTGTCCGATTGGGATACGTTTGATACGGCAATCTGATACTCATCCCTGCAGGTTCCAAGGGGGTGCGCGTCGGACTTCATACTCGAAATCGAAGGGGACATCTTGCGAATGAAAGGAATCAAGCCTCTGATCGACAGCAGCCCCCACTTTGGCGCCAAGCCCACTTTCGGCGTATCGCACCCGGCTGTTTTACCGTTGACAAAAGCCGCGCGATAGCGGAAGATAGTGCCGGGAAACCCCTCAGAAGGAGATACCATGAGCAGGCTGGGAGATTTGATTCATCTGGAGCGCACACGCCGCAATTTGACTTTTAGGCAGGTGGCCCGCGTCAGCGGCGTGAGCGAGAAATATTTGCAGGAAGTGGAAGAGGGCAAGCGCATCATAGCCGATGTGCAGGCGCAGCGCATCCTCAAAAACATGGGCATAAAGGAAACCACGCAGGCGGAGTTCTCACTGGATGACATTGCCGCTACCGTGGACCTTCAGTCCGCGGTGCCCGGCGTCGTGCAGCGTGCCGCCGCGACCGGCAAAAAGCGGGAAAACGACAGGGACGACGCCCCCGGCAAGGTGGACGGCTCCATCTGGCTGGATGCGCTGAGCAATGTCCTCAGGCGCGTACCCATCTATAACGCGGTCATGCAGGAAGTGGGTCACCGCCTCTTACCCGTGGAAAACGGCAAGATCGAAGGCGCCAAGCCGGAAAAAGTATTCTATTTTATGGCGCCGGACAATGCGATGCGCGGCTTCCGCATCCACCGCGGCGACAAAGTGCTGATCGTGCCCCAGACACACATGCAGGACGGCGCGCTGATGCTGCTGGACAGCCCCTTTGGCAAGGTGCTTCGCATGGTAAAGGAAATGCCGCGTTTCCAGGTGATGCTGCAAACCTATAATGAACAGTTTGAAAGCGAGATACAGAATATCGCGGAGACGGTTTTCATCGGTCGGGCGGTACGCCTGGAAGCGGACCTGTAAAAGAAAGGGAGGATACAGATGCCTACACCTACATTGCATAACGAGGCCCGCAAGGGCGATTTTGCGCGCACGGTACTGATGCCCGGCGACCCTTTACGCGCCAAATTCATCGCGGACACGTACCTTGAGGATGCTAAGCTGGTCAACAACATCCGAGGCAAACACGGCTACACGGGCACTTACAAAGGCAAAAGCGTTTCGGTCATGGGCAGCGGGATGGGCATCCCTTCCATCGGCATCTACTCCTACGAATTGTACAATATGTACGATGTGGAGCAGATCATCCGCGTGGGTTCCGCCGGCATGATCAACCCCGCCCTAAAGGTGCGCGATCTGGTGATCGCCATGAGCGCGTATACCAACTCAAACTACGGCTATCAGTTCGGGTTCAGCGGCACATTGGCGCCATGCGCCGACTATTTGCTGTTGCGTTCGGCGGCCGATCTGGCAGAAAAAATGGGCGTGAACACCATGGTAGGCGCCATCTTTTCGACCGATGCCTTTTATAACGCCGGGGACCCCCTTCCCGCGCTTCAAAAACTGGGCGTGCTGGCGGTGGAAATGGAGACCTTTGCTTTATACCTCAACGCCGCCCGTGCGGGCAAAAAAGCGCTGACACTCCTGCAGATCTCAGACGATCCCTTCACGGGGGAATCGCTGACACCGCATGAAGTCCGCACGTCATTCACCCAAATGATGGAGATTGCGCTGGCATTGGCGTAAAGACACCAACCGTGAGCCTTAATGAAATGGGGGGAGCGCCGCTAAAAGCGTTCCCCCTATTTGGAGTCGGTGATCTCTACGACTTTTGCAGATGTTTTATGCCTGGTGCCAGGACAGTGTACAACAGGGGAGCGACGATAACGGCAAAGATGCCGTTGACAGAGGACGCGGCGAGCTTCTCCAGCAGCAGCGGGCCGATGGTTTCCACCGGCACCGGCGTTACGTAGCGTATCTGGAAGTAGCTTTTGAGGAGATACAGGGCTATGTACAGGGCGGCGCCCGCGGCGCCCCCCAGGATGAGCCTTAAGCGGGACGGTTCGGGCACGCTGCGAACGATAAGCCCCGCCACCAGCGCCATAGCACCTTTATTGATGAAAGTGATCCACGCTTCGGCAACGTACGCCGGGAACGTGAGGTCAAACAGTGCTGACCCGATGGCCGCTGCCAAACCGCCTTTGACGCCGCCAAATAGCATGCCCGCCAACAGGCACACGGCATTGGCCACGTGCAGGCGCGATGACGCCACGGGGATGGAGATATAATTGGACACAAAGACCAAGGCGGCCATAACGCCCACAAAAGCGATATGGTAAATGGTGCTGCGTTTTTCGTTCACGGGGGTCCCTCCTTGACATGCACATTGCTTATCCTTATGATAACAGCAACTGGCATGGTGTAAATGACCAGAATATGAATATCCTTTGAGGTCAGATTATGTGGGAAATGACACTGACGCTGGAAAACAACGGTATACCGCTGTATGAACAGCTGTACCGCCACATCGCGGAGGAGATCCGCGCAGGCAGACTAACCCAGGGCACGCGTCTGCCCAGCAAGCGTGCGCTGACCAGCCATCTTAGAGTCAGCATGAGCACGGTGGAAGGCGCGTACAACCTGCTCATCAGTGAAGGCTACATCCTCTCCCGCCCCAAAAAGGGCTATTTTGCCCAGAGTGTGGTCATGCTGAAGCCGCCGCCCGAAAGGCCCGCGGCGCCGTCCGCACCGGACAACGCACCCGCGCCTGTTTTTGATTTTTCGACATCGGCGGTGGATAAAGTATTGTTCCCCTGGCGCACATGGAGCCGCCTGTTCAGGGAAACCCTGCGGGACACTCCGCGCCTGTTGGAAAGAGGCGACAGCCGGGGCGACGCTGAACTGCGGGATACTCTGACGCATTTTCTATACCAATTCAGGGGGGTCAGGTGTAAAGCGGACAATCTCCTTGTCGGTGCCGGGGTGGATTATCTGCTCTACATGCTGTTTTGCCTGTTTCCCAAGGGGGTCACGGTGGCAGCGGAGGATCCCGGGTACGACGGCGCATACCGCTTGAAGAAGCGTCAGGGTGCGCATGTTGAGCCCATTCCCGTGGACGCGCACGGTATGGATCTGAACGCACTTTCAGCGTCAGGCGCGCAGATCGCTTATGTGACGCCCTCGCACCAATTTCCTTTGGGATTGACCATGCCGGTCGGCCGTCGCACAGAACTGCTCAGATGGGCGGAAGAAGAGGGCCATTACATAATAGAGGATGATTATGACAGCGAATTCCGGCACGAAAGCCGCCCCATCGCCTCCCTCCAGGGGCTGTCAGGCGGCGACCGTGTCATTTATATCGGCACGTTCAGCCGGAGTCTTGCCCCAAGCATGCGCATCGCGTACATGGCGCTGCCGGATGATTTGATGAACGAGTGGCACAAGGTGTTCAGGCAAGGCGGCGACAGCGTATCACGCTTTGACCAACAGACACTGAACCGCTTTATTGTGGAAGGACATTACAGCCGCCACCTGCGCCGCTCCGGCGCCGCCTATTCGCGGCGCTGCCAAAGGCTGGCCGCGCTGTTTAGTGAAATACCCGGCGCTCTCATCACGGGCGATGCGGCCGGGCTCCACTTTGTATTGACTTTGCCGTCCAAAACGGAAAAACAATTAGTATCTGGCGCGCGGCAAGCCGGTATTTTTCTTACGGGTGTCAGCGCGTATTGCCACAAGGCGCCCGCTGTTCCGTCTTCGGTGGTGGTGGGATTTGCGGGCCTTAAGGATGACCAATTGAAAGATGCCGTACGCACGCTTCGCGCGGCGTGGGACGTATAAGGGCCGCTACATATTGCCCGCGTGCACGTATTTCAGTTTTTCCCGGGCAACTTCCGTCAAACGGAGGATCTTTTCACGCTCCGTAGCAAATTTGTCCGCAGCGTGATAACGCGGGAAGAACCGCGACAGATGAAGGGGGATATCCGGAGAAACACCGGCGATCCAGGAGGATAAATCGCGTATCTCCTGTTCGCCGTCGTTTTCCCCGGGCACGACCAGGGTGGTGATCTCCACATGCGCTTTTTCATGCGCGGACACGATGAAGCGCTTCACCATCTCCAGATCGCCGCCAAGACGGCGGTACCATTCCTTAGTGAATCCCTTCAGATCGATGTTCCAAGCGTCTACCAGCTCTTTGACAGGATCCAGCGCGGCAGGCGTGAAACACCCATTGGTCACGACCACGGTTTTAAGTCCCTGTGCGCGGTTCATTAATCCGGTCTTGCGGATATACTCAAACGTGATCATCGGCTCATTGTACGTAAAAGCGACGCCGATATTCTTTTTTGCCTTCAAGTCAAGCGCCATTTGCACAAGCCGCTCGGGCGGAATGATTTCCGTGACCGCCTCATTTCCGTTCGCCATAGAGATGTCGGCGTTCTGGCAGAAAAAACACCTGAGGTTACAGCCAAAACCGCCCACCGACAGGATCGTTGCGCCGGGGTGAAAATGGTACAGCGGCTTCTTTTCGATGGGGTCCAGTGCAAGAGACGTTACAGCGCCCTCCATCAGGGGTTCGCTTTTCCCCTTACGGTTCACCCGCGCGCGGCAAAAACCGATCTCCCCCTCGGCCATCTCGCAGAAATGCGTACAGTATGGGCATTTCATTCGTAACGCACCACTTCAAACCGCTGAAGTATGTACGGCTCTCCCCGACCTATGCCGGCCTTGCGCCTGGCAATGTCGATCTGGTCTTCTACCGCATCCACCCCCTCCAAATTGGGCAGCAGCAAGCCTCGCCTGCCCCCTGATGATACGATGACGCCGTACTTTTTTACATCAAGTTCCGCGATGGTGCTGATGTCTTCGGCCGGGCTCAGCACATCTACCGAGCAAATGATGTCGGGCAGTTCCTCACTTCTGACGGGGCTGAACCTGGGGTCGCGCACGGCCGCGGACACGGCGTTCATGATTATTTCTTCCGCAATGCTGTTTGTGGTGGGCGATATGGTTCCGATACAACCGCGCAGTTCCCCGCCCTTATGCAGCGAAACGAACACGCCCGCACGGCCGGCAGTCCACTCTTCCGGAAGGTCCTCAGGGATACCGATGCGCTGCCCTTCCTTCACGTAGGCTTCAAACGAGGCACGCGCCAGGATTACCGGCCAGCTCCCCGCTTTTTTGTTTTCCATTCTTCATTCCTCCTTCAGGCGAATGTACGCTTCTGGCCGCGTTCCCCCGGCAAAAAAGTGCACACGCCGTACCCCACGCCCGTAACGCCTTCATAGCTCAGGCACTGCGCCTGTACCATCCTGCCGTCCAGTGCGCCCGCCATGATTACGAAGCTCCTTTGCCCGCATTCCCCCGCTCCTTCGCAAAATGCAGGGGGTAATTGGAGAAGCTCCCCAAAGGCGGTGCGTCCCATGATGTCCATGATTATGGCATCATACTCCGGCCCCTGGGGACGATATCCGTAAGGGCCTGTATGGGTCAGGTAGTGGGACAAATCTCCGCTGGCAACAAAAGCCACGCGGCGGCCGAGGTTGTCCGCGGCCTTGGCGATCAGCTGTCCCAGCCTGTAGTGGTCCTTGTAAGGAAGCCCGCTCAAGCTCACCCGTACGACGGGGACCACGAGATCCCCTTGGGCCGCTTCCATCAGGAAATGCAGTGGCACCATGGTCCCATGGTCAAGAAGTGCGTCTTTTCCACCTTTGGTGCCGGCGGGAAAACGCTCCGCTGCCGCGAGTCTTTGGATTTCGTCCGCGAGTGCGGGGTCGCCTGCCACGCTCTGACGATAATCCGGCGCTCCGAACTGTGCGAAATTTCCATTAGCCGCGCCGGACGACACGCGAAAATAATCCGTGTACATGGGCGCATGCGGCGATGATATGATAAGGCTTTCCGGTTCATACCCCAAGAGCCACCGCGCCGCCTGCCGGTACGCCTGGATAGTATTGTTGACCTGCTTTTCATGTCCGCGCCCCACTTGAGGCACGATCAGGGGCGGATGCGGCACCATAATGGCCGCCACGATCGGCATTACTATTCCTCCTTTCTTTTAACCATATAGTGTACCCGGAAAGAGCGTCATTGACGTTCCCCCCACTTTTGCGTCAGAAAGTTGACAATCTTTTACAAAGTTGTTATAATTTGGCGTCATAATGACTACAAATTTGGGCGACGCCCCCACCGGGGCGCCCGTCGGAGGTATCGGATGCAATACAGGATGCTGCAGGCGGGTCCCTTGCTGGATGAGCGGGGCGCTTTATTGGAGGCGGGCTACGCGCTGAGCCCCATCAAGCGTTATGAGCGCGAAAAGATCAAAGCGCCTGTCCGAAAAATCAAGGAATGGGACGATTTCGTTATCATGCAGGATGCGTGCGCCATCCATTTCAGGGTATCGGATCTGGGGCAGTCCGGTGAAGACGCGGTGACATTTGTCGATTTTGACATGGAATTTGAAAAGACCGTATCGCGCCGTATCACGCGACCCATGGGCACGCGGGGACTGCCGAATATGGACGGCGGCACGGTGCGCTGTCAGGGCAAACAGTACGAATTCACTTTCCGCCCCCTTGGCAATTCGCTGCATGTCTACGGACATATGTACGACTTTGGCGGCCCGCGCCGCCCGCTGCTGTTTGACTTTATCCTTCATTGTCCCCAAGATGACGCGATGGTCCTGTGCACGCCCTTCAAAAACCATGCCGAGCATTTTTCTTACAGCCTGAAATCATGCTGCCTGCCTGCCGATGGCCGCGTAATATTTGATGATAAGGAATACCTGTTTTCGCCTGCCGCCGCCTTTGGCACCACCGCCCGAAACCGCGGCGTGCTGCCGCGCAGGTGCGCCTGGGGATGGAGCAGCGCTTCGGGTATCGTTATGGGCAAGCGCTTCGGCCTTAACCTGGGGCTGTCCTGCGGCGACACCGAAGAAGCGACAGAAAACGCGCTGTTTTATGACGGCTCGGCACACAAACTGGGTAATGTATATTTCCACGAAACACGCAAGAACGGCTGCGAGGACCCTATGGCGCCCTATTTTGTAACGGATGACCAGGAGCGCCTCAGGCTCACTTTCACCCCGCTTACGGAAAGCCGCTCAGTGCAGCAAGACCTTTTGACAAAAATGGACAGGAAGCTCCTGTTTGGCCGATTCTCGGGAGAAGCGCAGCTGGATTCAAAAGTGCTTTTCAAAATCGACCNNCAATTTTGGAGTAAACGCAACCACAATAATCCTGGCGATACATTCCGTATTCTTTGGACAGCTCCGCGCTTCTCAAGTATCCGCCCTGCTTTTTAAAATCAGACGGCAAAAAGATTACTCCGTATCGCACCGCTGCGGCTTCGCCCGCGCGGTTGAGCAACGCCGCGTTTTTATGGGGACTTATGGTGAGCGTGGTAGTGAAATATCCGTAACCGTGATGCGCGGCGTACTGCGCCGTGTTATTTAGGCGCAAGCGGAAGCAGCGCTCGCAGCGCCCGCCGCCTTCTCTATCACTTTCCAGCCCGCGCGCCGCGCTGTAGAATGCCTCGGGATCATAGGGCACTGTGATCACGTCCTGGGCCCAGCGCGATTGCGCGGCAAAGCACTTCTCCTCCTGCGCACGCTTATCATGTTCCGCCAGCGTGTCAATATTGGGGTTATAATAGTACGCCGTTATATGGAAGTAAGGGTGCAATTGTTCCAGGACAGCGGTGGAACAGGGCGCGCAGCACACATGCAAAAGCAGCCGCGGCTTCACCTTAAGTTCCGCGATCATCCTTTTCATTTCATCATGGTAGAGTCTTTTTTGCATACCGCCTCCCTGCTTTTTGTCATCATACCACAGGGGTAAATTTTTGTAAAAAGGGCTGTTCGTGCAAGAT
>LFRM01319282.1_pt1 | contig 13018 bp, 9 predicted proteins | sample 618341 | NCBI WGS metagenome assembly LFRM01 (sample SAMN03654438, study PRJNA283298) | anaerobic digester metagenome | isolation source: pool of bioreactors CSTR01a, CSTR02a, and CSTR03a thermophilic anaerobic... | place: Denmark: Kgs. Lyngby | collected 2014-05-21
TAGCCGAGAGCTATCAGGGCATAGATAGACCCGATTTGTAATCCATTCAGGAGCTGCATAGTAAAATATGTCATATCTTATCTCTTTCAACGGAGTCACCTCCAAAGACAAAGCCATGTACCGGAAGGAGGATACCGGCACATGACTTTGACAAATATATTTATATTATTGCTGCGAATCTGCCGTAATTAATCGTCACTTTGCATTTTCGCAAATAAAGTATATTCACCGTCCTCGATTGAAATTATAGATACAGTCTTGATCGGGTTGTTATTTTCATCAAAAGTAATGTTGCCGGTGATACCCTCGAAATTAATATTCTTCATGGCATCAACAATTGCCTGAGAGTCAGTGCTGCCGGCTTCTTCAATGGCCTGCATCATCATGCGGGCTGCATCATAACCCAGAGCAGAGAAGGAAACTGCCTCCATGTTGTAAGCTTTGCGATATGCGCTCAAGAATGACTGGAGAGCTTCATTGGGATCATCAGGTGCATAGTGATTGGTGAAGTAAGAACCGTCGGCATCATTCTTTTCTGAACCGATGACGTTTTCACTCAAGACTCCGTCCCAGCCGTCGCCGCCCAGGAAGGCTACATCCAAGCCGACTTGCTTGGCCTGGCGCACGATCATAATGTTGTCATTGTAGTAATTGGGAACGTAGAGAACTTCCGGACCTGCAGCAGCGATTCTGGTCAGCTGAGTTTTGAAATCCTTGTCGCCATCACTGTAGTTTTCTTCGGCAACAACTTCAATGCCCTCATCTTTACACCTGGCCACAAAAGCATCTGTCAGTCCCTGAGAATAGTTGTCAGAGACATTATATAAAACTGCCGCTTTCTGCAGTTGTAAATTTTTGGCCATAAAGGCGGCCATCAGGTCACCCTGTACTTCATCAATAAAACAGGCACGAAAAACATTGGGGCCTTGTTTGGTAATATCAGCAGCTGTGCCGCTGGCTGTTATCATCGGCATGTTGTCGCGGGCTGCCCGCTGGGCAACCGCGATAGTAGGGCCTGAGGTAACATCACCGATCAGGGCAACAATCTTGTCATCATTAACCAGACGATTGTAGGCGTTAGTAGCTTCAACCGAATCGCCCTTTTCATCATAGACAATGTACTTAACTTGTTTGCCCAGTAAACCACCGGCTGCATTGACCTCATCTATCGCCAGCTTAACAGCATTATTGACAGCTATACCATATACGGATACGTTGCCGCTTAAGGGTGCCAGACCACCTATCTTGATAGTGTCTTCACCGGCACCGGGTTTATCCTTGCCCCCGTTAGCATTACCGCAGGCTGTCATAAGTATAATAATTGACAACATCACCAGTAAAACTGAAGCAAGCTTTCTTTTAGATTTGATCTTTCTCATACAATTGACCTCCCTTGGCAAAAGATTAGTTTCGATTTGATTTTTTCTGCATGAATATACCAATCCATGCATGAACTATCGAATTTCATCAATCTTATTATCAAATATTGGAAAGGTCAATCAGATAAAGTACTTTTAACATTATTAACAAGTCTCTCTGACTAATCATTCGATTTAGTATGCTTAATACCTGTTAAGAGACATGCAAGTGACTGCATATTCCACTTTGGCACTTCCCTAGTGGAAGGATCAGAGGGGAAATAGTATTGCGGAAAGCCTGATCACCAGGATCAGGCTCAGAGCGCGGAGCATGCTGGTAAGCAAAACCACCTGAGAGGCAAGTTCCGCTTCATTTTTATTTTCGACGGCAATCAGGACCGTGCCACAGCAGCACCAGCAACTGAGCGAGACAGGCACAGAAGTGACGACTAGTTAGATTCTGAAAATGCATTGCGGCTGATAGCAGCATTCATTGTTAAACCTATTTCAGCCGGGTTAAAATAAATTTTGCCAAAGCCGACTAAAAGATCATCCAAATTATAGATAGACTCTTTCCAGCGCAAGGCAGGTTTATCTATGGGTCCAAATATTTGTGATGCTTCTTCTTTGTCACAGGCATTCAGCACCATCGTACAGTGGGTAATCAAGTTTTCCATATAGCGAGTTGAAAACTCCGGTAAGCCATTAACTGAATCCAGGTCTGTTAATTCTTTATTAATATGCTGTACAGGAAACTCCAGCAAAACAACAAACTTTGGACTGCCGTTAGCTGCATATGTCCATCGCATATAATATACTTCGCTTACATCCTGCTCAGCTAAATCAAAACACTTTTTACATTCTTCGGAAGGCGGGCAAATCGAAACATCAGTAATCTTTAGCGAGGCATTGCCGTAGTACTGTTCAAGCAGACGATAAATATCAGGAAACAGATCAATTCTATTTTTCAGTTTGCTTACGGAACGATGAGCAAAGTGGCCCTGACCCGGAATTCTGGTAAGCAAGCCTTCAGCAACAAGCTGACGCATGGCCTCTCTGATTGTGGTCCGGCTTACACCAAGCATTGCCGCCAGATCCTCCTCTGACGGCATCTTGTTGTCTCCTATTTGAACTTCTTCAATAAATTCAATAAGTTCCTGATAACATTTGTCACTTAGAGAGGTTTCACGTACGATTTTTTTGAAGCGATATTCCATAACAGATTCCTTAACTATTTAAAACTATAGGTTACACTAGACGTTAGTTCATTATAGCCTAAATATATGAAATATATCTTCGAAAAATGTATTACTTGCATAAACCGCCTACTCTTTTAAAATCTCATAAATTAACTCTCTGGTACGCTCCACAAGGAATCTAGCATATTTTTCGCCTTTTTCCGCTGTTGCGTATAGAGGATATCCTAGTGTACCATTCCCTGTAGAAATTTCATCTGTCTGCCAACCTGTATAGTAAGCTTTAAATTTTACATCGCGAGTAGTGTCTGCACTAATCATGTCCTCCTTGACAAGATTAGCATCATAATGCATTAACAATGCAGTCTCCCGCTCACCAGCATGTATATCAACATTTGCATCTGATACAAAAATCGAATCTTCGTTTTTATCGTCATATAGGCCGGACCACAGACTTATCAGATATACTTTTACAGAAAAATGTTGCTCCCATTCCTGAGCATATGCTTTAATTAAATCCGTATTACCACCATGAGAGTTAAAAACTATCAATCTTTTAAAACCATGTTCACTAATGCTTGCAAGAATATCTTCAACTATTTTAACTAAAGTATTGCACGTCAGGGAGACTGTACCCGGAAAAGAATAATGCTCATGACTGTTTCCGAAAAGGAGGGGGGGCAAACATAAAACTTCATTCCCGGATCCGATATGTAGTCTTGAATCGGTCTTTTCCCGGCTTGATTCAGCTTTAAGTATGCCCCGCATTACGTTTGTGAGTATTAGATCATCAGTGCCGAGGGGAAGATGTGGACCATGTTGCTCCAGTGAACCTATTGGCAGCAAAATGCACGCCTTATCTTTGTCGATATTTTTAATATCTAACCAGGTCATTTTGTAAAATTCACGTATCATTTCATCCCCGCCTTTGACAAGATTTCATCAACTTTTTTCCGCGCATTAGCGGCAACATCACTTTCATCAATATTTATTAGAACTCCATCTTCAGACACTAGCTTGCCTTGAACAAAGACAAACTTTGCCGGATGAGCAATGCCGACTGTACCCAAAAGATTAGCCGGATCTTCATCAGCACCTACGAATTCAAGAGAAGACGTATCAATGGCGAAAAAGTCTGCGGCCTTACCTTTTTCAAGAGAACCGATATCATTGCGCCCCAAAAGACCGGCACTGCCACGGGTGGCAATTTTCAGAATGTCATATCCTGTCGGAGCTTTCTCACTGTAATGCAATCTATGAAGAAGATAACTAGTTCTGATCTCTGACATCATGTTAGAGTTGTCATTGCTGGCGCTGCCGTCAACCGCTAATCCTAAAGGAATTCCAAGTTCCAGCATTTTCGGTACACGGCAAACACCGGAAGCCAGTTTCATATTCGAGGCAGGGCAATGAGCTACTCCGGTTTTGGTATCTGCTAATTGCTGGAGTTCATCATCATTAAAATGAATACCGTGGGCAAACCAGACATCTTCACCCATCCATCCGCATGATTCCATATAGTCAAGAGGTCTTTGTCCAAAAAGATCCAGACAAAATTGTTCCTCATCTTTTGTTTCACAGAGATGTGTATGCAGCCTTACTCCAAGTTGTCGCGCCAGTACAGCAGATTCCGCTAAAAGCTCCGTTGTAACACTAAAAGGTGAGCACGGTGCTAAAGCGACTTGCCTCATTGAAAATTGAGAAGGATCATGGTATTTTTTCACCAGACGTTCACTGTCTTCAAGAATTATCGAAATATCCTGTACCAGATCATCCGGTGGCAGGCCGCCGTCACTTTTTCCTCTGGACATACTACCTCTGGAAGCATGCATACGAATGCCAAGTTTTTCCGCTGCTGCAAATTGCATATCAATAAAGTTTTCCGATCCATTCTTCGGAAAAACATAGTGATGGTCAAAACAGGTAGTACAGCCGTAACGCAGCAGTTCGCCCATTCCTGTCAGTGAACTGTAATAGATACTGTCTTCATCCAGATAGCGCCATATTTCATACAGAGTCGTTAGCCAGTCAAATAATTCCATATTTTGCACCTGGCTCAAATTGCGTGTGAATGTTTGGTACAGATGATGATGCGTATTAATTAACCCTGGATAAATGAAAAGATGTGAAGCATCAATTACATGGTCAGCTTCTTTGTCTTCCATTCCAATGTATTCAATCTGATGATCCTTGATCAACATATTCGCATTGCGGAACACCTGATCAGAATTATCAACTGTAACAATGGCTTTAGCATTCTTAATTAAGGTAGTACTCATTATTTTCAGCCTCCGGTTTGAGAGACGAGATCATCCGTTTCCGGATGATCTCGTTCCCAGATTTTTAATTTTCGTAATGTCTAGCAAGCTGTGGCGGGAAGAATAAGTGTTCAGTGATTCCGCTTACATAAGAATCAACACCATTAACTTTACAGTATCTCGCTGTCGGACGGGAGTCTTTTCCGCGATAAGCGATGATTCTTCCATCCACAATAACCATGGAGTTACCAAAAGGATCTCCATGCTCTATAGAGTCAAGAACATTCTCACCAACACCTCCCGGCGGCTTATCCAGAACCTGCATGTCTGCTTCTCTGCCTACCTCGATTTTACCCGTCTTCAATCCGTATACATCCGCAGCATTGCCAGTTGCCATAGCAATACAATCAACAGCTGACATATCGTTTAATGATGCTGCTTTAACGATTGCACGGTTAATTGCTCCAGACAGAGATGCCTGACCCGTAGGTGCGTCGCTGCCAAAGACGATCCGATTTAGCTGGTCTTTAGCATTGAGAGCACGAATAATACGATTGAAGTTAACAAAGTTACCATTAACAACAAGTTCCAGAGGGACTTCACACTCTTCAATCAGGCGCTCAATATGAAAATATTCAACAGCGGTTGAACCACCGTTCGTATGTGCCACTTTGTGAGGCTTAAGTTCCAGAATAGCATCTGAAGTTACCCATGAAGAACCTGGAATAGAAGGTGGAGCTAGATGGATCGAATAAAAGAAGTTATACTTCTTTGCCCATTCTAGCATGGGGGCTACTTCTGCAGGGTCTGACAGGCCGCCGCCGCCAATTTCAGCTATAAGCCAAACACCCGCTTCTGACATCTCTTTAAAATCATTTTCCGTTAAGCCGTGTACGAGAACCAAAGCTCCACCGTGAACTTTCAAAGCACCGCCTGGTCGGAAGTGGTCAAAAACTCTTTTAGCCATGATTGCTGAGGCTTTACAACCAATAGCATCGTCGTAAAAACGTGGCCAACCAGGTCCTTGCTCTCCTTCAGAAATAATTGTTGTTGTTCCACCATAAAGTGCATCGGCATATAGGCCAACCGCACCTCGTTGTGGCGCGTAATCATCGAGCGTGTTGTGCACATGACAATCAATGAAGCCTGGAGCGACACATTGACCATCGACATCGACTTCAAGCTCGATATCACTTTTGTCAACAGCGTCATAGAAACCTATTTCCTTGATAAAGCCGTCTCTCACGACGATTGTATCGCCTTCAAGAACGCCTTTCTCAAGATCTCCGCTAATGATTTTATCAATGTTTTTTAGTACCAAATTATTGTTCATCTGAACCTCCTATTAATTTTATCTTGATACTTTGTTGCTATTCAAATCAGAGACACTCGAAAACACGCCGAACGTATCTGCTGTAGCGGTGACAATGCTCACTTCTCTAAAACCTTTTCGCGTTCATAGTTGCTGCCTAGAGCAGCGGGCGCTTTGGATTTTTTTGAAGTTGCAATCATTACTATTACTGTTAAGAGGTATGGCAGCATCAGCATAAGGTGAAAAGGAACTTCCAGGCCCACTGCCTGAAGGCGCAATTGCAGCGCATCCGCTGTACCAAACAATAGGGAACTGAAGAAAACCGCAATAGGATTCCATCTGCCAAAAATTACTAGAGCTAAAGCTATGAAGCCACGACTTGCAGTAATATTGTCAACAAATCTGTTAAGAGAGATTACGGATAAAAATGAACCGCCCAGGCCTGCCAAAGCACCACAAATCATCATTGAGAGATAGCGGGTTCGTGATACATTTACCCCCATTGTCTCTGCTGCTCTGGGATTTTCTCCTGCTGACTTGACTTTGAAGCCAAAGAAGGTTCTATTCAAGATAAATGCTGAAACGATGGTCACTGCTATAGCTATATAAAAGAGAAAATGCTGATTAAAGAGAATATCGCCAATAATGGGAATTTGGGACAAGCCTGGAATCGCAGTTGTAGCTCCTCCGCTAACATCAGCTGTCGGGGGAGCAACAGTAACACCAAAAACTACTCTATACCAAAAACTAGTAAAACCAAGGGCAAACATATTAAGCACTATGCCAACAACAACATGTTGACCCTTCCATCTGATGCATGCAGTTGCCATTAACAAAGCCTGTAGCATGCCGGCAAGTGCACCTGCAAGAAGTGCCAGAATTACGCTACCGGTATAATGCCCTACGACGAATGAAAAGAATGCCCCCATCAACATCTGGCCTTCAAGATTGATATTCATGATGCCTGATCTTTCAGCATAAATCTCGCCTACTGCCGGCAGCATCAAAGGAATAGACATCCTGACACCCGCTGCTAACAAGGAAACAATAAATGCTGGTGTAAAAATAGTTGACATATGGTCTCCTTACTCTGTTAGCTTAGCTTCACGTCTGGCCAGACGTGAACCGGTAAAATTCTTACGGATAGCGGGCATAACCAGAAAGCTGAAAACAACAACACTTTGGATAACTGTAACTATGCTGGTCGGGACATCGACTTCAATCTGCATTGCATTCACACCAACAGTAAGAGTACTTAACAGCAAGCTTCCGGCTATGACACCAAATGCTTTATTATTTGCAAGAATCGCAATCATCACGGCAGTAAAACCGAAGCTGGAAGTGATTCCTTCCAGTACTCGATAGTAAGTACCATATACTTCAATCATCCCCGCCAAGCCAGCAAAGGCTCCCGCGATAAACAAGGAGATAGTAGATAGCTTATTGGTTTGAATTCCGCCATACTTTGCCGCTTTTGGCGAACGCCCTATAGTTGATAATTTGAAACCAAAGATAGTTTTCGTCATTACAAAAGAAACAGCGATTGCTAATACCGCAACAAGAAGGATTCCCCAATGTGCTCTGGAACCTGTCATCAGCTTAGGAAAATGCAGATAGCTATCTAATGCTTTTGTTTGCGGAATACCGCCAGGTGCCTGAAGTGGATTGGAAATAAGGAAGCCCACCAAATAGAGAGCTATATAATTCATCATTATCGTGATGATTACTTCACTCGTTCCTAAAGTTGAACGTAATAAACCCGCTATTCCACCCCAGACACCCCCGGCCAGGATTGAAACAAGAATTGCTATTAACCATATAACTACTGGTGGGGCATTCACGTAGAGACCAACAACCACTGAAGAGATTGCTCCCATATAGAATTGGCCGTCACCGCCAAGATTAGTCATGCCGGCGGAGGAGGCTACACAAATTCCAAGACCTATTGTAATAATTGGCGTAGCCTTGGCCAGAATTTCCAAGACTGAGCTAGTCGATCTGAAAGCTCCTCGCCCAATCTGTGCAAAAACATCTAGTGGATTCTCGCCCAAGGCAAGAATAAAAATAACACTTATAATTATCGCCATAAGAACTGCCAACAACAGGTTTACTATTTTTTCTTTTAGGCTTTCTACATTTGTTTTTTGTTTAATGCTGTTATTCATTAGCTCCCTCACTTTCAATGCCACCCAAAAGCAGACCTATTTCTTCAGTGCTGCGCTCGTGTGGAGCGAAAGGTTTGGATAGCCGGCCATTTGACATTACAGCCATTCTGTCAGCCAGAAAGATAATTTCTTCCAATTCCGTAGAAACAAGAACAATGCCACAGCCCTGGTCCGCTAACTCAACTAATCTGGCCCGTACAAATTCAATCGCTCCAACATCCAGTCCTCGGGTTGGATGCATACAAAGAAGTACTGACGGTTCTGAGGAAATTTCTCGGGCGAGAATAACCTTTTGAATGTTTCCGCCAGATAGTTGCCCAACAGGCATATTCCTATTGGGTATTCTGATATCGAATTCTTCGATCAGCTCGTCGCTATTTTCATGCAATTTCGATTGGTTTATTCTGCCGGCACTTTTGTGGAATTTTTCCAGCTCACAACAGCGCAACAAAATATTCTGATCAAGATTATACGTTCCGACAGTTCCTACGCCACGTCGATCTTCCGGAATTAAGCTCAAGCCTTTACACTTGACATCCTGGACTTTGGCGTTTGTTACATCACTTCCATCCAGCCAAATACCACCGCTGGAAATATGCCTCAGTCCTGATATTGCTTCAATCAATTCCGACTGACCATTTCCATCTACGCCGGCAATTCCGAAAATTTCTCCCTTATGGACAGTTAGTGACAAATCTTTAATGGTTGAGGCCAGTCTTCTGCCCTCAACATTTAGATTCTTAAGTTCCAGCACTATCTCTTTTTCTTTAAGATCTAGATGTTCTTCTTTGCTGATACTGAAAACTACATCTCGGCCTACCATTCTTTTGGCAAGATCTTCTTTTGTGGTTTCACTTGTCTTAACTGTATCAACACGCTTACCCTGGCTAAGAATTACAACCTTGTCACTTATCTCCAGAACTTCATCAAGTTTGTGGGAAATGAAGATAATTGACATGCCTGCCTTCTTCATACTTTTCAGAGATTCAAATAATTTTGTTTTTTCCTGTTCATTGAGCACTCCCGTTGGCTCATCCAATACAAGTATTTTACAGTCACGGAACAAGGCCTTAAGTATTTCTACCTGTTGCTGCATTCCAACTGAAAGATCTTCAGTAATCATATCCACAGGAACATTCAGATCATATTGTTCTGATCGTTTTGCTATTTGCGCCCTCAGCGTTTTGCTGTCGATAATGCCATTTTGGTGGCCTGCGATGCTGAGGGCGATGTTTTCATAAGTACTAAAGGCAGAGACGAGCATAAAGTGCTGATGAACCATGCCTATGCCTGCTTCAATTGCGTCTAAAGGTGATTCAATATTTGCCTTTTCTCCGTCAATGAAGATTTCGCCTGAATCAGCTTTGTAGAGACCAAACAACACATTCATCAATGTGCTTTTCCCGGCTCCGTTTTCTCCGAGCAAAGCTACAATTTCTCCCTCATTTACAACTAGGGAAATATTGTCATTGGCAAGTTTTCCATCGAATGATTTTGTAATGTGCTTCATCTCAAGTACTGGAACACTGCTTTCCATTTATCTCTGCCTTCCTATAAACTCGCTTACTTCCTCTTCTTTCCTTTTGGCAATAGACTTGTGAAAACTACTCTAATTTGTTATCTATTCTTTCAAGGATATAGGGGACTACAAGCTCTCCGCTGGCAATGTCTGCTGCAGCCTGATCTAACATATCTTTGATGTTTTGAGGAATTTTGTCTTCGAAATTGTGGAAAGGAGTTATAAAGCAAACACCTTCAACAACACCTGGTTCCCACAGTCCGCCAAAGCTGTTTTCATTAATTCTTTCAGCTTGCTTAATAACTGCATTTTTATTATCTGTAACAATAGAAGTAATCATGAGTTCCGGTGCAATTTCATATTGATCTGCGCCGTAGCCAATAATTTTTACATTTTTTTCAATACAAGCCTGAACAGCTCCCATACCTGTACTGTCTGCTGTCTGACAAATGATGTCTGCTCCCATATCAATCTGTGCATTTGCAGCTTCCTGACCTTTCGCAGGATCTTCGAAAGTTCCAGCAACAACGCCGTAAATTTTTGCTTCTGAGTTGGAAACCTTAACTCCCTCAACAAAGGCAGCCATGTTTGACAACTGGACAGGGATCTCAAGACCTGCTACATAACCGATAATGTTGGATTCTGTCATTCCACCTGCGACAATACCGGCCATATATGCTGCTTCATATTCTTTCATGTCCATGAAACCGACATTAGCGGGTAAATCTTCAGCTTCAACTCCATCAGGCATTTTCCCTGAGACAAAGAAATTAACATCTTTGAACTCCGGAGCTACACGCATTGCAGGCTCACCAAATTCAAATCCATGGCCGATCACAAGATCGTACCCGGCTGAAGCATAATTACGAAAAGCTTCTTCAATTGCCGATATCTCTACGCTTTCTGTAAAGGCAACTCTGTAACCTTCTTCTTCAAGAACTTTGAGCCCCGCATATGCATTTGCGTTCCACCCACCATCATTTAGAGAACCTGGAAGGATCAGAGCAACTTTTAATTTGCCTTCTCCCGTTTCTGTAGGTTCACCTGATGTTGTAGGTTCCTTGTTTCCACCACATGCAACAAGTGCAAATAGCAAAAACGTGCTGATAAGAATCGCTACGAATTTCTTCATTTTTGTCTCCTTAGCTTTGTGTATTATCTCAGGTTCTTTTAACCCGTAGTTGCCTTACTAAGATCTCTGTCAGTGGGTCAATATCGATAACTTTTAGCAATTCTATATACTATCGACAGCTACATCCGTCTTCTTCGGATACCGTCGACGGTATCCTTAAATTATCACTACGTCTTGTGAATGTCAACATGTAATTGATCTTTGGCTTAGATGAGTTATGCGTTATGCTAAAACACCTTATTTGTTTAATATAGTTCCTGTAGCATGGGTCTTTCTTTTACTTGCTTGTAGTCAAGTATTCCCAGCTGAATTAGACTTTTAAATGAATGTAATTTACAGTCTTGGCTTTGCTGGAGTAAGACTATTAATGAAAATTGATTTATAGATTTTGAATGGTTTTCTTCAGAATTGGCAGGGATGCGGCGCTGCTGAAATAGCTCCCCCGGCTGCTGGCAGCTGATGAGATTCTGATTAACGGGCAGGAGGCTAACGGTGAATGGCGCTGGGTCACCCACAAGGACATCGATCGCAGTGACATTGATCAGGCAGTGAGGAAGCTTAGTGAGCTAGTATAGTTTTTTGTCGCCCTTCTCTTGAGCACTTTTTTACTCATTAAGATAAAACAAGTAATAGTAGCTTTCATAATATTTAAAAAAGGCGGGATTAGATCATTCCGCCTTTTATTTTTAGTGATTTTCCAGCAAACAGCCCGACTCTTACTCTTTAAACAACTCTTTCGAGAGACTGTAGAGCAGCTCTACACCAATGCCGCTGGCGCCCTTAGGCTTGCGGTCGTCTGCCTTATCCGAGTAGGAGGTTCCGGCTATGTCCAGGTGCAGGAAGGGAGTAGTGCCGGTAAAGGCGCGTACGAAATGGCCGGCTGTGATGGTTCCGGCTCCGCGGCCTGCTGTGCTGTTGCGGATATCAGCGCGGTCACTCTTGTTCTGTTCTGCATATTCCTCGTGGAAAGGCAGGCGCCAGACCAAGTCGCCGGATGTATCGCTGGCTTTTTCCAGGGCGGACCAAAGCTCCTCGTCATCAGACATGGCACCGGTCATGAGGCTGCCCAGGGCTGAAACTACAGCTCCGGTAAGCGTGGCGATATCCACAATATAGTCCACTTTTTCTTTCTGCCAGGCATAGGTGACAGCATCAGCCAGTGTCAGCCGGCCCTCAGCATCGGTAGAGAAAATCTCGATGGTTTTTCCCAGCATGGAGCCGATAATGTCGCCGTTGCGGTAAGCATGGCCGGAAATCATGTTCTCACAGGCTGCAACGATGGCAGTAACGTTGACTTCCGCTTTAGTCTCAGCCAGAGCGCGAATGGCGGAGATAACTGCGGCCGAACCGGCCATATCACCGAACATACTGTACATGCCCTGGGTGGATTTTATGCCGTAACCGCCGCTGTCATACATCATGCCTTTGCCCACCAGAGCCAGGGTCTTGTCACTGTCCGGCTTACCCCGGTAACGCATGACGATCAGGCGCGGCTCCTCATCGGAGCCTTTGGCGACGTTGAGAAAGGCTTCCATCTTCAGTTCTCTGATCGCAGGCAGCTCAAAAACCTCCACTTCGATCTCACTGTGCTCGCCGATCAGGCTGGCAACAGCTGCCAGTTCCGTCGGCGTCATGACATTGGCCCGCTCGTTGACCAGTTCGCGTCCCAGGTAAACGGAGGAAGTAAGAGCCTGCAGCCGGGTCAGCATGTCAGCCGATAAGTCAGCTTCCTGGATCAGAGCGATATTTTTCAGCGTTTTTTCGGACTTGCTGTCAGCCAGTTTGAATTCTTCAGCCGCCGCCAGCAGCCTGGCTGCCAAAGTCGCGGGAGTCTCTGCAGGCTCAGCGTTTTCCCTGTCTTCCTGCTCGTCAGCTTTCTGGTCCTTCTCCGGCTTGAATCCGCTGGTAGCGTGAGGGTTATAGGCCGGCAAGGCCAGCAGGAAAGCCTTCAGGCTCTGCATCTTCTGTTCTGCACTCAGGTCCGCCAGGAAGAAGAACTGTAAATCAGCCGTTGAGTTCTTCAGGAAGGCTGCAGCTAGGCGGTTAAATGTTTTCTGCAATTTGCGATTGGATCTGTC
>LFRM01350503.1_pt1 | contig 13016 bp, 9 predicted proteins | sample 618341 | NCBI WGS metagenome assembly LFRM01 (sample SAMN03654438, study PRJNA283298) | anaerobic digester metagenome | isolation source: pool of bioreactors CSTR01a, CSTR02a, and CSTR03a thermophilic anaerobic... | place: Denmark: Kgs. Lyngby | collected 2014-05-21
TGTGAGACTTACAGCATTTCCCTTGAAGAACTGATGAAACGGGGAAGGAAAGACAAGCGGTCGAAGGCACGAGCTGAATTCTGCTATCAATCCCATGAGCAGGAGCTCATACCTTTATCTGTCATTGCCAGATTTCTCAAAACGACCATTCCTCCAATTGCTGTTCTTGTGAAGCAAGGTGCTCCTGAAGTGGAGGAGTACTGCTCTGCATAGGGCCAAATTGAATTAAACTTTTTAGAATCCAGCCAAAAGTCCTGTCTGTGAATAAAGGATCCATTAAAAGCAGGGGTTCTTATATATCCTACTTGCAGAGAATAGTCTACTGAATAATTTAATCCCGAGAATACCCTAAAGTAATGGCGATCAATGATGATTGCATAACGGTCGTGCAGTCATAACAGATCATGTTGCAACTGTTTTTAAAAAGATGGTCCGTCCCTGGTGGAAAGGAAAAGATGGTCCGTCCCTAACAACAACTGACCACAGATTAACCTGGTTAAGATGATTTCACTAAATCAAGACCATTTAATCCCGCAGAAAGACATCTGCTGTCACCCCGTTGAGATAAATATCATCAAGGTAAAGTTCTAAGGGGTCATCAGGATTGTCCCCGGCAGCAAACTCAAACTCTACCTTATTAACCGATTCAGAAGCGACCTTCCAGGGGATAAACTGCTGTGATGAATCGAGTGGCATGATCAGATACAGTGAACTGACCGGAATTGTATGCACCTGCCAGGAATCGGTCAGGTTTACGATTGCACTGAATTGCGAGTGCCCGGAACCAATACTGTCGTAAGCTGCTGTTTCCAACCTTATTGTAAGATTGCCCCTGCCCCTTGCCCGGAAAGAAATCGATTCCATTTCGCTCAGGTCAACACCTGTTTTCCCTGAGGAGACAAGGTAAAATCCTGCTCCTGCCCAGGGTGGGTTAATTGAGCGATCAAGAGATACCTCGAACAAGGCTGCTTTACCACCCCGGCCATCATCGGCAGAACCAACTTCTATCGAGGAATTACCCGGGGTCTCAAACGTATCGGAAATCTCAGTCCACATCCTCTTTTCGACATCCCATCCCTTCGCGCCCGCATCGGAATAGGTATACCAGGTTATACCCCGGAAAAGATTACTGATAGTAGTCGGGCCAATTCCCGTTTCAAAGTCATCGATAAGCAGATTCTCAAATGAGATCTGCAGTGTATCAGAGAGATTGGACTGGAAGCTCATGTTCAGCCCCCGAAGAATCAATGGACGCCAGTTTGTCGGGTTTCCTAATGCAATCAGAGTGTAAGCTCCTGATGGTATCCCGGAAAGAGTGATCCTGCCCGGTGATTGAGCTGAAGATTGATAAGTGGTTCCGGACAACCTGAACGAGAGATTTTCTGCTTCAGCAGGATTGACAGTCGCGCTCATGGTGAATACGGAGTCCAGATACAGAGTATCGCCGTCAAACTGTCCTGCGCTGACAAATCGCAGAAAACGTCCCTCCGTGCCCCTGTCAATCTGAATATTGACAATGCGGGAGCGACTCGCTTTAAGGGATAAAAATCCACCTCTGTCAACAACTGCGCTGTCAAGTACAGGATTGGCCTCTCTGCAGATACTGTCCATCCAACCTTCTGCATCGATCACTTTCACAACTGCACCGGATGCAGGCGCGCCGGATGCCAGGGCGACAAAGGTATTTATAGTCTCGGTCCCGCTTCCTCCGGCTGTCGGGAGAGAGCAACTGAGCAGAGGGATAACAGAAAAAAAGACAATCAGCAATCTCAAATTCATTCTTTTTTCCATTTGTTGCAGGTAAGCGGGAAGACCTGGAAGTTCAACTGATAGACCTCCTCCATACCCTCATCCTCAGAGATTATCTGCAGAATCTCTCTTCTGAATTCAGCCAGTCTTTCCCTGATCAGTTCCATACAGGCTTTAGAACTGCTTACAGTGATTGTTGAAATATCACGCTGCTCTTTTGGAATCCTTTCAATTGACTCCATCCCCAGCCGGCACATCTCTTTCTGAAAAGATCTCACTGCTAAAGCCGCCATTTTACCATCGGTTCTGATAAAATCATCAGTCAATCGCCATACACCATCGCTGTCTCTGAATATCAAGCCAAGCTTCTCAAGAAGCTGTACCGATTTTTTTGTCTGTACTTCAGTTATCTCAGGGCATAAACGACGGGCAAGGTCCTTATAATCTCCCGTAAATGGTATGATCTTGATCAGATCCCTTAGTGCAGCATTATACCAGTTCAGAAAATAATCGTATTTATCTTTTTCCAGCAGAACCGCAGGTGAGTCCCGTAAAGATAGCATTTTTTCAAAATAGAGCCTGGTTTCCTCGGTCGTTTTGGCCCTGTTGAAACGGACCAGAAGTTCAAAATACTTCTTTTCTGTTCTCTTCAGTTTTAAAAAGTCACAAAGTTCAGCCACTTTAGCAGTACTTATATGTCGCTGTTTGTTTAAGATCTTTGCATACAGGCTGGCATCTATACCTGTTTTCGCAGCAATATAACGAAAGGAGAAGAAACGGTTTTTCTTGTTATGATCATAGTGATCTTTAAGAAAATCTCTGTAGTCCAGGTATTCAAAAACAGGTTTCACCTGATATGCCTCCGGCTGTGGACAAAATCTCTCACTTTCCAGGTCGCCTCGTTACTTTAATAATACCTGAATTACCTTAACTTTTATACCTGAAAAAATAAAAACTGTGGACAATATAGACCACAAAATGTTATTGAAAAACAAACTTTCCATTATTTTTAAGTTACATTATCTATAATCAGCAGGTAATCGATCGGTATAAAAATTCATCTAAAAACACAAGGAGCTGTCCTATGGGGTTTGTAAATGCAAAAAGATTCCTCTTCTTATGTGTTCTTTTGACCTCTTTTTCTGCCGTTTTCGGACAGCTTCCCGGTTTCAGGGTAGTAGGCAGGCAGCTTTTTGACCGCTGTGGAGAAGAGGTTGTACTCCGGGGCATTAACAAGATGATAGTCTGGACAGATATAAATGGAACCAGTTTCCCTGAAATTGCCAAAACCGGAGCTAACTGCGTCAGAATAGTCTGGGTCACCACAGGTGATGTTGATAAGTTCGATAAGGCCATAGCTGCCTGTTATGCAAACCAGATGATTCCCATGGTAGAGCTGCACGATGCAACAGGGGAGTGGAGTAAGCTCTCAGCAATGGTTGATTGGTGGGTCAAGCCCGAAGTCGTCAGTGTTATTCAGAAACATGAAGAGTATCTTCTGGTCAACATTGCAAACGAGTGCGGAAACCAGGTCTCAAATAACGATTTCAAGTCCGGATACACAGAGGCAGTTACCAGGATGCGCACAGCAGGAATACATGTACCACTGGTAATCGATGGTGCGGGGTGGGGAAAAGACATAGATATCCTGCAGGCGGTAGGACCAGAGCTTATCACCGCTGATCCTGACCACAACCTTCTCTTCTCTGTTCACATGTGGTGGATTCCGGAATGGGGTTACAGCGATCAGATGATCAAGGACGAAATCGCTCAATCGGTGCAGATGAACCTGCCATTGATTGTGGGAGAATTCGGAAATACAGCCGCTGCCTGTACCGGTGTTATTAACTACAAACTCATTATGGAGGAGTGCCAGAAAAACGGGATAGGGTGGCTTGCCTGGTCATGGGGACCCGGCAACAGTGACTGTCCATCGATGGACATGACAGAAGACAGCAAATTTGAAACACTCCGCGACTGGGGCCTTGAAGTGGCGGTAACTGACCCCAACAGCATCAAAAACACCTCCGTAAGGCCAAAGTCAATAGTAGATGGTGCGTGTGAAGGAAGCAGTGCAACAAGGTTCAGCGTTTCTGTTATCCCCTCAGGACGGGGAATTGTCACCATTTCCCCAAATAAGGCTATTGTCGATTCGGGAACAGTAATCACCCTTACGGCAGTCCCCGATGAGAACAACGAGTTTTTAAACTGGAGCGGAAGTGCCGAAGGATCAGAGAACCCCCTTAGCATCACAGTAACCGAAAATCTTAACATAACGGCTGCTTTCACAAACAACGGTCCCTCAGTTGGTGCTGAACTGGTCGCAAACGGTGATTTTTCCGCAGGTGAAGAGGGATGGGAGTTCTGGGCTGGAGAAGGAGCAGAAGGAACCTTCTCTGTAATAAACGGCGAGGCTGCCATCACAATGACTAAAGATGGTGACGAGGGATGGAAAGGACAGATCAAATTCGTCGGAATTGATATCTCTCAGGGAAAAACTTACCTGGTTTCATTCAAAGCCAGAGCCTCAGAACCCTATGATTTACAGACAAATATCGGATTAAACGAAGAGCCATGGACTACATATTCCGGATACAAAACATTTACCGTAGGCACAGAGATGGATTCATTCTCATTCGAATTTACGATGAGTCTCGCTGATGACCGCAATTCCAGAATCGTCTTTGATTTAGGGACTTTTGCCGGAAATCTCTACCTGGATGATGTCAGCATAAAAACGCTAGGCGGAAGCAGTATCGAAAGAGGCATAGCAGCTAAACGGGCATGGGCAGTAAAGCCCATCACGGTTCTCTCCAGAGGAAGCGGGAAATTTACAATCACCACAGCGTCAAACATAAACGGCACATTTGAGCTGCTTGACATTTCCGGAAAGTGTGTAGCAAGATTGAATCCTGGTAGATACAATGCCGGATCACACAACCTGAGTTTCAATACATCCAATCTCTCCTCTGGAGCGTTTTTCATCCGTTTTTCCAATCCCGACATGCAGTTCTGCACACGGGTGGTGAATATCCTCAGATGATAGCGCTTCTTTAACAATCATATCAGCGCACAGACCCTGCAACAATCCCCCCTTGTTGCGGGGTCTTTTTTTCCAGACAGGCCATGGGACAGACTATCATTTTACTTTTTCTCGATCCCAGATGTGGAAAACAGGGCAGACTACCTTTCTTCCATAAATGCCTGAACCCAGCCAATAAGGAATTTGCATTTATCTGAATGTATGATATGATATCAGTAGTGTCTTATCGAGGTCGGTATCGGTCTCGGTATCAAATTGCCTTTTATTAAACTTTTTTAAATCAAGGAATCCAATCTTAATAAATCAAGGTTGTAGATCAGCGTATGGATATAGAATCTGCACATAAAAATCTCTTTTCCCCGGACGATTCAACGGTAACACAAAGTCTTCAGGTACTTGGTTCTGAGGGAACCTTGTCGGATTTATCATCCATGCTGGTTCTTCTGAAATGCACTAGCGGTTCTCTGAAGAAGGCCACCTCGGAATCTATCATGCAGTTGATCAGGGAAAACCTTATAGCCTGCTTTAATGATCTTGGTATAAATGTCAGGCAGAAGCTGGGGAAAATATTGCAATCTCTGGACTCTCCAGTAGTTGATGAGCTCGGTAAAGATATATTCTGTGAGAACGAAAGGCGGCGACTCAGAGCCGTTCAGATACTGGGCCTTCTTGAGAATAATCCCAGAATCAAATCTATTCTTGTCAAATTGATACACGATATCGATGAAAAAATTCGCGCCACCGCAATAATCATTCTTGGAAAAATCACCGCCCAGAACGATCATGACATTCTCCTCTCCCTGCTGAGCGACAACGATAAGAGGGTCCGAGCCAACACAATCGAGGCTCTTGAGATTACCGGGAACAAACGACTGATCCCGATTCTACTTCGTTTTCGTAAAGACCCGGTCAACCGTATCCGCGGAAACACTCTCAAAGCTCTTTACAACCTGGGATATACCGGTATAGAACAGGATCTCATGGAGATGCTGAAAGATAAAGATGAATTCATGAGAGCATCGGCACTGTGGGTAGTGACCCAGATAAAGCTGAGCAAACCTGACTTTGAAGATATATCCGCATCTTACCTTTTAGCAGAAAGCAGTATGTTGAGATCTAATGCATTAAAGGCCCTGAAAACATTGAATACTCCTCGTTCGATTGGATACCTGAAGTATATGGCGCTGCCGAAGGAGGTGTTTTTGCCGGAGAATTAGCCGAATAAATAAAGGATTTCCAAGTCTTAAATCCTAAAGGATAGAAAATTACTGCTCTGCCATAATCTCTAAAAGGTCTATTTCCTGTTTTAAAGCTTTCAGTACAGCCTTACTTTTTTCTAAAAAACATCTATATCATTCTGCCAAAATACTGCGATACAGAGGGCAATATATCTAGCCTGCTTTACCATAAGGCTTCCGGACCATGCCACTTTCAAAAGGACATATTAAGCGGTCAAGTTATTTTACTGCTCAGCGGATGTTCAACACAGGGTATAACTGCTGATAAACAGGAAGTACCAGTGCATTATAGTTTCATGCATTATATTTACAGAAAAGGAGGCCCTATGAAATACATCCTGCTCGCTGCTTTTCTGCTTTTTCAGACCGTTACATTTGCCGATGATATTCCCTCTCAGTCAGCATGCTACCTCAAACTGAAAGTCATAGGGGAAAATCCCAATCTTGACGCAGAGGTGGGATCGGCAATTGTTGAGGTTTCCATGGTTGATGGTAACAAAAAGCCCATCGAGGGTATTGAGATCTCTTTTGAGGCAAACGCCGGGACTTTTCAGTGCTACCCTGCAGGAAAGACCATGGAAACAGATGAAGATGATTCAGTTCTGAGAGCCTGTTTCAGGACCGATGCCAAAGGTATCGCACGTGTTCACTTTGTAAATATACCATTCAACCTGCTTGTAAATATCAAGGCAACAGCGGAATGCAGTGATATGACTGTTTACGGGACTGGAAACATTTCTCTTAAAAAACAAACCCGCAGGTAAAATTGAAAATCCCTTTTCAGAGATCACAATTGGGTATAAGCTTTAAAAAGTGGCGTGTTTTTCCACACGCCACTTTATGAATATCTTATCGATTCGATATAGCATAAGCCGCACCGGTAAGCGGCACTCTCTGAAGTATATCAGTACCTATCTGAATCTCTGCCCAGAGATTTTGATTCCCGGTTATTACTGATGCAAGATCCTCTAATGTTGTGCCTTCACCCAGACGGGCAGTAAAGTATCCGCGCTCTACTGCAATTGCCTGGGCATCAGCAGTAAGGAAAGTCTCTGTATAAAGAAGGTTCCCTTCAGAAGCAGCGTCGAACAGCTTTACTGTTACATCGAGCATAACAGGCTCTGTATTTCCAACCGGTGCACCTTCAGAGTCAAAAAGTCTGGCAGTAATTGCAATTTTCTCTCTGTTTGGCTTTGGAATCCTGACAAAGACAGCAATCACATTTCTATTACTTTGCATGACAATTGTAGCCGGATTCTCACTTCCGGTTAAATCACCCTCCCAACGATCAAATCTGTAACCTTCCGCTGGTGTGGCTGTCAATACCACTGATTCTCCAGCTTCATAAGTGCCGGAACTCGGTTCGACTGTTCCGTTCCCATTCGTCGTCACGGAGAGAGTCCAGTTCTGTGAAGCAGCATCTGTCCAGGTGATGTTGTCAAAATTGACATAGGCATTCCAGTCTGGGGAATGTGCATAACCGACTTTTCCAGAAGGATTCGCATCATCGGTTACTTCTCCTCTGAAACATCGATATAGAACCTGAAAGTTAAACCGCTGATTTCAATCTTCAGGACGAAAGTAGTATTCATTGCAAAACTTGAGGCAACGGTTCTTCCTTTCTTCACAATCAGTGGAATAAGTACCGTCTTACAGCCGGAAAGGCGGATATTTGTCTGTCAGCAAAAGAAAAGCGTATGCATTCACCCGCAGTGTCCACCTGAATACATCCACCGTAAACTCATGCATCCCCCTGGGATATTTCCCGGTAAACAGAATGGCAAACCAGGCGTTCAATGTCACAATAACAACCGCCATATAGAGAAAAAGCAGAACCACATAATGAGGAATAGCCAGAAACCACTTTACAAGGGGCATTCCCCTGTGCAGTTCCGATTCCGCATCAGGATATCTCAGTGTCAGTTTTACAAACTGCTCATCCTCAATAGACGGATACTCATCCCGGAGCAGAAAGAGATAAGAACCCACTCTCGCCATGAATTTTGAAAGATAATAAATCCAGTCAAACCACACTCTGGGATATTTTTTTCTGAACAAAATAACCAGCAACACCGGCAGAAAAAGAAATCCACCACCAGCCAGTCCGCATTTTCCCACATATACTCCCGTCAATAACCCGTAGAGAATCAGAACAGGAAGAGCCAGAAAAAACCTGAAGAATGCCGTCAGCCGATCGGTTCTTTGCGGATACTCAATCGAGATATCTGCGTATGGATACTCGTTTTCCATCTTTTATCTTCCTTTGTGTCTGGTTTATTTACAGTGACAGATAACAGTACAATTTAATTTAATCACAATTAAAAATCCTGATCCGTGATTTTTGGAAAATTTTCTTTATTTCATAAAAACACGGCAGCCCAGGATCTTTTTACCCTTTTCAAGCTCAACAAGATACACTCCAGGTACAAATCCTCCTCTGTTAACAGGTTTTTTCAACCCCTTGCCTGCAACTCTCCCACGCAGGTCGTAAATTATCACCTCAGACTGTCTCCATTCCGATTTCCTCATAGCCCTGTTGACACCTACCGCCTCAGCAGGTACAAACTTCCACTGCTGGTTATAATTATCCGATGCATAATCTGAATACTGGATGATCGGGTTTCCATCAATGGACGACCCGTCTTTGTTATCAAGGACTTTACCGCTAAGACGGTTGACCATTTTATAAAATCCCCCCGTCATGTGCACAGGCTGCCATTGCTGCGCGAAACACCTGTCAATAGTTCTGCACCTGATTTGCGTTCCGTTCTCTGATGAACTGGTATTGTCAAGTGCATGGCTCCCCTCATTTATTGTAAATGTAAAATACCCGTTGAACAGATCCTCCGCTCTCCAGACCTGATCCGCAGCTTTAACAGCCGTTCCCAGAGCAACATCCCCACCTGCAGTAACACCGATAGCTTTCCCTGTTCCCCTGTTTTCAATCATATATGTGGAACCTGATACCAGGTTTCCGTCAACCAGTTCCAGGCGGAACATCTGGTTGTCCTTGTAGGAAAAACTGCACAGCACCGCATCAGCCCCCTCCGATCGGGACTCATTCTGTATCTCCAGTGCTTTCCCCAGTGTGTTTATATTTATCAGGCGGTGATATCCCCCACCGCAATCCAGAACATGCCACTTCTGGTTATAGGCATCCGCCCAGTCATACTGCAGAAGCTTTGCCCCTTCCTCCCTCGATGCCCCGGATATATCCATCACCTTTCCACTTGCAACAGAAGAAATTCTGAAATGTGAGGCACCGATATTCTGGATACGCCACAGTTGACTCGCCGCTCCGGTATATTTTTGCTGCTGCACTGCCGACCCGTTTGTACCCAATACCATCCCGGAGTGTTTTGCCGTGATCTTATAAACGCCATTTATAAAATTCCTGCTTCCGGCATGCCACTCGCCTGTCTGCACATCTATATCCCACTGATCATTCCACCTGACAGACAGAGATGTGCCGTTCACCTCGATGGGAAGCAGTACCACACGGGACATACTGAAATTGGAAACCGCCCACCTGTCTCCTGTATAAAGAAAAGAGGTAACTGCACTCCCTCTCACAGTAACAGCAAAACCGACCTGGGATTCATAAGTGTGGGTCGTACTGGTAGCGATATTCCCGCCCGCTTTCCAGGGCCCTCCAAGTGATGGTGCGTAAAAATAGTGGTTATCGTTGAAATCCCACCCTGTGCACCAGGACATCAACCAGAAATAATAGCCTCCGGTTTTTATAATCGCATGCCCTTCACACTCCATATCATTTGATGCAGAACCACGATACACCTCTCTTACTATCCCTGTATAGGCTTCATCCAGCTCAAAAAGGCTTACACTCTGATTACCCTCTGTTGTACAGATAAGATATGCCTTGCCATCGTCATCCTGATAGACATTTATATCTCTGCTGTCAATTCCCATCGGACGGAAATGCGATTTGAACTGATAATTGCCTCCAATACTGTTACTTACCGCATAGGCCACCTCTGCAGTCTTGTATGCATTGTGCCCCTCAAAATGCATCCACATGACAAACTGACCGGTTTTGACATTGTGCAGGATTTTAGCACGCTCGATTACAGCTCCGCCATCCAGATCCTGATGAGAGGTACGGTCCAGAATACGATTTACAAAAGTCCAGTTTTTCAGATCAGATGAGGAGTAAAGATTCACCCCCTCAAATGTGTAATTGTTGTTTGAACGATCCATTCCCCAGAGATAGTACAGACCATCAACCTGTATTATTCCGCCCTCAGTAGCGACAATCAGTTTTCCTTCAGTATCACGCCAGTCTCCACCTGGCTGGATCATCTCTGTTCGGGCTGAAATGATGTTAAAAATGGCGGAGCACAATAATAAAAGAGGCAGCAGATGGGGTATTTTATCAGGCCTCATCGGAATCTCCTTTAAGGATTCTGACCTGGTAATAAGATAATAGAATATCCCGGAAAAAGCTTATCTTAACAAGGGTTTTCCTCTCCTTTGGAGGAGAACCGCAGAGTTAGGCAAAGGCACTGTCCACATCAGGTACCGTATAAGCACCTCGGTAATTACAGGCACAAAAACTATAATCAGAAAAACTCAGGAATTTTTTCAGACTTGCTGTTCCATAGGAGTTCCGGACAATATTATTTCCGGAGAGGACTGTAGATTACGGGATTCGAGTTTTTTGATGAACTCCATAAACCCGTAGGGTGTAAACGGCTTTTTTATAAACCATTCATCACAGATAACATCTTTTAAATTATCCGGAACCGGATACCCGCTCATCCATACAATTTTCAGGCGTCTGTTTATCTGCTGAACCTGTTTTGTAAAGAGAGGCGGAAGCATATCAGGCATGCAGATATCAGTAAGAATAAACCAGGCCTTGTCTGCATTGGAGGAGAGCCATTCAAGCGCTGAACTGGCATTAGAGAATTCAACTGTATTGTACCTGTTGTACCGGAGCACTTCCATGCAGAAGCCGCGCATTGTCGGATCATCATCGATAATGACAATGGAGCCAAATCCGGAAAATCCCGCATCCAAACCAGATTGGGCAGATAAAAGCGGCAGTTCGATTATGAATGTGGTCCCTTCACCCGGCCTGGAGTCAACGGTAATAGTTCCTTTATGTGATTTGACAATACCGTAGACAACCGAAAGCCCCATTCCTGTCCCGCCTTTTTCTTTTTTGGTAGTGAAGAATGGATCAAATATCTTTTCCAGCATTTGCGGAGGGATACCTGTGGCATTGTCTTCTACTTCAATTTTTACCAGTTCCTTTTCCTCAACCCTGCTCAGTCGCACAATAATAGCGCCATTGGAAGTGTTTTTCTCCTTTAAAGCATCACTGGCATTTGTGCACAGGTTCAGCAGGCACTGGTGAATGCTGCCTGAATCACCCATGATGAAAAACTGCTCTTCGGGAATATCAAATACTACATTGACTGAGCTTGTAGCGTAACCGGTTACAAGCCCCTTAACTTCATCAGCTATTTCATTTAGATTGATTCTGATGAATGTTATTTCAGTGTTGCCTTTGCTGAATGAGACCAGTTTTTTAATCAGATCGTATGCTCTGTTGCTGGCATTGAGTATTGTCTCACCCATTTTTCTGCTTTTTTCATCAGTGCTTTTTCTTGTGATCAGATTGCTGTAACCGCTGATGAGGCTGAGAATATTGGTGAAATCGTGTGCCAGCCCGCCGGCAAGCTGGCCCAGAAGCTCCATCCGCTGGGCTTTTGTTATCTGCTCGTTCAAACGCTTTGTCTCGGTGATATCCACTCCTATTCCAGCCAGTCCGGCTATCTGCCCGTCAGAATCGAAAAGCGGATAGGTGTTTAATGCCACAGCTTTCCACTGGTTATCCTTTGTCTTGAAATGCACCTCCTGAAGCCTCGGATACGAGTCCACCCTTTCCGTTAGAATACTGCTTAGATCGAGGTTTGTACCAGGTGCGATCAGATCCCGGAGGCTCATTGCTTTAAGCTCATCTTCACTGTACCCTGTCTGCCTCACCATCGAGGGATTGGCGTAGATTATGTTACCGGTGACATCCAGACCCACAATAAGAGCAGGAGAGTTCTCGTAGAGAGAGCGGTAACGGCTCTGGGCAAGATAAAGCTGCTTTTCAACTTCTTTTGCTTCTGTTATATCACGTATAACTATAAGGAAGCCCGCATCTCTGTTGTCACTTGCGACAAAAGCGATATTCGCCTCTCCGATTCGTTTCAGTAAACCATTCCTCCGGCATTCTATCTCAATTTGTATCGGCTTGAAGGGGTTTTTCCTGCAATCCTGAAAAAAGTTGTTGTAGTTTTTGTTGCTGGGTCGGATAAAATCGGTAAGGTTACAGTTCAATACAGAGTCCTGCTCAAGCCCGGTGAAACGCAGAAAACCGGGATTTGTAAACCTGATTATACCCCTTTCATCACACCATATCACCGACTCCCACATATTTGACATTATATGGGAATAAAACTCCTGTAAAGACTTGATCTGAGCATACTGTGACTGTAATCTCTGATGGGCAGCTTCGATATGAGAGAGAATCTGCTTCTGTGAACCGATCCTGAATATAAACCATGATTTCAGCTTTTCAATAAGCGGTAATTGAGGATCCCAGGTAAGTTCATATATGCAGGAGTCTGAACCGTTATGTAAAGCACAGCGTAATTCCTTAAGGGTAACATTTTTATTGCATCTTTGCTCACAGAGAGAAAAAGCACAACCTTTATTATATTCGCAGAGATTCTTAGAGTATCGGGTTTTGTCATGCGGAATGAATTCTATGGTATCACTATTGATTCCGACACTTAAATCTACAGTGATACTCTTGTTTATTTGTGAAAAATGTTTATTAATGCGAGCTAAAAGAAACTTTTTGGGAGCGATTTTGAGGAGAAATAGCTGGAAATTTGAAATATACTTAGGGTGTGCGGAATTTTTTGTGTAAACTGGTATATAGTGCAGGTGTATTTAATGCTACAAAT